>PVMK01114436.1_pt1 | contig 16026 bp, 15 predicted proteins | sample 1853481 | NCBI WGS metagenome assembly PVMK01 (sample SAMN08533507, study PRJNA380276) | Marine sediment metagenome, whole genome shotgun sequencing project.
ATCGTTACGAGCATGGCGGGCCCCCACAGCCACACAGCCATCCTCGCCCACAGCCTGGGCATTCCTGCCGTACTCGGTGTCCGGCTTGCGCGAAGCCTGCTCAAGGAAGGGGAGACCCTGGTCCTTGATGGTGACCTGGGCGTGGTCTACGCAGATCCGGATGAAGCGATCCTGGACCATTACCATCAGGTTCAACGCGATACCGTCCTCTTCAGGAAATCCCTCGAGAGAGTGCGTGAACTCCCCTGCCACAGTATTGACGGCGAGTCGATCAGCCTGCAGGCCAATGGAGAACGCCGGGAAGATCTGCTCCAGGCGATTGATCTGGGCGTCACTGGCATTGGCCTGTATCGCACAGAATTCCTGCATCTTCGCGGCATGGCGCCGGACGAGGAAACCCAACTGGCCGAATACCTCGCCGCCGTTAAAACACTGGACGGACTGCCACTGACCATTCGAACCCTGGACCAGGGCGCAGATAAACCCATTGATTTTAGTGATTTCGAACAGCCATTGCGCTCTGCCAATCCGGCGCTGGGGCTGCGGGCAATCCGATTGTGCCTGAGGGACACGGACCAGTTTAAGCGTCAATTAAGGGCGATACTCAGAGCCAGCGCAGCGGGCCCCGTGAGGTGCCTGATTCCGATGCTGACCAGTGCACGGGAAGTCGTGATGGTTCGTTCCCTGCTGGATGAAGCACGGGAGGAACTGGATGAAAGTGGATTGGCTTATGACCCGAACCTTCCGCTCGGGGGAATGATTGAGGTGCCTGCAGCCGCCCTGGCCATCGAAGAATTCAGCCAAAACCTGGACTTTATTTCCGTCGGGCACCAATGACCTCCTGCAATACCTGCTGGCCGCTGACCGTGCCGATGAACAAGTGGCGCACCTGTATGATCTGCAGCACCCCGGCGTGGTACGGCTGTTGCGGCAAATCTTCCGTAGCGCAGAGGCGTCACGGATCCCCGTCACAGTGTGTGGAGAAGTTGCGGGTGACCGGCGTTATACCCGGCTGTTGCTGGCGCTGGGCCTGCGTGAATTCAGCATGCACCCTTCACGGCTGTTGGAAGTCAAACGGGTGATCACCAAAACCGATATCCCCCGGGCGACGGCCGCATTGACCCAATGGCTCAACAGCACCCAAATCAAGCACGATATTTCCCTGCTTCAATTGCTCGATCAGTCACAGCAAACTAACTAGCCCGCATATTGCCCGGCCTCCAGGGGCGCTTTTCCCTTATAATGCGGGCGGTTGACCAGACCGCGCGAGGAGGACGTCATGGCAGAAAAAATACGTGAAGACAAGACTGCACGTCACCTCGACCACTTGTCCGAGGCGCTGGATTCCGGCACGCAGCACCAGGTACGCCACCTGCTGAAGAACCTGTCTGCCGCCGAGATCGGTGATCTCCTCGAATCCCTGCCACTGGCAAAACGACTGGTCGTCTGGGAGATGACGGATCCCGAACTCGAAGGCGACGTCCTGGTAGACGTGAACGACGAAGTGCGCGCCGGACTGATTCGCGGTACTTCTCCCGAAGACCTGGTGGCGGCGGTCGATGACCTCGACCTGGATGATCTCGCTGACATTCTCGATGACCTGCCGGACGCGGTGATCAGTGAAGTGCTGCGCAGCATGGACCGGCAGGAACGGGAGCGCCTGGCCCAGGTTCTGTCCTACCCCGAGGATTCTGCCGGCGGCCTGATGGACCCGGACGTTATCACCATCCGTCCGGACGTCAGCCTGGACGTGATCCTGCGTTACCTGAGAGCGCGTGGCGAACTGCCCGAGGTATTTGATCTCCTGTTCGTGACTGACCGCAACGGGAGCTTCCTGGGCAGCCTCAAAATCTCTGACCTGCTGACTCAGAAAGTCACCGATGCGGTGGGTGATTTGATGGACACCTCGGCCAGGACCATCCCGGTCGATATGCACGAAAGCCAGGTGGCGATGGAATTCGAGCATCACGACCTGGTCTCGGCGCCGGTTCTCGGCGAGGACAATCGCCTGCTGGGGCGCATTACGATTGATGATGTTGTGGACGTCATCAGGGACGAAGCGGAACACACGGTTCTGACCATGGCCGGCCTGGACGAGGAAGAGGACATGTTCGCACCGAGTCTTCCATTCCGCGCGCAGGCGCTGGGTCTGGCTGGGCGTCAACCTGGTGACAGCGCTCCTCGCGGCCATGGTGCTGTACGCCTTCGAAGCGACGCTTGACCAGATTGTCGCCACCGCCGTGCTGTTTCCGATCGTGATGAGCATGGGCGGTATCGCAGGAACGCAGACACTGACCCTGATGATCAGGGGGATGGCGACCGGCCAGATCAGCGCGAGCAACACGCCTGACCTGTTACGCAAAGAACTGGCGGTCGGCCTGCTCAACGGCATCCTGTTTTCTGTCCTGGTCGGAGCCGTTGCCGTATTCTGGTATGGCGATATGGTGCTGGGCCTGGTGATAGGGGCCGCCATATTGCTCAATCTGCTGGCCGGCGCACTGGCCGGCGCAGTGGTTCCCGTCATGCTTAAACGCATGTCCATTGATCCGGCCCTGGCGGGCGGAGTCGTCCTGACCACGGTTACCGACGTCGTGGGGCATCCTGGCGTTTATCGGCCTGGCCACCTTCATTCTGCTTGGTAATTAGTGTCCCTGTCAGCCCTGATGAAGATTCTGCTCATCACACAGGAACCGCCCCTGCTGAGTGAAGTGGTGGTCAGCGGCAATGCGGTTCGTACCCGGCAGATCAGCCAGGCCCTGGCCAGTGCAGGCCACGAGGTAGTACAGAGCCTGGCTGTCCACAGATCGTAAGCGTGTAAAAGGGGCATTTCACAACCGGGATGAATTGCAGGGCATCCTGATGAAGCAGGCGCCTGGCGCCATAATCGTCAGTTACTGGGAATTGCTCGGACTGCTTCCCTACGACCTCCACAGCCCGTGATCCTCGATTACGTCGCACCCCGTTCCCTGGAGGAAATGTACGAATCCCCGGATACCGTGAGGAGCAGCATGCGCAGGCTCCGCCTGAACCTGCAACACTGCGATGCCGTGATGGTCGGCAACGAAAAGCAGCGGCATTTGCTGCTCAACACGATGATCGAGGCCGGATTTGATTTGCGTGATTCGAACCCTGTTCTGATCGTGCCACTGGGCGCCGACGTGGTCGGCCCACCACACTCGGACCCCGTGAAAAGCGGTTGGCTGCTGGTCGCCGGTGGGGTGAACTGGCCGTGGAGAAAATCCGAATCCTACACGGCCGAAATGGAACGTATCGCGCATGAAATGCGGCCGGCCCTGCGCCTGGTGCTGTTCGGCGGCCGCTACCGGTGGCACGAACAGCAGGACAGCACCGGGACAAAAATGCCGGACACAGCGACTCCCGATTACCTGACTCCTGGTACCGAAGGAGCCGCGGTGAGCCGCCGCGACCTGGAGTCCTACCGCCATTTCAGCAACTACCTGACCGAACACGCGCACATCGGCGTGGAACTGGCGGAATGGAATGTTGAGCGCCAGTACAGCCAGTCCTTCCGGTCGCTGGAATTCCTGCGTCATGGCCTGCCCCTGCTGTGCAACCGCTACCTGCCCATCGCCCCGCTGATCGAAAAATATGACGCTGGCTGGACCGTTGATGAACCCGGTACACTGGCCAGCCTGCTGCAGAAAATCGTGTCCCGGCCGGATGAATGGCGGAAAAAATCTGAAAATGCGCTTAAACTGGTAACCGGGGAGCTTCGCCCCGAACGGTCTGTCCGGCCCCTGCTGGAATGGCTGGAATCAGCATCGAAAGCGGCGCGTTTACCGGAAATCCGCGACCACGCGGAAGGAGAACCCTTACTGGGTGTTCCGCCGCTTGGCCAGCGGCTGAAACGTCAGTTCAAACTGATCCGGCAAGTATTGATTGGCCGCCTCTATGGCCAGCACAAAGGCAGCGGTGTGCTGTTGGTGACGCGGGGCGACCTGTTCCCTCCCGATCACGGTGCAGCGGTCCGCACAGTGGAAACCGCAAAAGCGCTTTCCCGAAGCGGTCTGCAGGTAGGTATCGTGACCGAAGAGAGGAAATTCTGGTACCGGTTCACGGATGGCGAGGTGGAGCAGGAAAAATTTCCCCTGGTGGGTGAAGTTGCTGAGTGTACCGGCCCCGCTGGTCAAGCTGCTGCATTATTCCAAGGACATCCCATTCAGCAACAGTTTCCTGTATATGCCCCTGACTGATCGAAGCTTCCAGTGGCGTATTCTCGCCGCGGCGAAACAGCTTCACGCCGGGGTTCTGCAGGCCGAGTTTCCCGCCTATGCCCTGCCCTGCATCAAGCTCAGGGAGGCCATGGATTGCGGCGTGGTGCTGGTGGAACACAACGTGGAATACGACCGCATCAGGGCCCAGGTTGATGAACTGACGCAGGCCCAGTATGAAAACCTCAGGTCCATTGAGATCACGTTGTGCAATGATTCGGATGCGGTGGTTTGCGTCTCCGATAACGACCGCCGCAAACTGGAACTGGACGGCGTCAGGCCGGAACGGATGCAGACCATCCCGCACGGTGTTGACCTTGGGCAATATGACGAACTGCCGGCCGAAGATGCCAGGGCGCATTTTGGTATCGCAGAACACGAACCGGTGCTGGTCTACCACGGAACATTTTCCTATCCCCCCAATCGCGAAGCGCTGCGTATTTTCGCCGAAATCCTGCTGCCCGGACTGGAACGCCTGGGCCTCAAAGCCCACCTGCTGGCGGTAGGGCAGGAACCCACCGGCAAACAGTCCGCACCCGCGCATACACCTGACCGGCAGCGTCGAGCGTGTTGGCGCCCTGGCTCAAATCGGCTGACCTGGCTGTAATCCCCCTGACCGACGGGGGCGGCACGCGAATGAAAATCATGGATTGTTTCGCCGCCCGCCTGCCGGTGATCAGCACCAGCAAGGGAATCGAAGGGATTCCGGTGGTCCCGGGACAGCATGCACTGGTGATCGACCACTGGGAATCCATGATCGAGGCCATTCGTGACTGTTGGGAAACCCCGGCCAAAGCACAAGCCCTGGCCCGGGAAGGCCGGGCGCTCGCTGAAAGCATGGACTGGAAAACAATCGCAGAAAAATATATTTCCCTCTACGCCACCTTAAGCTGATCTTACCGGGCATCCCCGTCTCGCGGATGGGACTCATTGACGGGTTAATGGGTGAAGTTTATACTACGAAGTGTAAACTTAATCATAAGATGGAAGTTGATCATGAAAGCCACCGCAAAAGACCTCAGATTTCATTCAAAAGAATTGCTCGAAACCGTTAAACGAGGGGAAGAAGTTGTAATTACTTTTCGGGGAAAGCCCTGCGCAAAACTTGTCCCTCTTGATGAACGAAAAAAACAAAAAATAAAAAATGATCTTTTCGGAATATGGAAAGACTACGATCAGACAGAGAATGTAGATAAATATGTAAGAAATATGAGGAAAGGAAGATTTTAATGATTATCGATACAGACGTACTCATTTGGTACATGAGGGGTAACGATAAAGCGTTGCGACTTATCGAAAATTCAGAAAATTTCTTTATTTCGGTTGTTACCTACATGGAGCTTGTTCAGGGCATGAGAAACAAAAATGAATTGAACAGTCTTCGTCAGGCCCTGCATTCGTGGAATGCCAAAATTTTATACATCTCAGAAGAAATATCGGCCAAGGCAATGTTTGTGGTAGAGCAATATTTTTTGAGTCACTCCATACATTTGGCTGACGCATTGATAGGGGCTACAGCAATTGATTACGGCCTGCCTCTACTGACCGGAAACGACAAACATTACAAAGTAATAAAGGGGATTAAGATCAAGAGGTTTCGTCCTTAACTATCCTTCGTGCATTATGAGAGTTAACCCTTGGCCCTGACGTCAGATCAAGCGGGCTTATTTGCCACCTTATTGCGGATGTAGACGGGCTGGGCCTGGGCCGCCGGCAACGGCTTGTTGCTTTCCAGCCACCTGGCCGCCAGCCGGCCGATGACGCCGGCGTGCGGCCAGCATTCAGGAATGTAGAGCCCCGGTTCCCCGGCCAGTTTTTCAAGCTCCGGGTAAACCTCAAAACCATTGCCTGCCGCGCAGACACCGGTCGTAGCTGAAGCCTGAACATCACCCGGCGGACAGACTCGCTCCTCACCTGAGGGAATGACAAAACCATCCACGTCTATCTCGAAATCAGCGGTGTACACCTCCTGCATCCGGGCATCCATGGCAACACAGATGCGGCGAACTCCGGGGGGCAGGCCCCGTTCGAGCGCAGTCTGGGCCACGGCGGCCAGGGAAGATACCGGCACGACGGGCAAGTCTGCACCCCAGGCCAGGCCCTGGACCACGCCGATGCCGATTCTCAGGCTGGTGAAACTGCCTGGCCCGCGCCCGAAAGCGATACCATCCAAGTGGCCAAGCTCCAACTCCGCTTCGGCCAGCAATGAACTCACCATCGGCAGAATCAACTCCGCGTGACGCCTGGGCGCATGTTCGAATTTTTCCCAACTGTTTTTCCGATACTCAACGCCACGGAGCAACTTTCAGCAGAAGTCTCAATCGATAAAAGCTTATTCACGCAAAAAGTCCTCGACTTCGGACTGGCTGTCTGCCTGGCGCATGGGAGGCAGGCTGTTACGAAACATGCTTCCATACGACTTGGTCCGGATTCTCGGATCGCATATGACCAGCGCACCGCGATCATTAACGTCCCGGATCAGCCGGCCCGCACCCTGTTTCAGCGCAATAACGGCCTGCGGCAGGTATAACTGCATAAAGGGATTTCCACCGGACTTTCGCAGCACATCACTCCTGGCTTCCATCACCGGATCATCCGGGGCGGCGAACGGCAGCTTGTCAATCACAACCAGGGTAAGCGCATCCCCGATCACGTCCACACCCTCCCAGAAACTCGACGACCCGAGCAGCACGCCCTCGCCGGAATCCCTGAATTTTTCCAGCAGTACGCTGCGTGGCTGTTCTCCCTGGACAAACAGCGGAAAAGAAACACGATCCGCCAGCAACTCCGCTGCTCGCCGCAGGTTGCGGTGCGAGGTGAACAACAGGAAAGCTCTGCCCCGGCTGGCCTCCAGCAAGGGGATGACAATTTCCAGCAATGCAGGAACGAACGCTTCGTCCCGGGGCTCGGGCAGGTGTTCCGGCAGCCACATCAAGGCATTATTCGGATAATCAAAAGGTGAATCCAGCAACAGGGTCTGTGCATCGTCCAGGCCCATTTGTTGAGTAAAATGCCGGAAATCGTCCCCAACGGCAAGGGTGGCGGAGGTAAACAACCAGGCGGCATCCATTTTTTCCCTGAACGCATTGAACGGTGTCGATACCTCGAGCGGCGTGATGTGAATGGCAAATCCACGGCCACGTCTTTCAAACCAGCGTACTTCCCCGGATGACTGCCCGGCATCGAAACGATCCAAATGGTGTTGCAACTCCTGCAGACGGTCAATGCAACCATCCATGCCGCGCGCCGTTCCCTGCATGTCCCTGACTGCATCGGCCAGGCCATGGACCGATCGGTCCAGTTCCTGCAAGGCCGTGCGCACCTGTTCATCCCGCATCAACTCCTGCCAGGAACCGCGCTCCGGCATCCGCTCGGAGATTGCCAACTGGATTTCCTTCAATTTCTGCAGGCAATCGGCTACCGGTTCGCGGAGGGTGCCCATCGCCCCGGACACTTCCGCGGATTCGGCAAGGAAATCGCGGCACAGTTCATTGACCTGGCGGGCGGACAGCGACACGCTGAAAAACCGGGATGCAGTCTCGGGCGCCTGGTGCGCTTCGTCGACGATGAATGCGGATGCTCCCGGCAGGACCTCGCCGAAACCACTCTGCTTGATCGCCATGTCGGCGAACAACAGGTGGTGATTGACCACCACAATGTCGGCGTCCTGCGCCTCCCGCCTGGCCCATGGCCACGTAACATTCTTCAAACTGGGGGCATTCCGAACCGAGGCAGTTGTCCGCTGTAGAGGTAACCAATGGCAGCAGGCCGCTTTCTTCGGTGACTACCGACGAGATTGACAGGTCACCGTCAACGGTTTTCGCGCTCCAGTCGATAACGGCTTCGAGTTCCGCCACGGCTTCCCTGCTGGGCAGGCGCCCGTCCGCACGCGCCATCATCATCCGGTGCAGGCAGAGATAATTGGCCCGCCCTTTCAGCAGGGCGGTCTTGATGGACACGCCCAGGGCCTTCCTGACCAGCGGGAAGGTCACGGAAAAAAAGCTGATCCTGCAGGTTCTTGGTGCCGGTGGAAATGATGACACGCTCACCACTGAGAATAGCGGGAACGAGGTAAGCAAGGGTCTTGCCAATACCGGTTCCGGCCTCGACGACCAGCGACTTCTTTTGCGCCAGTGCTTCTTCCACCGCCTCCGCCATGCGGATCTGCGCCTCGCGGGGCGCAAATCCCCGGCAGGGCATCGGCAAAGGGCCCATCGGCGCCCAGTAAATCTACGCTTTGATTCACGTGCGCTCAGAGGCTCCGGGGCTTGGTATTCATGCAAGTCGTTGCGCGTTGTTCCGCCAGTACAGATCCATTGTCGTCTCGAGGTGTTCACGCGCCACGCTGATGGTACGCCAGTTCCGGGCACAGATTTCGCCCACGCGCGGGCCAATGTCATAGGAACGCACGGCAAAATTCAAAGCCTGTTGATAGTCCTGTTTGCGCAACTGGATTTCCGCCATCTGCTGCAATATTTCCGGATCTCTGGGCTGAATCCTGAGGGCGCGTTCCAACAGCACCGCGGCCTGGTTGTAATCGCCCTCAGTTTCTGCACTGCCGGCATCCGCCAGTAATTCTTTTACCGCTGGATTCTGCAAGGGAAACACCTGGACTCCCTCGCTATCCTTGCTGGCCGGTTCGCGAACCCGTGTTTCAACCTCCCGGTCTGAAACAGGCGCGGGAGTGTACCCGGCGCATGCCGACAACAGCAATGCCGGCAACGCCAGCAGTAATGAGAGCCTCTTAATCCTGATTTTTCTTTCCAAACCACTTCCTCCAGAACGATTCCTGTTCATCGTCGCGCATCGATGCCAGGCAATCTGTCAACTCCCCGGGTCCTGAGCCGTCCACGAAAGGAACCTGGAACGCGCCGGGGCAATCCTCCGCAGTCAGAGCGCCACTGTCCCGGTCCACCCACAACCACGCAGCACCGTCGGGCAAACGCAGGTCAAGCGACTCGATCGGCAGTTCGCGGAACAGGCCGGCCCAGAGACGCATCGCGGCATTACTGCCGGTGACGCCGGCAGGCCGGTTGTCATCCTTCCCGACCCAGACCACGGCGATACGTTGACGAGTATATCCGACAAACCAGCTGTCGCGGCGATCGTTTGTGGTGCCCGTCTTGCCGGCAATTACGGTCTGTTTGCCCAACAGTCCCGGCAGGGCCTTGGCCGTGCCCTGCTGCACGACCTGGGTCAAGGCGTAATTGAGCACGCCGATCACTTCACGCCGGGCCAGCGGCATCATGCGCAAGGGGTAACGGACCAACTCATTCCCGTCCGCGGTCTGCACGGCAATCACGGACCGTAAGGGCACGCTGAAGCCTCCTGCCGCCAGCGATTGATAGATCTGAGTAACTTCCAGCGGGGTAAGTTCAACGGCGCCAAGGAAGATCGAAGGCACGGCCTGCACATCCGCCCGCACGCCCAGCTGTTCGAGCTTGTGCAAAAGATGATTGATGCCAATATTCACGCCCAGGCGGACTGTGGCCTGGTTATAGGACCGGGTCAGCGCCTCCAGCAGAGTGACTTCACCATGAGATACCTTGCCGTAGTTGGCCGGTGTCCATACGCTGCCATCAGGCAGTTTCAGTGACAGCGGCCGGTCCTCGATGCGGGTCAACAGGTTGTAGTCTGCTTCATGCTCGAGCGCCAGCAGGTAGACCAGTGGTTTGATCACCGATCCGATCTGGCGGCGTGCGTCCAGGGCCCGGTTAAAACCCGCCCGGTTTGCATTCCGGTCACCCACCAGCGCCCTGATTTCACCGCTGTCCGTGTCAGCCAGCACCATCGCGGCCTGCAGGCCGGCCGGCAGACCGCGGTCTTGAAGGCGCTTGAGGCCGTCGCTGACAGCCTTTTGTGCTTTCTCCTGATCCGCAGGGGCAAGCGTAGTGAAAATACTCAGGCCCTCGGTTTTCAGATCTTCTTCACGGTAAACCTGGGCCAGTTGCCGCCTGACCAGGTCAACAAAAGCGTGGTACCGGGTTCCCCGGCTGCGTGCCTGTTCGGTGACATCAAGCGGACTGGCTGCAGCGGCCCGGGCGTCTGCAGTTGACAGCAAACCGGTAGTTTCGAAGGCCGACAATACCTGGTTGCGCCGCTTCAGAGCCCGTTCGGGGTGCCGGCGGGGGTTGTAGTAGGACGCTCCGCGAACCATGCCGATCAACAGGGCGATGTGCTGTGGCTCCAGCCGGTCCAGCGGCCGGTCAAAATAGAACTGGCTGGCGCGCCCGAATCCGTGCACCGCGTAAGCGCCCTGCTGGCCGAGGAATACCTCGTTGAGGTAAGCCTCCAGGATCTCGGCCTTGTCATAATGAAATTCCAGCAACAGGGCCATGATCGCCTCGTTGACTTTGCGCGCGATGGTGCGCTCATTCGACAGGAAATAATTCTTGACCAGTTGCTGGGTGAGCGTACTGCCGCCCTGAACGGCCCGGCCCGCCTTGAGGTTGGCCAGCGCCGCCCGGGCGATGCCCTTGATATCCACCCCGGGGTGGTGCTTGAAATTCCGGTCTTCCACAGCCTGCAGGCCGGTCAGCAACAAGGGGGGTACATCCTTGATCCTGACCAGGGTGCGGTCTTCTTTCTGCAAGGGGTAAATGGAAGCAATTTCCGCAGGCTCCAGCCGGACCAGGTCCAGCGATTTCCCGGATTCCACGTCGCGCAGCCTGCCGACTTTAGCGGACTGCAAAGAAACCGAAAAACGCAGGGCGTCCTCGACTCCGTCATGGAAACGAAACGAGCGCCGGTATATTTCCAGTGTGTTGCCGGAGACGCTGTAAAGGCCGGGTCGACCGGCATTCGCCTTGCGCCGGTATCCTGCAATACTCAATTCGAGTTCGAGGTCTTTGCGTGTGATTGGCGCACCGGGGTACAGATCAAGTGCACGCGCATAAACCCGGCTCGGCAGATCCCATTTGCGCCCCTCGAATTCCGTCGTCACCTGGTGGTTAAGGTAAGCGGTCCACGGTATCAGCAAGCCCAGGCATATCCCGGCAAACAGCAGTGCGAGACGCCAGATCCGGCCAAACCAGCGCATGCCTGTTTTTTTGCCGGAACGATTTCGCCGGACGCTGTTCTTCTTGTTGACTGTCTTTTTACGCGCCGTCTTTTTACGCGCCGTCTTTTTTTTTGCTTTTATTGTTTTTCTGCCTTTCTTCATCGACGAAAATGTCCTGCCAACGGGTGACATCACCCGGTCCTTTGACCATAATAGTGCGGTCTTATTCCGGCTAATTCATCCCGGCTAAACCATCCCTGACAGGGCATTCTATCCACCCGGGCATACTAAACGCCACGATCGCGTTAAAATCCCGGAGATATCCTACAAAAAAACATCCTCATGAGCAGCAGAACAGAAGATAAAGAGATCGATTCCGGGCCGCCGGCAAACAGCGGCCGGGCGCCTGTTGTCTGTGTTTTTTCAAAAGGTGACCGCGCAGCGGAACAGCACATGCTGGACTTCTTCAGCAAACTGGGCTGGGAGGGATCGAGCCCGGGGATTGAACCAACGGGCGAGGCCGGTCCAGATCAGACCGGCCAGTTGCTGATTGAGCATGAGCGACGATTTCCCGGCCAGGCTTTACTGTTAATCGATGCAGGACTTTCCATCACGGCGGCAGCTGTAACAACAATCACCGGGCTGATGACAGAACTGGCGCCGGCCGATGACAGTGCCGTTGTTCTCACCGCGCTCAGCAACGCTGAAACGAGTCTGAATCCCTATGCGGGCCTTGACGCGTCAAGCAAGGATGGAACGCCGACCGGTAACTGGGCGTCCCTGGTCGCCCTTCTGGGACAGGGCAGGATATTTGAGCACCAACACTGGCCGGGGCACCTGCTGTTTTTCTCGCCCGGGGCCATCGAGATTCTGGCACAGGCGGATATTCATCCGGCAAATGCCCTGCCCCGACTGGTTTCACAAGACGGTAGCCTGCTGGTGGCGGACCATTGTTTTGTGCACGATCCTCGCCGGGGACTGTTTGAACAGTCACGGCTGGATCCGCATGAAGAGCGGCGACCGCCGGCCTGGGGCAGCCTGGTACAACGGCTCGATGCCTGGTTGAGATATGATCCCGCCAGCACCGAAGAATTCCCGGGCGATGAATTCCTGGACGATGAAAAACCATTAACACTTCACATCACCCACAGCTGGGGGGGTGGTGTTGCGCAATGGGTCCACTCCTTCATCGAAGCCGATGGGACCGGCCTGAATTTTCAACTGCGCTCGGAGGGTCCGCAAACCGGCGAGGGCGCAGGCCAGCGGCTATCCCTTTATTACGGCAATAATACTGACGCAGCCATCGCCAGCTGGTGGTTACAACCACCCATCCGTTCCACCGCTGAATCGAATGATCAATACAGGGCAATCCTGCGGGAGATCACCAGGCGATACGGTGTCGGGCGGATCATTGTTTCTTCGCTGGTCGGCCACAGCCTGGACGCACTGAAAACAGGGCTTCCTACCGTGCAGGTCCTGCACGATTTCTACCCTCGTTGGCCGCTGCTGGGCATCCACCCCGGACCCTATCTGGCCAATCGTGAATCTGACTTTGAGGAGACCACAGGGCTGGAACTGGCCTTGTCGGAGAACGCCCTGTTGCCGGATCTCCGCGACCGGGATACACAGGCATGGCAGATGCTGGGCGACCACTGGCGGGAGACCATCGTCACGCGGGGAATCAAGGTCGCCGCGCCCAGCCGCTCGACCGCTGACCTGATGCGCGAACTGGACCCGGGCTGGAATGACATCGACATCGACATTATTCCGCACGGTCTGCCACCGCTGCCTGATGACACCGAGGTGCTGCCCCGTGACCGGGCGGACGGGAAACTAAGGCTGGTGATCCCGGGAAGGATACAGGAAGGAAAAGGCAAAACCCTGTTGCTGGAGGCGCTCGATGAACTGACTCAGTACGCCCGGGTTTACCTGCTCGGAGCCGGCAAAGAGGGGGAAGAATTTTTTGGCCGCAGCGGCGTCAATGTCATCATTCAGTACCGCCGGGATGAATTGCCGGCCCTGCTGGCGAATATCGGCCCCCATCTGGCCGGGCTATTGTCCGTGGTACCGGAAACCTTCAGCTACACCCTGTCCGAAATGCAGCATTTGAATGTGCCGGTGGTTGCTACTCGCGTCGGCAGCCTGGCAGAGCGGATAGCCGAAGGCGATACGGGGTGGCTGATCGAAGCCAACGCGGCATCGCTGGTGGAAAAAATCCACTTCCTTTGCGATCACCGGGAAGAAATTGAAGCCGTGAGACACCGGCTTTCCGGCTACCAATTGCCCGGAACCGGGCAGATGGTACAGCGCTATGAAACACTCTGTCTGCCCCGCCCGGTCAGACAGAAACACTTTGCCAATTTTGACGACAACCGGCCGGACACGAGTTGGCTGCAGGCGACGTCACGGGCGTTCCAACTGACAGCTCTGGCGGCACAGAGCAGGCAGCTGGGAGACCAGGTAGTCAAACTGCAACAGGAAGTAGAAAACCGGACTGCCTGGGCAGAGGAACGTGAACGCGCCCGGAACGAGGAACAAAAACAGAAAATCAAGTGGGTCAGGAGTCTTGAAGACGAGCTGGAACGAGCAGAAAATCCCTGGAGCACGAACAGGCGGCGCATGAGCAGACCCATGTTTCGTTTGCACAGCTTCGCTCAACACATGAACAGGTGCTCGCAAGTTCGTCATGGCGGATTACCCGGCCGATGCGGGTCAGCCGGCGAATGTTGCATAATTTCATGCAGGCGCGCGCCTGGAACCCTCTGCGCTGGCCGCTGCTCCTGTCCCAACTGGTGCGCACGCTCAAAACACAAGGGCTGCGCGGTACACTGATGCGTTCCCAGCTGGCGCATCATCAGACCTTCATCCCGGTGGGTGTCGAAACACAACAGCTTGAGAAACCAGGCAATCCCGAGCCACCCGGCCGCCTGCCGGTTGCGGATAAGCCTGAAGTCACGATCGTCATCCCGGTATTCAACCAGTGGGCCTATACGGCCGCCTGTCTCCGCTCACTGGCTGATACGGATTGCCGGACCCCATTCGAGGTAATCATTGTAGATGATCAATCTTCTGATGAAACGGCGGAACGCCTCGCAACCGTGGAGGGATTGATCAGCATCCATAATAAGAAAAACCTCGGTTTCATTGGCAGCTGCAACCGGGGCAGCGAGCGGGCAAAGGGAAAATACATCGTCCTGCTCAACAACGACACGCAGGTGCTGGATGGCTGGCTCGATACTTACTCGATACATTCGAACGATTTCCGGATACCGGCCTGGCCGGCGCCCGCCTGATCTATCCGGACGGCAGCCTGCAAGAGTCCGGCGGCATTATTTTCAACGATGGCTCGGGCTGGAACTATGGCCGCGGCGACAACGCGGAAAAACCTGAATACCTGTATAGCAGGGAAGTGGACTATTGTTCCGGCGCCTGCATCATGCTTAAAACCGGGCTGTTTCATGAACTCGGCGGCTTCGATACGCTTTACTCGCCGGCCTATTACGAAGATACTGACCTGGCGTTCCGCGTGCGGGCGAAGGGCCTGAAAGTCCGTGTTACACCCGCGGCAAGCATCGTGCACCACGAGGGAATTACTTCAGGCACCGATATCAACAGTGGCGCCAAACGATACCAGGAGATCAACCGGAAGAAATTCCTCGAGCGCTGGCAGGACGAACTGGCATTGCAACCGGCGCCCCTGTCCGATCCCAATGACATCCAGGCGTTGAACAAAGCACGGGACCACCGTCTGCAAGGCCGGATACTGGTCATCGACGCCTATACACCGGAACCGGACCAGGATTCCGGCAGCCTTCGCCTGCGTTACCTGCTGGGCTGTTTTGGCAGCCTGGGTTACGGGGTCACCTTTTTCGCCGACAACCGGGGGCATGCCGGCAGCTATACCACGGATTTGCAGCAGGCAGGCGTCGAAGTCATTTACAAACCCTGGCTCGATTCCCTGCATGATTTTTTCAGCCAGCGTGGTGCAGAATTCGATTTCGTCATGATCAGCCGCCATTACGTTGCGGCCAATTACATTTCCCTGCTGGGACGGTATTGTCCTGACGCAAAGTTTATTTTTGATACCGTGGATCTTCATTATCTCAGGGAGGAAAGGCTGGCTGAACTGGAAAACAGCCTGCCCCTGAAACGCGTGGCGGCGCAAACCCGCCGTTCTGAACTTGCAGTGATCGCCGCCGCGGATGCAACGCTGGTGGTCAGCCCGGTGGAAAAGACCGTGCTGGAGCGCGCTGCACCGGAGGCAAAGGTTCACGTCATCACCAATGTTCACGAGGTGCTCGGAAGCCAGCGGCCCTGGCGGGAGCGCAAGGATATCTTTTTCGTCGGCGGCTATCAGCACCCGCCAAATGTAGATGCGGCAATCTGGTTCGTCAGCAGTATCTGGCCCCTGGTGCGGGAACAATTGCCCGAAATCCAGTTTCACCTGATTGGCAGCAAGGCCACCGAACAGGTCAGCTCATTAAACGGCAACGGCGTGCAGTTCCATGGTTTCGTCAAGAGCCTGGACCCCTGGCTGGACGGCTGCCGCCTGGCCGTCGCACCCTGCGATACGGTGCGGGCGTCAAGGGCAAGGTCAATATGAGCATGAGCCGCGGACAGCCTGTGGTGGCCACTCCCGCAGCAGTTGAAGGCTTGTTTGCCAGGCCCGGTGAAGACATCCTGGTGGCCGGAAACGAGCAGGAATTTGCCGCCCAGATCGTCCGTCTCTACCAGGACGAACAATTATGGAACCAAATATCCATCGCAGGCCTGGAAAATGTCCGGAAATACTTC
>PVMK01181348.1_pt1 | contig 16023 bp, 13 predicted proteins | sample 1853481 | NCBI WGS metagenome assembly PVMK01 (sample SAMN08533507, study PRJNA380276) | Marine sediment metagenome, whole genome shotgun sequencing project.
CCGGCAAAGCAAATAATATGTACTCGGACAGGAATGGGAATGTTTACCAACGCAATCAGAATGGCAATTTCGAAAACAAGTCGAACAGACAGGGGCAACAACCCAGTCAGCGACCCAGTCAGCAACCTTCAACCAGCCAGCAGCAGCGTTCCCAACCAAGCCAGGGGCAAAGTAATCAGCGGCAACAAATGGAAAGGTCCCACCAGAATCGGAGCTCCGGAACCCAGAATTATAACCGGTCACAACAACAACAAAGAAGTAGTGGCGGAAGCAGACCCAGTGGAGGAGCAAGCAGAGGTGGCGGTGGTAGCAGAGGTGGTGGCGGAAGAAGATAAACGAATTCAGTTGAAATTATAAATACAAAATTCTAAGATCATGAAAAAAAATGCTTTTTTACTGGCAACAGTATTCCTTATTGCTACTTCCTGTAGCAGTGTTAAAGTTGTCACGGACCTTGACAAGACCGTTGATTTTACTAATTATAAAACTGTTAGCTTTCTGGGCTGGCAGGAGGACATTGGTCAGGTAATTAACCAATTTGACCAGGACAGAATCCGGAATGTATTAAAGACAGAATTGGAGATCAGGAATCTTACGCTAGTTGATGAGGACGGTGATCTGGTGCTGTCCACATTCCTTGTATCTGAGCAAAAGACCAGCAAGACAGCCTACACAAGTTATTACGGTGGAGGTGCTGGCAGGGGATATGGCCGTGGCCGCCGTGGAGGTGGCTGGGGAATGGGAGGATCAACTACCACCTACTCCGAGTCGGATTATGTTCAGGGCACCATGGTGATCGATATTTTTGACAATGAATCAATAGATTTGATCTGGCAAGGAGTTGGTGTGGGTACCATCAAGGAAAAGCCTGAGAAGAGAGAAAAATCCTTACCTAAATCGATTGCAAAAATTTTGAAGGATTTCCCAATCGCTCCGGTCAAATAATCTGGATTTTAAAGCATCGCTCCAAAATATTCATCCAGTTGAGTAATTCTTAAGGTGACGAAATCAAGGATCACCTGTAATTCCTCTTCGTAGCTGTTGTCATCCTCATACCACTTTGAATCCATCGGCCATATTTTGGCGTTGCCAGGGATTTGTTCACGGATAATCCTGTCATTTTGCTGAATGAGATGCTGTATGTTATCAAGTGTTAGAATGCCAGCTTCGTTGAGCTGATACCACCTCTCCCTGAGCATCTCCGGATACCTGGATCCGGGGATTTCCATCAAACGTTTGATAAGTTCCGAGCGCTTTGGTTCCACGGGATTTTCCATCATATTCAATGTATATCCGCCATCCCTTCCAAATGAATGGTCGTAGTCCCAAAGGGCTATCCGAAGTGGGGTTCGGCTATCTTTTTTATATAACATGAAATTCTTCATGACACCATCTCCATTGTTTGTGAAAAGCAGAAGGAGGTGCCAATCAATAAGATTTTGAAATTCAATCCATTTGTCGGCATCAGCAAGAAGTATGGAGTCGGGAGAATTAAACATGAAATCTCTAAATTCTTCCAGGTACCATGTCTTGTCTAATACTTGTTTTTTTGGGTATTTCTGCTGGTAATAGTTATTTCTATCCAGTATGAAATCAAGGCTATCCCTGAAGTACACCGGTGGATCTTTGAAGAGCACTGCCATGGTGTCTGATTTTACAAGCCCAAGCATGGCTGCATTTACTTCCTGCATAGCAACATATAGGCCCTTAGGCTTCGTATTAGCGGTCAGATTCAGGTAAAAACACCTGGGGGCAAGATTCAGCTTACCCATTTGCCTGAATAAATCGTAGCTGATTTTGTGCCGCATAAAGGTCTTATCAATATAGTTTGCATTTATTACCCAGTCATCATCGGCAGGTATATCCCCGAACGAAATCTTTGATTCAAACTCCACAGAATAAGAGTGTTTGGCATACCTTGATGATATGCTCCCCCTGAATTTTGCACGGGCCGGAAGGATTAAACTGTCCTTTTCAGAGTGATAAATAATTTCACATTCTCCTTTTTCTTTCCAGGTAACCGTCCCCTTGTCAAATATTTTCAGCTCGGGGAAGGGATCCTTCTCCTGATTACAGTGGCTTGCCAAAAAAGACAGGCACAAAAGCGGAACAATGATGGTGGCTGCGGGTCTCATTAAATTTGAAGAAATAAATATAGCACAATAAGCAGACCTTAGGTAAAGTAGAGGATCAGATTATTTTTTAAAAAAAAATATAAAGCTAATTTGATGTTTTGTAACATCTGTTACACAATTGGGACTGTAATATCCTTAATATGTAGGCGCAAGACGATATTGTACCTCTATCAAGTACTTGCATTCGGCCAGAGATGAATAATCAACTTCTAATACCAAGTTAATACGAACCCTATGGAACAAACTGCTACTCTGAAATCCCACAAAATGTTGTTTTTCAATACCCTGGCTTTTACTGTCTGTTTTGCAGTATGGATGCTAAATGGAGTATTGGTTACTTTCCTGGTGAGCAACCAGGTTTTTGACTGGGGGCCCGTAAAGATTGGGTGGTTAATGGGAATTCCGGTATTAACCGGTGCAATTTTTCGTCTGCCTGCCGGAATTTTAACCGACAAGTTTGGCGGAAAATGGGTTTTTGGGATTTTACTATTAATATGTTCAATTCCACTCTTTCTATTATCAACAGCAAATTCCTATGCCTCTTTCGCCTTGTACAGTTTTGGATTTGGATTAACTGGCGTAAGTTTTGCCATTGGCATTGCTTATACTTCGGTTTGGTACCCTAGACACAGACAGGGCACTGCACTTGGAATCTTTGGGGCGGGAAATGCCGGTGCTGCAATCACAACGCTATTTGCACCTACCATTTTGAACTGGTTAACTGACAATGGTGCAAACATTGAAGGCTGGCGGAAACTTCCCATTATATACGGTGCTGCGTTGATCGTAATGGGAATAATCTTTCTAATATTCACAGAAAACAAGAAGCCTGTATCGACCAATAAAAATCTACGGCAAACATTAAGTCCATTGAAAAATGTTCGTGTATGGCGCTTTGGTTTGTATTATTTCCTTGTATTCGGATGTTTTGTGGCTTTTTCGCAATGGCTGGTTCCCTATTTTGTAAATGTATACTATCTGCCACTGGTTACAGCAGGTATTTTTGCAGCACTATTTAGTTTGCCTTCTGGTGTGATTCGTGCGGCCGGTGGCTTTTTGTCCGATCAATATGGAGCCAGAAAAATCATGTACTGGGTTCTGGGATCTTCAGTGGCGATTTGTGCCATGCTATTTATTCCAAAAATGGAAATTACTTCTCCAGGTCAGGGCATCATGGCCAGGCAGGACGGAGTGGTGACTTTTGTGTCGGAAAGTATGATCAAAGTAGGGGAGACTGAATACCCTGTTATAGTAAAAAATAAGGAAAAAGAAATCACCGATTCAAAGGTTGCAGTATTTCCTTCAAAAGATGTGTGGCAGGAATCCGTTGTAAAGGTGGGCGACAATGTAAACCGCAAACAGCTACTGGGAAAAGGAGTTACCAAAATTTACTTTCAGGCTAATGTCTGGATTTTTGCCGTTCTGGTTATTCTGATTGGAAGTATCTGGGGAATCGGAAAAGCGGCTGTTTACAAGCACATTCCCGACTATTTCCCGGATGAAGTGGGTGTAGTGGGCGGAATGGTTGGAGTGTTAGGCGGATTGGGAGGTTTCTTTTGTCCAATTATTTTCGGATACCTGCTAGAAGGCACTGGATTGTGGACATCCTGCTGGCTCTTTATGTTATTCCTATCGGCACTTTGTTTGTTCTGGATGCACAACACCATTGTAAAACTAAACAGAAGAAATTCACCGGAAACGGCTTTTAATATTGAGGTAAAAAACGACTAATCCCACCCATGACATGAAAAGTAATATAGAACATTGGACCGTTGAAGATGCGAAGTTCTGGAAAGAGACCGGAAATAAAATCGCAACAAGAAACCTATGGATCTCAATTCCAGCCCTCTTACTCGCATTTTCCATATGGATCATGTGGAGTATCATTATTGTGGGCATGGAAAAACTGGGATTCACTTTTGGAATGCTAAGCCAGGAGTTTGAAGCCATTATCAGGAACACTTCCATTTCCAGGGCCGATTATCCCAATGCACTTACCGAACAATTGAAATCTATCAATAGCCTCTATTATACTTTGCCGGCAATTGCTGGTCTGGCTGGCGCCACCCTTCGAATCCCAAATTCGTTCTTAATTGCAATCGGTGGGGGTAGAAACGTAATTTTCACAACCACCACACTGCTATTAATTCCCGCCGTAGGTGTGGGCCTTGCCCTTCAGGATCCTAGCACACCCTTTATGACCTTTGCCATTCTGGCTGCACTTTCCGGTTTTGGGGGCGGAAACTTTGCTTCTTCCATGTCAAATATCTCCTATTTCTTTCCTAAAAAAGTGCAGGGAACTTCGCTGGGATTAAATGCCGGACTGGGAAATCTCGGTGTTAGCGTGATGCAGTTTTTACTGCCGGTAACCATGGGTGTAGCGGTTTTTGGTGCTCTGGGAGGGGATGGCTTGCCCTTATTAGCCGACTTTAAAGGGAAACCTGCCGGTGCAGACTATTTTCTTCAGAACGCAGGCTGGACATGGGTGCCGCTGCTTGCCGTAGCTGTTGTAGCTGCTTTTTTTGGAATGAATAACCTGAAATCAGCCACCCCAAAAGTCGGATCGTCCATTGTAGGAATAGGAAAAACTCTTTTTCTAGTTTCACTGGGACTGGTAGCCACAGCAGTTGGAGTGTACATGTTGGTAGCCCTGAAGATTAATATGTGGATTGTACTTCCTGTGGTTGTTATATTAACTGTGTTGTTGATGAAATACCTCTCGCCTGGAGAGATAAAATCTAATCTGAAACATCAGTTTTCAATTTTCAACAACAAGCACAACTGGATCATGACCATTATTTATACCATGACATTTGGGTCATTTATTGGTTTTAGTGCCGCATTTCCAAAACTGATTTCAGATGTGTTTGGTTCGCTGCCCGATGGTTCCCTCAACCCAAATGCGCCAAGTCCCTACGCCTGGGCATTTTTAGGGCCCATGGTTGGTGCCCTGATCCGTCCTGTGGGTGGCTGGTTATCCGATAAAATCAATAGTGGTTCCAGGGTTACACAATGGGCAACCGTTGCACAAATTACAGCGGCTCTTGGTGTGGCACTCTTTGTGATCAAAGCGCGTGAAGCAGCCACTCCGGAGATGTACTGGTGGCCATTTTTCAGTTTGTTTATGGTCTTGTTTATTACCACCGGTATTGGGAATGGCTCAACTTTCAGGAGCATCCCATACATCTTCAGCAAAGAACTTGCCGGCCCTGTTTTAGGCTGGACCTCTGCAATTGCAGCTTATGGGGCGTTTATTATTCCCAAAGTATTCGGACAACAAATAAAGATCGGACATCCCGAGTATGCCTTATACGGCTTTGCTGTTTACTATGTGATTTGTCTGATCCTAAATTGGTGGTATTATGAGCGAAAGAACTCGGGCATTGAGTGTTAGTTTTTGTTTTCCTAGAAAATAGATGATCAAAATGACAGATATTGAAATTGTGGGAAAGGATTTTTTTGAAGAGGCGTTTAAGTTCTGGTTCAACGACAACGAACGGATCAGAACTCCATTTCCTGAAAAGATTCAATCCGGATTAAGGGAAAATACAATCCGGATTTTTATGGAGTGGGTAACTGAACTTTCAGAAGAAGAGAAATCTAAACTGGGGCACGAGGAGATAGCCGAGGTTTTTGAAATGATCTTATTTAACCAGGCCATTGGCTTGGTGGAGGATGAGGACCAGAAAATCACCATCTGTTACCCCTTTCTGCCCAGGTCTGGAGATGTGGTGGAAGATAAAGAAAGAGGTTCAAGCAAGGTAATAAAGCGTGAAATAGATGTGAAGGAAGATAGCAAGAAATACCTGAAGCTAAATCTAAAGGCAGAGGCAGGTTCGGTGGAGTGGGAAACAGAATTTGAGTTACCAGCATAGATAAATATTGATATATCAAGGACAAAAACATGAAAAGATATTTCATCACAGCATTTGTTATCGTTTTTCTTGTGAATTCAGTTCAGGCCCAGGATGGGGAACAGCTGTTTCAGCAGTGTAAGGCTTGTCATACCATTGGCCAGGGTAAACTTCTTGGTCCCGACCTCTTGGACATTTCAAAAAAACGTGATGCTGCCTGGTTGAAAAACTTTATAAAATCGTCCCAATCCATGATAAAAGGAGGGGATGCTGATGACATTGCCTTATTCGAAGAGTTTAATAAACTGATGATGATTGATTATCCCCTGCCCGATACAGATATCGATGCCATCGTTAAATACATAGACAGTTTCAGTACGCCCGTTGCTGAAGATGAAGTAGAAGCGAGTGTTGTAGATTCCTTAGCTGCTGTAGAAGCAGCAGATTATCTGGCAAGCATTGATACGGATGAAAATGAAGCCAGAGGAAAGGCACTCTTTGAGGGATCCCGCAAGTTTAAAAATGGTGGCGCATCCTGTATTTCCTGTCACCATGTAAATGTGGATGAGGGTAAACAGGGTGGATTGCTGGCTAAAGATTTAACACAAAGCTTTTCACTGATTGGAGGTTATGCGGGCATTAAAGGAATGATTGATTTCCCGGCTTATCCTGCCATGAAAGATGCGTATACAAAGGCAGCAATTACTAAAGATGAAAGTGTTCAGCTACAGGTGTTTTTAATGAGGGCTGATAAGGCTGATTCAATGGAGGTTAGTTCAGTTACCGGGTTTTTGAAACAGGGAGTTGTGAGTATGGTTGTTTTATTGGTCATCATCTCCCTGGTGTGGCTTAGACGCAAAAAGCGAAGTGTCAATCATCACATTATCCAAAGGCAACATTAATAGAAAAGAGCGAACGAAAAATATATTTTTATGAGCTGGATTAAAGATTTAATTTCTCCCAAAACCCGCCAGTGGGAAGATTTCTATCGGAACAGATGGCAATTCGACAAAGTGGTCAGAAGTACACATGGTGCAAATTGTACCGGAGGTTGTAGTTGGATGATCCATGTGAAGAATGGAGTGGTGGTTTGGGAAACCCAGGCCCTCGATTATCCGATTATTGATAAAAAACTGCCTCCTTATGAACCCAGGGGTTGCCAGCGCGGAATCTCTGCCTCATGGTACTTATACAGCCCCATCCGGGTGAAATATCCCCTTGTACGGGGTGCCTTACTGGATATGTTTCGCGACGAAAGAAATAAGCATGGCGATGCCATGACCGCATGGGAGAACATTCAAAACGATCCAAAAAAGAGAAAAAGGTATATGCAAGCCCGTGGGAAAGGCGGATTGCGAAGGGTAAGCTGGGATGAAGCCCTTGAAATCATCTCCATAGCCAATATCTCAACAGTAAAAAAGTATGGACCCGATCGACTGGTAGGATTCTCTCCAATCCCGGCCATGTCGATGATATCATATGCCGGCGGCTCGCGGTTTTTACAATTGATGGGTGGGGTGAACCTGAGTTTCTACGATTGGTATTGCGACTTACCCCCTTCGTTTCCCGAAACCTGGGGCGAGCAAACAGATGTGGCTGAAAGTGCCGACTGGTACAACGCCAAATTCATTGCAGCCTGTGGCTCCAATGTGGCCCAAACGCGTACTCCTGACGTGCATTATTTTGCTGAGGCCCGCCACAACGGCACCAAAACGGTGGTGTTTTCACCCGATTTAAATGCTTCGGGAAAATATGCCGATGAGTGGATTCCCATCCACTCCGGGCAGGATGGAGCTTTTTGGATGGCGGTCACCCACATTATTCTGAAAGAGTATCACCACGAAAAGAAAGTACCCTATTTTATAGACTACACAAAACGATATACCGACAGCCCCTACTTGGTTGTGCTGGAAGAAAAAGATGGGGTTTACCATGCAGGAAAAATGTTGCGTGCCAACCGGATAGAGAAGTATAAAGATTCAGTAAATGGGGATTGGAAATTCCTGAATATTGACAAAAATACAGACGAGTTTGTATGTCCGGGTGGGAGTTCAGGTCATCGCTGGGACGACAGGGATGGTAACTGGAATATGAAATATGTGGATGCTGAGGTGGGGGGCGATTATGATCCGGTTTTGTCCCTGATGGAAAAAAGCCATAAAGTTCTGGAGGTGGAGTTTACAGAGTTCGCTCTGGAGAGGAAAAGATTGCGCGGTGTTCCCACAAGAAGCATAAAAACCATTGATGGCACAGTAACTGTGACCACGGTTTACGACCTGATCATGGCGCAATACGGTGTAGATCGTGGGCTTGGTGGGGAGTATCCAAAATCGTATGAAGAAACTGACCAGGCCTATACACCTGCCTGGCAGGAAATATTTACAGGAATCGGTGCAAAAAATGTAATTCGTTTTGCCCATGAATGGTCTCAAACTGCAGAGGCTACCAATGGCAAATGTATGATTATTATAGGGGCTGGAATTAATCACTGGTACCACTGCAACCTTATGTATAAGGCTGGAACCATGGCTCTTATGTTAACAGGTTGCATTGGTAAAAACGGAGGCGGGTTAAACCATTATGTGGGTCAGGAGAAATGTGCAGTGGTCGATTCATGGGGACACATTATGGCCGGTAAGGATTGGCATGGCCCCGTTCGTTTGCAACAGGGCCCCATCTGGCACTATATCAATTCGGACCAGTGGCGCTATGATGGCCATCACTCAGAATATAACACTGTTCCTGATAATGAACTGAGTGGATTACATACGGCCGATATGATTGTGAAATCGGTTCGAAATGGTTGGATGCCCTTTTATCCACAGTACAACAGATCGAATTTTGATATTGTGAAGGATGCGCGGGAGACAGGTGCAAAAACAGATGATGACATTCGGAACTATGTGTTGAAAGAGTTGAAAAGTGAAGAGCTTTTGCATTCGGTCGCAGCTCCGGATGAAGAGATTAACTTCCCCCGGGTATGGTATATATGGCGCGGGAATGCCTTGATGTCCAGCGCAAAAGGGGATGAGTTTTTCAAAAAACATTATTTGGGAACACACCATAATTCTGTGGCCAGCGAACTGGCAAAAGGATTGGTTAATGACATAGAGTGGAAAGAGGAAGCCCCCTGTGGAAAAATGGACCTGATTGTGGACTTGAATTTCAGGATGGACACCTCTGCTTTATATTCGGATGTAGTTTTGCCTGCTGCATCGTGGTATGAAAAATCAGATCTGAATTCTACCGACATGCACTCCTTTATTCTCCCTTTAACAGCTGCAGTTCCCCCGGTATGGGAGGCGAAAAGCGATTGGGCGATATTCAGGGAGATCGCAAAAGCCACCTCTGAAGTGGCAAAGGAACACCTGCCTTTTGTAATGAAAGACATTGTGAATCTTCCACTCATGCACGATTCAAAAGCTGAAATTGCACAAACAGATGTAAAGGACTGGAGCAAGGGGGAGTGTGAGATGATTCCGGGAAAAACCATGCACAACATAGCTTTTGTAGATCGCGATTATACTGAAATCTACAACAAGTTTATCTGCCTGGGCCCCAACGCGAAAAATGGGATGGGGGCACATGGCAATAGTTTTGATTGTGCCGACTATTACGAGCTTTTGCAGCAGGATAAAGACCACCTGCAGACTGTAAAAGGAGTGGAGTATCCCTCCTTGAAGGATGATGAAGAGGCCATTAATGCCATTTTACACCTCTCATCAGTAACCAATGGAGAGCTGGCACACCGGGCTTATCAAAATGCGGAGAAAAGAACCGGACTTACATTGACCGATATCTCCGCCGATTTCAAAAATGTGAAATTAGATTTTGCCGATCTGCAAAGTAAACCACAACGTTACATTAGTTCGCCGGTTTGGTCCGGAATCATGGCAAACGGGCGGGCCTATTCAGGATTCACATATAATGTAGAACGTCTGGTTCCCTGGAGAACCTTAACCGGAAGGCAGCATTTTTATCTCGACCATGAAATGTACATCAAGTTTGGGGAGAATTTGCCCACTTACAAACCCACTCCGAAACCAAATGTTCTGGGCGATCTGAAGAACTCGGTGGCAACCGGTAAGGCCAAAGTATTGAATGTGCTTACCCCTCATGGCAAATGGCAAATACACACTACTTACAGCGATACAGCTCGAATGCTAACACTTTCGAGGGGAATGGTTCCCTGCTGGATGAGCGAAGAAGATGCCGAAGAAATCGGTGTGAAAGACAATGATTGGGTAGAAGTGTTTAACGATTATGGAGTGTATGGAGCTCGGGCTGTGGTAAGTGCCCGCATTCCCAAAGGAATCTGTATCGTTTATCATGCCACCGAAAGTACCTATTCGTCGCCAAAACCTCAGGTTCGTGGTTCTGAGAGGGGAGGAGGGCACAACAGCTTTACCCGTGTCCGCTTGAAACCCAATTTTTTGGCCGGTGGTTACGGTCAATTTACCTACCATTTTAACTATTGGGGACCGGTGGGAGTAAATCGGGATTCGCATGTATTGGTGCAGAAAATGGACAGGGTAGATCTATCCTGATTTTTATTGCTTGATTAAAAACAGACAAAATGGATGTAAGAAGTCAAATATCAATGGTTTTTCACCTTGATAAATGTATCGGTTGCCACACTTGTTCAATTGCATGCAAAAACACATGGACCGATCGCAAGGGTGCAGAATACATGTGGTGGAACAATGTGGAGACAAAACCCGGGACAGGTTATCCCACAAAATGGGAAGACCAGTCCATTTACAAAGGTGGCTGGGAAAAGAGTAGCCACTTTCTGAATTTGAAGGGTGCCGGTAAGTTTAAAGGCATAAAAAACCTTTTCCACAATCCGAATATGCCGGAGATGGACGACTATTATGAACCATGGACCTATGAATACAGCAACCTTTTCGAAGCACCAGAGGGAGATGATCAGCCCACAGCACGCCCCATGTCATTGATTACGGGTGAACCTATGAATCCAAAAGGCGGGCCCAACTGGGATGATGATTTAGGCGGAACACCAGATTATGCCAGGCAGGATGTTAATTTGAAAAATGTGACACGTGCCGAACAGGAAGCCATGTTTCAACTGGAACAGATGACCATGCACTACCTGCCACGAATTTGCAATCACTGCCTCAATCCAGCCTGCGTGGCAGCCTGTCCGTCGGGAGCAATTTACAAACGTGGTGAAGATGGCATAGTTCTGGTGAATCAGGACAAATGCCGCGGATGGAGAATGTGTGTAACTGCCTGCCCGTATAAGAAAACCTACTACAACTGGAATTCCGGGAAATCAGAAAAATGCATCCTCTGCTTTCCGAGATTGGAAACTGGTCAGGTTCCTGCTTGTATGCACACCTGTGTGGGGCGAATTCGGTATCTGGGTGTTTTACTTTACGATGCCGATTTGATCAAGGACGTTGCGATTTCCGATGACAGCAACCTGGTTTCAAACCAGATGGAAATATACCTGGATCCCAACGATCCGATTGTTTTAAAGGCAGCCAAAGAAAACGGGATTTCGGATGATACTTTGGAAGCTGCACAAAAATCGCCTGTTTATAAGTTTGTGAAGGAGTGGGGCCTGGCTCTGCCGCTGCATCCAGAGTTCAGAACAGTGCCCAACCTGTTTTATGTTCCACCCCTGCTGCCAACCATGGGAAAGGTAGAAGATGGGATTTACCACAATTCGGCTGAAGAACTTTTTGGAAGCATTGAAAATACAAGACTTCCCATTTCTTACATGGCAAGCCTGTTTTCTGCAGGTAATACAGAAACCATTAAAGAAGTATTAAGAAAACTAATGGCTGTTCGCTGGTATCGCCGGGACGAAACTGTGGGAGACCAGAGCAAAACCGAACTGGAACAAACCTTAAAGCAGGTCGGAATGGATCGGAAAACAGCCGACGATATTTACCGATTGACCTCACTGCCTACCGTGAAGGAGCGATATGTAATTCCACCGGCCCACCGCGAAGAAGCATTGGAAATGCTTGAAGATGCAGGCGATGTTAAGGGGAATACAGGATTTGGATTTCACCATAAACCAAGCAGGGGATTGTAAATGAAAGCTTATAAATATATCGCTGATCTGTTTCGTTACCCTACCGGGGATATTATTTCCCGGGTTCATCAGTTTTCTGAGGTTCTGGGGCAAAAGGATGTCTTATTAAATTCCAAATTTCAGCCCTTTCAAGACTTCTTTACCAGCAATTCCATTACTGCTCTGGAGGAACACTACATCCGTACTTTCGATGTTCGGGCCATTTGCCACCTGGATATAGGGTACATCATTTTCGGTGACGACTCAAAGCGGGGTCGTTTTTTGTACCACATGAAAGAGGAACAGATACTGGCCGGTAACGATTGTGGAAGTGAACTGGCTGATTTTTTGCCCAATGTGCTAACCCTTCTTTCAAAAACGGATAATCCGGAATTGGCAGAAGAGCTGTCGGTGAGCATCCTGTTGCCGGCACTATCGAAAATGATTCAGAAGTTGGTGAGCGAAAACAACATCTATAGAATTCCTGTGGAAATCCTGATTTCATTTTTGAAGCAGGATTTTGAAGGTTCTGAATACGAAGCCGTTAAAATTGGGACAAAAGATAAGCCCGGATTTCTAAACCACTATGTAACAGGGATTGATCGATCATTATTTGCAAAGAAACCGTTTAAACTTAGACGTGATGTTTAATAATTTCATTTTTATAGGATTGCCATATATGGCATTGTTAATGTTTTTGGTCGGCTCAATATTTCGATACAGAACCCGGCCATTTGGTGTATCATCCCTTTCATCTCAATTTCTGGAAAACCGGATGTTGTATTGGGGAAGTCACGCATTTCATATTGGAATTCTCGTCCTGTTTTTTGGCCATTTAATCGGCTTCCTCTTCCCCGGAGGAGTGATTTCCTTCACCGGTCAGCCCACGCGTCTCCTGATTATTGAGATTTCAGCATTTGCCTTTGGTCTTCTATCATTGTTCGGGATTGTGACTCTTATAATCCGCAGAATTTCCAATCTCAAATTGCAGGCCGTTACTTCGAAAATGGATGTGGCAGTTTATGTTTTAATTCTCCTCCAGGTATTGTCGGGATTGTGGATAGCCTATTTCAACCGATGGGGTTCGGCCTGGTTTGCCATTTCACTGGCTCCCTATCTGAAATCTCTTTTCTTGCTAAATCCAAGTTTTGACGCGCTTGCAGCCATGCCCTTGAGTATTAAACTTCATGTGGCTTCTGCTTTTGTTTTTATTGGCATGGTTCCATTTACCCGCTTAATGCACTTCCTTGTATTCCCATTTGCCTACATCACCCGCGCTTATCAATATGTAATCTGGAACTGGGACAGAAAAACACGGCGAAACTCTACCGCAATGAACCGTGGGGTGAAGGCCAGGAACAATTAGAATCGCAACCTGACATGCCGTATCCGTCATTGCGACACGAAGTCATATAAATGATAGTTTTACTGAGAGTTAGTTCTTTGATAAAACCTGCTGTTTCCCCAGCAGTACCCTACGTGGACAGTCCTCGGAGTCTCAAAGCCGATTAAGGGCATGGGTTTATGGGTATGGCTAAAATAATTGAACACTCCGCAACTGTCGTGAGAGGGTAAGGAGCGAAAAAGAGAATGATGCGCTCTGCACCAAAAGGTAGGCTGGCAAGTAATAAGCGTTTAACGCAGCTTATACGGGACCGTAGCCCAGTCGGCAGACAGGATGAGCCTAATCCCATGCATTTGTCATTTATACGGAACGTGGAAGCTTGGCGCTCTCTCCCATCTATCACGTACGGTTCTTAGGGGGGAAGGCCGGTATATCCCCCTGACCTACCCGGTGGGCACATGCAGTTTGGATTCTCAACCTTATAAAGGTTATTGCAAATAGGTAAATAATTATTTACCTTTGCAATACAATTTTTGCCTTACAAGAAGTGTTCAGAACTATTAAGGATTCTAAGAAAGGATGGTTGGTATATCATCTCTCAGAAAGGGTCGCATTTGAAACTTGGACACAACACTAAGACCAATAGAATAATTTTCCCAAATCATGGGAGTCAAGAAGTGGGTAAAGGTTTAGAAAAACGAATTCTTAAGGATGCTGGTATAAAATGAAAACACTGAAGAAGAAGATCAATATGACGGTGGAAAAAACTGAGACTGGTTTTTCTGCCTATAGTGATGAGTATTCTGTATTCACTACAGGTGTTACATTTACCGAGCTTCTCCACAACGCTGTTGAAGCAACGAATCTATACCTTTCTGATCAGGCAAGCCAGATTACAGAAAAGAACATCGAATTCGAAATTGATTTACAACAATTCTTTCAATACTACAGAGTTATCAACTCGAAATTCCTTGCAAAACGTATTGGCATGAATGAAACCTTGTTATCTCAATATGTTCAAGGGAGGAAGAAACCATCAGCTGCGCAAACTAGCAAGATTCTACTTGGGGTTCAGGAGATTGGACGAGAGTTATCTAATATAAATCTATTCTCACATTAAGGATTGAGTGCACGTGCCCTAATAACTAGGGCTAATAACTAGGGCTTCATACGGCGCGAAACGCCCAATAATGAAGCCCCGGTCGAACTAGATTTCAGGGTGTTATTTGTTTCTATGGGGATTGCATAATTTTCATTCAGAATGTTTTCTGAACGATTGCTTCAAAGGCATTGTGTAGTAATGGATTATGATCATTTATTTTGGCTGAATGTCGAGTCATATTTCCGTTTATTGACAACCCTGAGTTGGCTCATACTTTTTTTATCGTAAAAATTTAAATATGAATAAGGAAGTGTAAATTACGGAATATATGTGGATTTGATTTGAAACCAACCCGCGGTAGCAGGATTTAGTTCAACATTAGGTAAACTCCATTTGCTATGTCATATACTCTAATCAATAACCTCAATGAGAAATAAGCCTTCGTTATGTATTATGGCGTAACCTTGGCATCTTGACAGTTCATTTAGTACCTTTATAGCGAGCAAGCTATGAAAGATATGGGAAGGAAGAAGATCCGGAATCCATACGAGAAACGAAGCCAGATAATCACCATCAGAATGAAGATCGGGGAATACCAGAGACTCACGGATTGTGCTAACAAGTTAGAAATGTCGTTGAGTGATGTCTGCCGGATGTACGTGACCAGTGGAATAGATAACCTCTCCAAAGCTATCACTGAGAAAGAGGAGGACATGAAAAGACCAGAGATGACAGGCATACCTCCTAGTTTCTCACCAAGGTATCTACGTTAGTATTTCAAGAGCATTAATTACAGCATCATCCACCCCGTTATTCTCATATATCATAAGTGTTTTCAACTATGAATTTGGATTTCTGTGGGGAATATGTGGGGATAATGAGGTAAAGAAAAAACCCAACCACCTGAAATGTAAGTGGTTGGGTTTAAACTTGGTCGGGGTGAGAATAGTTATATATCATACATCCATTTATTACAGAATTGTGACGGATTTTTGTGACGGGTAAAAAAACTTGGAGATTTTTCAAACTTATTGTACAGTATGATATATATGATAAAAACAATTCTCACTAATTATGAAAACAAAAATAATTATACACGAAAACAGAGTAAAAATTTATTTCAGACATGAGAAGCATTTTATAAGGTATAATACCAAGATACCAGCATTAAGTGCCAATGAGTTTTATAGAAGAGATCCAAATAATTTATTCTATCCTCTAATTGAGGAAAATGAAAAGAAGAATGAAACAATTAAAAATCTTCAATCTCTAATCGACATGGATTTTCATCGCAATCAATCAAGGATTATAATTCAATGTTTCAGTCTTTAATGGACTACCAAATTCATTATAAATCTTTAGTTGAAGTACAGGATATCAACAAGGATTGGATAGAAGATTTCCTACACTATTTAACCCAAAGACACCCACATAGAACCCTGGACCCGAATTTACGATGCAGACCATCGGGGGATTTAACAATGTAAAGATTAAACTGGGATAACTTTGCAATATCTCCTTTTCTGTCTTCTACCACTGGA
>PVMK01135564.1_pt1 | contig 16021 bp, 26 predicted proteins | sample 1853481 | NCBI WGS metagenome assembly PVMK01 (sample SAMN08533507, study PRJNA380276) | Marine sediment metagenome, whole genome shotgun sequencing project.
TGGCGCATCAGAAGACGATTGAGATTCGCGCGTCGTATGAGGCGTTGCTGCGGGTTGTTGGCTGAACTGGGCGTTTCTGTCTTTTGTTGGCTCTCTTCATGTCATTTCGATAACGGCGCGGACTTCGGCTATGTAGAGGTAGCTTGGATTGTACGGGGCCCTGCCCTTTTCTGGCGTCGTTGCGGGCTACAGGATCCGCCGGTATTCTCGCTGGAGATGCGGGTCCCGAAGCAGCTATTCATGGCCATCGTGCCGGTGTCGGTTTGGTTTAGCAGTCGGCCGTGGCTCAACTTCGCGACGCGGCCTTTGATGCGCGGGCTCGCGGCGGCAACGATGCGGGTGCGCAAGGCACAGCCTCAAACGACGGTCGAGGAGATCGGCGAGGAGTGGCAACGAATGTTTCCGTCGCGCAAGGGTGTTCCCATCACCAGCGTCGAAAACGACACGGTCTATGCCGAAATCCATATCACTTGCCCGCACCGCGGCACCGGCAACGTCGAAGGCTGCTACCGCATGATGGAGTACGACCGCAAGATGCTCGAGGGCATCGGTGGCCAGTTCGTCGTGCTTCGGTCCCAGGCGGAGCCCGGCGTGGAAGTCTGTCAGGTCGCGATGCGCAAGGCCGATGTTCCGGTGGACGACCTAGTGCCGGCTCATGTACGGGCTCGCCGGGGCAATCTGGAACCGTCCTAGCTGGCGAAATTGAGGAAGCGGAGCAGCTCGACCATGACCGCGGTGTCGTGCTCGCAGTAGGCGACGAGTGCGCAACTCTTGCCGTGAGTGGGCGATGACTCGGTATGACGAATCGAACCGACGAACCCGGAGCGGCGGGCGCCTCGCTCTCCAGGACCAGCTCGATCGGGCTGGCCTGAAGATGAACGGGCACGTGGAGGCGGCAGAAAGTCAAGATGACTAGTGCGCTAGTCATTGATTGACTAGCTCACTAGTCTATAATCATGAAGTCGAAGGACATCATCAAGCGCATCGAGAGACTGGGTGGGCGTGTGGTCGCCAAATCCGGCAAGGGCTCTCACACGAAGCTGGCCTGTCGATGCGGCACCTATAAGACAACTGTTCCCAAGGACGACAACGTGCACCCGAAGACCTGCAAGAGCATTGAGATTGCGCTGGCGCCCTGCTTTGGTGACGGCTGGCTGAAGGGGGGCCGGTGATGGACGATGACGGCCTGCTGCCCGGCAAGGGGAGCTACACGGCGGTTTACTCGCGCGAACCGGACGGCGCTTGGATTGTGTACGTGCGTGGGCATCGGCACGAGATTCATACGTTTGCGCGGTCGCTGCGGCGTGCGCGTGAGAACATCCGGGACGCTCTTTCGCTTTGGTACGACGATGCCGATACGGCAACGATTGTCGACCGCATTGAGCTTGCGCCGGCGCTCAAGGAGGAACTTGCGACGACTGAGGAGCTCGCGCGGCTCCATTCCAAGATGTCGCGGGAACTGGCGGCTAAACGGCGGCGGGCGGTTCGGGCACTTCAGAAGAGCGGCATGGGGACCAGGGACATCGCGGAGCTGCTAGAGCTGTCGCAGCAGCGGGTGAGTCAGATTGCGCGCGGGACGCGGTAGGGGCGTCGCTGGCGACTAGGCGACGAGCCGCCATGCGTCGTCCGCGCACTCGAAGCGCATCGGGACGTGTTCAGTGGTTTCGGAGAGGTCGGTTGCTAGGTGGTCGAGCGAGTAGTCTTGCGCGGGTGTTCCAACGGATACCGCGAGCCGCAGTAAGCGCTCCGCGGAGGCGCCCATTCGTTGGCCCGCTTCCCACCGAGAGACGGTTGCGGCGTCGACGCCCATGTGCCGAGCGAAGTCTACGCCCGACCAGCCGAGGGCTTTTCTGAGAAAGCGGATTTCTGCGCCGGAGAGCCGGCTGGGCTGTCGGATGAGCGCGTCGGCAAGGGCCTGGTTTAGCTGCACGATGAGAGGAATCTCGACTTCGAAATCGCCGCATGCGGCGCAGCGATGCACCGGGACGTTGACTAGGGTCGCCCCGATCCCCCCGCGGTCATACAGGTACGTCTCGCTCTTGGTCTTTGTTGCGGAACCGCAGTGCATGCATTTCATGTTCAGAACCTCCAAGCTGTGACGACAACGAGCGACGCCTCTGATCGAAAGGCCACGACAACCGCGGTGCGTTGAGCCTTCACGCAGTATCGCCAACTGCCGTTCTCAAACTCGCCGGGGCCCGGGAAGCCCCCGCGCAGCACGTTCACGATGTCTATCTCTGCCAAGTCGTCTTTCGCGATTTCCTCGAGGGCGTGCTTGCTAAAACGAACGGAGCCCTCAGACAGGATTCGCCGGATCAACCGCCGACAGTTCGGCGGGTCGAGTGGCTCATCGATGTCTTGATATATTATCATGAATTGATTAAATGGCAATCAGGGCTGACTGCTCGAAATCACGGCCTAAATGGGTTTGGGCTGTGATTTGCCGTGCATTGCGAAGCGGACACTCGAGCCGCTTATCGGACGGAGTGGCGAGACGGTGCGACAGCAGCCGGGTGGCTGGCGGGCGCCGGCGGAGTCTGGGCAATCCGGCGGTGGCGTGCGGCTAGGTGGTTGGAATGACTTGCGCGGTCGTTGGCACGCGGTGTGCTTTGTCAGAAGGTATGGACGCGAGTTTGGACGTAAGTGTTGGGCTGGTGGATGCGGCGGCGGTGCAGCGTGTTGGTAAGGGGCGACTGCTCGGGGACTTCGCTGCGCTCGTCAGCAAGGACCGAAGCTGTACAGCCGATTTGCTGGTTTACATTGGGGAGATTGATCGGCGGAAGCTGTACCTCGAGCATGCGTATCCTTCGATGTTTGCGTTTTGTACGAAGCGGTTTCGGATGTCGGAGGCTGTGGCTGCGAAGCGGATCCGGGCCGGCCGTGCGGCCTGTGCTTTTCCCTGCATTTTGGGGATGGTTCGGCGGGGGGAGCTGCATCTGAGTGGGGTGCATCAGCTGGCGGGGCACCTTACCGAAGAGAACCATCGGGAGGTGCTGCGGCGGGCGAAGCATCGGAGCATGCGGGAGATTGATGTGCTGATTGCGGAGATCGCTCCGAAGCCTGATGTGGCGGCTATGATCCGTGCGCTGCCTGGGCAGCGCGCGGACTGCGCCGGCAACACGACGCAACAACCGGCTGAGCGCTGCCGTAGCGCGACAGAGCGACGCGCGGACTTTCCCGGCAGCACGATACCGAAACGAGCGGTGGGCGAGCCTTTGAACAAACGAGCTCTTGATGCACCGGCTCGAAAGCCGAGGGGGCTGGCTACTCCTCTGTCTCCGCTTTCGCCGCGGCGCTACAAGTTACAGGTGACGATTGGGCAGGAGGCTCGGGACAAGCTTGCTGAGTTGCAGGCTCTGCTGAGTCATCGGATTCCTGATGGGGATGTTGCGGCGGTGATCGAGCAGGCGTTGGATGCGCTGGCTCGTAGGCTGATGCTGCGCTGCATGGTCGCGTGAGTATGGCGCGAAACAGGTCGCGCAGCCCGTTCTTGTAGGGTTTCTGGGGGATCGTTGCGCAAGGGGGCTTCGGCGTTGTAGAGGTTGCGCACTCAGTCGCGTTTGAGATCACATGCTGGGGCTGGCCTGCCATTGGCCGGTGCAGTCGACGCCATCCGTGGTGAAGGTCGCTTCGCCGGATGCCGTGTCACCGTCGAAGGTGCCCTGGATGTCATAGCTCCCAGGCTCAGTCAGACTGAACGAGCCTTCGACGATGGGAATATCCGGGCGCGACCAGGAGGACTGGGTGGAGGAAGACGCGGGCGATTCCGGCGCGGGTTCGACGTGAGGTGTTTGAGCGGGATGAAGGGCGGTGTGCATTTGTGGATGGCGACGGTCGGCGCTGCGGGTCGAGCTGGCAGGTGGAGTTTCATCACCGTGTGGCCTTTGCGAAAGGGGGCGTGCACGGGGTGGAGAATGTCGAGCTTCGGTGCCGGGGGCACAATCAATACGAAGCGGAGTTGGAGTACGGGCGGGAGTTCATGGCTGTTAAGAGGCGGGGGGTTGGCTGACGGAGGACGGGCTGGCTGCGAGGCGACGGGCTGGCTGGGAGACGACGGGCTGGCTGATTGCATTTAGTGCAGGCAGTGCCTATAGTCTATGCATGCAGTATACGATCCGCAATCTCCCTGCTCGGCTGGATCAGTTGATTCGGAAGCGGGCTAAGGACGAGGGGAAGAGTCTCAATACTGTTGCGGTGGAGGCTTTGATGCAGGCGTTTGGGTTGCGGGGGAGCTTGGAACCGAATCGGGATTTGGCGGAATTGGTGGGGACTTGGGTGGAGGACGCGGCGGTGGATGGGGCGCTCGACGCGCAGCGTTGCATCGATGATGAGATGTGGCGGTGAAGCTGGCGCTCGATACGAATCGGTATGTGGACTTGATGCGGGGGGACGCGGAGGTGCGTGCGCTGGTGGAGGGTGCGCGCGCGGTGTTGGTTCCGTTTGTGGTGTTGGCGGGGCGTCGGGCTGGGTTTGCGGTGGGGACGCAGGGGCGCGCGAACGAGCGGTTCCTCCAGCGGTTCTTGGCGAAGGCTGGGGTTGAAGTGGTGTATGCGACGGATGCGACTACGCATCGCTATGCGACGCTTTATCGGCAGCTTCGACAGCAGGGGACGCCTGTGCCGACCAACGACTTGTGGATTGCGGCGTTGGTGACCGAGCATGGGGCGAGGTTATGCACGCGAGACGCGCACTTTGAGAATCTAGCGCAGCTTGACTTGGTGTGAGCTTGGGGCTGGCGCAGGTGGACTTGGTGTAGCTATCGAGAAGCCTCTATGAGGTGGCGTCAATGGCAGAGTTCAGCTCTTACCTGTTCTGCCGTCTCGAACTCATCGATCTGCCGCGCAAGCGCGTCTTGTTGATCCAAACTTGCTGGGTTCCAGAATCGAACGATGCTGCGTTCTTTCAAAAGTTGCCGTATTCGGGGCCAATCGTCTAGTTGCATTGCGGCTGAGATCATCATGTGTTGATAAAGATCTTGCTGTGCATGGCTGGCTCCAAGCAGGCCAAACTCGTGTCGCAACGATAACAGCGAATCGAGAGCACGCTGACCTTGCCCTTGTGAACCAGCGACACCTGCTTCTGAAATCTGAGCCGCTAACAGGGCTCGCCGTGAACCAGAATGACCCGCGCGTTCGCATAGTTGATCGTTTCGTCGACGGCAGAAACGCGTCCTGTACGCAGCAAGGCCAGTACATGGTGCGCGGTAGTGAACCAAACTGTGTTTTGGGTTGCGGTTTGTAACGAACCCTGAGCCAAGCGTTCCCAGCGTTCCGTTCCTACCGAAACGCCCTGGGCCTCCAGTCGAAGCAGCAGCGATGCGCCATTTTGAATATCGAGGTAGAACGACGAGCGCGTAGGGTAGATTTCACGGTCTAGTAATTCCAGCACCTCATCGAAGGCGCGTGACGAGTACTTGAAGATGGCCAAGTGCCACCACAAATGACCACGAAAAAGATTGTAGTCGTTTAAGAATTTCCGGACTCTTCCAGTAACGAGATGCCTTCTTGTGTGCGTCCTTGCATTTCTAGGACGTGCGACAGTGCATGCAGAGCCCACAAGTCCTGGGGTTGCGCACTCCAAAGCTTGTCTTGCTGCTCGCTCGGCCTCTGCGTAGTGACCGATTTCTTCCATCGCAAACGAGTAAGCGGATAGAAAGTGCGGACGGCCAGGAATCTCTGTCCCCCAGTGACTCGCAACACTCGCTGCTACTTGCGCCTGACTGTCGTTTGCCGCCTAGCCAGAACAGGGTTCCTGTATGTTGCCTGAAGGCGAGAAGGTCTAAGGGCCATTTCGCTAGAATCTGCTCCCAAGCGAAACCACAGGCTCGCCAGTCTTGAGCAATCCAGGCGCGCAAGGCCTCTTGATGTAAGCGCTCACGGGGAGTGGCGGGCAAAGCCTGGGCCATCTGCAAGTGCATCGCGGCTTTGGCATGTGAGGTGCAAAGCCCCTCGGACATCAGCGAATAGCCTTTGAAGACATGGCCCATGCCGAAGGCCGGCTGCTCCAGTAAAAAGCTGTCTAACCGATCTTGTACGCCGACCTGTAGTAGTACGAGTCGTTGATAAACGACTCAAAGGTTTCCGCTCCCTGAGCGTCGAGTCCAGTTAGGGCTAGACCTCTGGGGTCGGTCGTCTGGATAGTAGTCACGTGTCGGTACCTACCTTGTGTGAATCCTGCAATCAACACTCCAGCATCTCCATGTCACTACTGCGCCGCTCCTGCCGCGCCCGCATCCTCTGTTGCCCGCCTCCTGAGTTGCAGGTAGGGAGTAGAGATGATGGACAGCACATGGATTGTAGTCGCTCACGAAGCGGGGGCCCGGTTCTTCGAGCACCAAGGTCGCGGAACGGGGCTAGAGCTCGTGGAGGAGATCGAGCACCCGGACGGTCGCGCACGGGATCGGGACATGGCTTCCGACCGCCCTGGCCGTTCCTTTCGCAAGAACAGCGGTGACCCGAGTCGCGCGTCGATGAGCCAGAGTGAAGGCCCGCACGACCGAGCGGTTTCCGACTTCGCGAGAGCCTTGGCCGACAAACTCAAAGACGGCCGCGTGCAGAATCGATACAAGCGCCTGGTGCTCGTTGCGCCGCCTCGGTTCTTGGGTTTGCTGCGGTCTTCCCTCGACGGTCCCACGGCTCGGCTCGTGATGGTCTCTCTCGACAAAGACCTCGCTGCCAGCAAGAAGAGCGAACTCGTGGAGCGCCTCAGCGAGGTGATTACGCTTTGACGTCGCGTAGGATCCGCCGGTCAAGCCGCTCGCGGGCCGTCCTCGGGTGACTCGATACTCAACCGCAGCCCAAGGGCTTCGATAATCAAACCAAGGCTGGAGAGCCGGGGGTTTCCGTTGTCGGAGAGGGTTCGGTAGAGGGTTTCTCGATTGAGGCCGGTAGCGTTTGCGAGTTGAGCCATGCCGCCATGTGCCTCGACGACGTCGCGCAGGCCGAGGAGGAACACCTCGTCGGATTCCTCGAAGCAGGCGGTGAGGTAGCCGGCTGCCTCGGCGGGGTCTTGGAGGCGCTCGAGTAGTTGGTCACGAGGCGACGAGCAGCCGAGGGAACGCGCATGTCTTCGACCGGTGCCGACGCCGGTTGTGAACAGGTCGTACGACCTGTTGTTTTTCCCGTGTTCCTGGGCAACCCGCGCAGGCGATGGCCGAGGAATGGGTGTGCGAAGCTTCTACCCTCTCCCTTCCAGGCACCTGCGGCTAGACCACCTTGGCAACCAGCAGCTCCTGATTCCTCCCGACCGTCGTCCCCGTCCCGTCGGGCGCTCCGAATCGGATGCACTGATGGGCTCGCTCTCGCCTGGGGTGCGGGCGAGCTACGAAGGGGTGGGGAGGTGACGGGGTGGTGCCACCGAAAAGCCTCATGCGAACCTTCACAGGTCTCCCGGCGCGGCGCGGGTCCAGGCATGCTATCGGCTCGCGGCCGGATCGGTTAAGCTGTCGCTGCTAGAGGTTTGCTCCTGAGGAAGGGACATCGCCATGACGTTCAAGCTGGTCTGTATCATCAACTCGGTACTCGCGTTCGGTTTCGGGATCGCATTCGTGATCGCGGCAGAGCCGACGATGGCCATGTATGCAACCGAGGGGGCACCCGGGCTGACACCCGCAGCATTGCTCATGGCGAATCTGCTCGGCGCGGCCTTCATCGGCTTCGGCGTGGTTAGCCTTCAAGCCCGAGACGCGGCCGACTCTGTCGCGCGCCGGGCGATCGCTTCCGGTTTCGTTGTGGGGAACGTGATCGGCGCCGTGATGGCCATCCTCGGCATCACCTCCGGTGCGGTGAACGCCCTTGGGTGGTCGACCGTCGCGATCTACGCGCTCCTGGCGGCGGGGTTTGGCATCACCGGCCTCGCCAAGTCCTCGGCCTGACCCGGCTGTCGACGGCAGACGGCTGATGAGAGACGACACGCTGCTGCCTGGCAAGGGGGCGTACACCGCGGTCTACTCTCGCGAGCCGGATGGGGCGTGGATCGTTTACGTTCGTGGGCACCGGCACGAGATTCATTCGTTCGCGAGGTCGCTTCGGAGGGCGCGGGAGAACATTCGGGATGCGCTTTCGCTTTGGTATGACGATGCGGAGACTGCGACGATTGTCGATCGCGTGGAGCTTGCGTCTGGGCTCAAAGAGGAGCTCGCCGCCACGGCGGAGGTCGCGCGACGCCATACTGCGCTTTCGAAAGAGCTGGCGGTCAAGCGTAGGCGGGCGATTCGTTCGCTTCAGCAGAGTGGGCTTGGGACGCGGGACATCGCCGAGCTCCTCGAGCTTTCCCAGCAGCGGGTGAGTCAGATCGCGCGGGGGACGCGATAGGGGCACAGCAACCGGCTGGTTGGCGGGCGCCGGCGGAGTTTGGGCAATCCGGCGTTGGCGTGCGGCTAGGTGGTTGGAATCACTTGCGCGGTCGTTGGCACGCGGTGTGCTTTGTCAGAAGGTATGGACGCGAGTTTGGACGCAAGTGTTGGGATGGTGGATGCGGCGGTGGTGCGGCGTGTTGGGAAGGGGCGACTGCTTGGGGACTTCGCTGCGCTCGTTAGCAAGGACCGAAGCTGTACAGCCGATTTGCTGGTTTACATTGGGGAGATCGATCGGCGGAAGCTGTACCTCGAGCATGCGTATCTCGATGTTTGCGTTTTGTACGAAGCGGTTTCGGATGTCGGAGGCTGTGGCGGCCAGGCGTATTCGAGCAGGTCGCACGACCTGTCGTTTTCCCTGCATTTTGGGCATGGTCCGGCGGGGGGAGCTGCATCTGAGTGGGGTGCATCAGTTGGCGGGGCACCTTACTGAAGAGAATCATAGGGAGGTGCTGCGGCGGGCGAAGCACCGGAGCATGCGGGAGATTGATGTGCTCATTGCGGAGATTGCTCCGAAGGCTGATGTGGCGGCCATGATCCGTGCGCTGCCCGAGCAGCGCGCGGACTGCGCCGGCAACACGACACAACAGCCGGCCGAGCGCTGCCGTAGCGCGACCGAGCGACGCGCGGACTTTCCCGGCAGCACGAGACCGAAGCGCGCGGTGGGCGAGCCTTCGAACAAACGAGCTCTTGGAGTGCCGGCGCGCAAGCCGAGGGGTCTGACTACTCCACTCTCCCCTCGCCGTTACAAGCTCCAGGTGACTATCGGTCAGAAGGCGCGGGACGAGCTTGCGGAGCTGCAGGACTTGCTGAGTCACCAGATTCCCGATGGGGATCCCGCCGCGGTCATCGAGCGAGCGTTGGACGTGTTGCTAGCCGAGACGAAGAAGAAGAAAGGAGCGCTTACGGACAAACCACGCGTTGGGCGGAAGACAGGCGGTGGGAGGAGTCGGGCGATTCCGGCGCAGGTTCGGCGCGAGGTGTTCAGGCGCGATGACGGGCGGTGTGCGTTCGTGGATGGTGAGGGGCGGCGCTGCGGGTCGGCTTGGCAGGTCGAGTTTCATCACTGCGTTCCCTATGGGAGGGCCGGGCCCCACAGTGCGGGGAACGTTGAGCTTCGGTGTCGGGCGCACAATCAATTTGAGGCGGAGCTGGAGTACGGGCGGGAGTTTATGGCGGTGCGGAGAAGGGGGTAGGTCGTCCGCCCTGATGACCGTGCACGTGCTGGCGGATGATGCCGGGGGTTCTGATTGAGTTCGGAATCGCACCGAAGATGGGGGTTTGCGGTGGGTCCTGGCGGCGAGTATATGGAAGATATGGCATTGCGGACGACGGTGGTGTTGACCGATGAGGATGAGCAGGCGTTGCGGGAGGCGAGCCGGCGTGAAGGCGTGTCGCAGTCGGAGCTGATTCGGCGGGGGGTTCGGATGGTGACTGCGGCGTATCGGCGGCGCGGAGGGCCGTCTGTTGGGTGGTTGAGCTTGAGCAGGGCGGAGCGGAAGGCGCTCGAGGCGGACGAGTTTGGGGACTTTGACGGGTGAGCTTGGGGCCGCTGATTTTGGACACGGGGGGGTGGCTCTACGCGCTTGCCGGGGATGAGGCGTACGCGAATGCGCTCAAGGATGCGCGGCCGGCCATCGTGCCGGGGCTCGTGCTTGCCGAAGTGGATTGGCACCTGAGGAAGCGGCGGGAGGACATGGCGCGGCTGCTGAAAGAGGTCACGCAGGGGGCGTACGCGTATGAGCCGGTGAGTTTGGAAGACGTGGAGCGGGCGGCGCAGGTGGACAAGAAGTTTGCGGACCTGGGGCTTGGGATTGTCGACGCGTCGATTGTGGCAATGGCGGAGCGGCTCGATGTGCGGCGGATCTTGACGATTGATTCGGACTTTTCAGCGGTTCGGATGGGGAAGCGGTGGAGCAAGGGGTTTGAGTTGGTGGTGCCGCTTTCTTAGGGACGGCGGCTCATGGGGGGCGTTCTCACTCCAGGCAGAACGTCGCGTTGACCTTGCTGGACGCGGCCACGGTGTTTGGCGGAGCGGGAACGATGGGAATGTCCCTGCCGTCGATGGTCACGAGAAGCTCGAACGGAATGTCCTCCGTCTCCTCGTTGTCGATTTGGATGGAGTAGGTGCCGGCCATGGGCCGACTGCAGAGCATTTCCTCGGTCGCCCCACCACCTTGAATCGGTGCATCACCACTGTGGGTTCAGTTGAGATCGGCGGTGGGGGCCGCACAGCGCAGACAGCGTGGTGCTGCGCTGTGGAGCCTATGGGCAGCCGCCGATGCAGACTTCTAGAGTCACTGGGTTGACGCCGTTGCAGCTGAAGAAGGTTCCGTCCCCGTTTGCGACGAGACGCTGGGTTCCGTCGGGGTCTTGTGAGAACGTTGCGTTCAAGGTGCAGTCGTAGCGGCGGTTCTGGCCCAGGTCGCCAATCGCGCAGGGGGAGGTGTGGTTCACCATGGTGATGGAGAGTTGGTTGCCCGAGACGGTCCCCTCCCAGAGGGCGTCGCAGCCCAGGCCGAGGCATTGGTCGTTGGGCCCTTGGCAGGTTCTCGCTGTGAGCGCTCCGGTGCTCGGGTTGTAGTTGGTCTGAATCTCGCCGTTCTGGACGAGGGTGGCGCCGTTCTCCCCGTGAAGGGTCACGGGCCCCTGCCAGACGGCGAAGGTCAGGAAGTCGGAAAGGAGGACTTCGATGGTGACCTGTGCGGTGGCGGGGCGGCTCGGGTTGGCGATGCTGCTGGCCGTGATGGTGAAGGTCCCTGAAGTGCTTCCTGCGACGAAGAGGCCGCTCGCGTCGATGGTGCCGCCGGTGGCGGACCAGGTGACGGGCTCGTCGATTCCGAGGAGGTCGGCCGTGAACCGTTGGCGGCCGCCAGGTGCAAGCGTGGCGCGGGTCGGTGTGACGACGAGGCCGCGCAGGATGAACGCTTCTTGGCAGATGAATTCGCCGGTCAGCGGCCCGGCGCCCGCGACGCTTCCGATGCACGCGTCGATTTCGATTTGGAGGTTGCCGCCTTGCGGAGTCAGGGCGAGCGCGACCTGCCCTGCCCCATCGGTGGCCGTGGCGGTGTCCGCTGGGTTCGCGTCAAGCGCGAGCACGTTGACGACCATGCCGGCATGCGAGCTTCGATGGGGCCGTCGCCGAATGCGTAGCCGACGACGACGCGCAGGGTTTCGGGTTCGCCGGCGATGGGGGCGGCGGGGAATGACGTCGATTCGTAGACGACCTGGACGCAGAGCTCGATCCCGACCGAGTCGCGGTCGAGGCCGTTCGGGAGGAGCGTGTCGTCCGGGAGCACGCCCTCGGCGCGGCGCTGCCAGAACATGGCCTTCTCGGCTTCCGCGAAGCTTCGTTGGCGCACGCAGAGGTCGTTGGCGCGCGCGAGGGCTTCCTTGATGCAGCAGCCGCCAAGGAGTGGCTTTGCGTGAGCAATGCGTCGGTGTCGGCGAGCCCGGTGAGGTAGTTCTGCACGTCTAGCCAGCGGCGGTACTCTCCGAGGGCCCGCTCCAACGCCTGGTCGCTCGATACGGCGGCCTGCAGCGCGGGCTTGATGCGCTGCGTGTACCAGCGCTCGAGACCGGACTCGAGGCGTTCGACATCGAACTTGTCGAATGCGTCATCGAGCTCGGCGATGAAGGCGTCGGCGCTGCCTGGGGCGAACGCCGCCTGGAGGTCAGAAGGCGTCGCGGCACCGGCGCCGCCTCCGCTGAAGTGGTGGATGGACAACGCGAATGAATCGCCGTCGGTTTCGGCAAACGCCAAGCTGAGGTTGTCACCGTCTCCGTCGTAGGTGAACGCCGCCAATCGCTCTTCGCTCTCGAGGGCGGGCGCGGACGGCGGGGTGACGGCGAGAGTGGCGGCTCGCTGCAACTCGAGGCCACTCGGCTCGAAGTGCACGCCTGCGATGAGCCCGCCGGACATGGGAAGGTCGGGGACGCTGAGGATTGGTGTGAGGCTGATTTCTGTGTCTTCAACGAGTGCATCGGCGGGGACGGTGAGTGTGTACTGCGTGCCGTCGGCGCCGGTGGCCTGGACGCGCCCGCCCGAAGGCCCGACCACGGCGCTCGTTGCGCGGTCCGTGTCGAGGAGAGGCGAAATGAAGGGGCCCTCCTCGGAGCCGCCGCCGGCGCATCCACTTGTCGCGACCACGCTCGCAAGGGTGAGGAGGGCTGCGAGGTGTCGAACTTGAACGAACGAGTCGGTGAATACGCTAAACATGTTGTCTGTCCTTTTTGGTCGTGTGCTCGCACGAGGGTGCGAGCGGGCACCCGCCGAAAGCCGGCCCTTCAAGAGGCTCTACGCCGGAGAGGACGAGTTGGATTAATGACCATACGAACGACAACCCGCTCGCCTTGACGTTGTTCACCTAGAAGGTGTACGCTTCAAATGATCCGCCGAGTGAAGGTCGCCCGGCGGGCGAAGAAGCAAGTACTCAAACTCCCTAGGCAGGTACAAACGAAGCTGTGGACATGGGTGGATCTAGTTACAGTCGAGGGTCTCGAAGAGGTTCGGAAGATCCCGGGTTGGCACGACGAGCCGCTGCTCGGGCCGCGGCGTGGCACGCGCAGCATCAGACTGAACAAAGCATACCGGGCGATTTATCGGTTGGTCCGCGAACGCGAGGCGGAGCTCGTTTCGGTCGAGGAGGTCAGCAAACATGACTACTAGGCGCAAACCGGCGCGACCGGAAGAGGACCTCGAGGGGTACGTCGATGCGAACGAATTCCTAGAGGAGCTTTTGGGGCCCCTCACCTTCGGGAACATGCTTTGGAGCATCCGCATGTGCGACGAGCTCAGTCAGACGGAGTTCGCGGACATGTTGGGAGTGAGCCGTTCGCACATCTGCGACGTTGAAAAGGGGCGAAAGGTCGTGAGTGCGGAGCGCGCGGCCAAGTGGGCGAAGCTCCTTGGCTACAGCGACATCCAGTTCGTCCGACTGGCGCTTCAAGATCAACTCGACAAGGCCGGAGTGAAGATGAACGTGAAGGTGGATGCGGCCTGATGGTTTATGGTGGAGGAGCTAGCTAGCGGATCCTCTGTCGGGCGCTAGGCTGTGCCGATGCCTGCCACCGAGCTTGCGCCGCTCCACGTCGCCCTACTCCGCGGCATCAATGTGAGTGGGAAGAACACGTTGCCGATGGCGGAGCTGGCCTCGATTTTCGTCGAGGCGGGGTGCGAGGATGTCCGGACGTACATTCAGAGTGGGAATGTGGTGTTTCGGGCGAAGGGGATGGGGCGCTCGAAGCTCACCAACAAGTACTTCGACTCGAAGCTCGGAACCACGAGCACGCTTCGGAACTGGAAGACGGTGCTGCGGTTGGCGGCGATGCTGGACGGTTGAGGGTCGCGCGCAACCCCGTGGCGATGGCATACTACAAGAACATGACGTTCATGGAGCTGCGAGGTTCCATGAGACTCGTTGAAGAGCACCGGGATTACCTGCTGGAGCGCTGGAATGATTACTTTGGCACCTGAACATCCTCTGGCGAAATCGGTCGAGTTCGCTGGGGGGGTCATGCGGGTTGCACTCGAGGATGGACGGACGCTGGAGGTCCCCATCGCATGGTTCCCGCGTTTGCGAGAGGCCACGCCCGAGCAGCGGGAGGACCTGCGACTTATTGGCGGTGGCATTGGCATCCATTGGCCCCAGCTCGACGAGGACCTGTCGATCCGCGGCCTGCTCTTTCCGGACCCGGAAGACGCGCAACGCGTGGGCTAGCGATGCAAAATCAATCCTGCGCGCTCAAGGCGCCGCGGCGATAGGCCGTGCCTGTGACGGCCCCCTGGTCACGAAGCGCATCGCCAATCGCCACGTTGAGCCCGGTCGCACGGAAGTTAGGAATCGCCCGTTCGAGCTTGCTCCCATCCACCCCATGGGGAACATCCCATCGGTACCTCATCTCGATGACCTCTCGCATCGGTGCGCTGAATACGCTCATCATTCGGATGATCGGCCAGGGGAATGTCTTTACTTTGAGTGGGTGACCCACTGCGGTTTCGATTGCGCCGATGAGCTCGGCGCCGGTGATCGAGAAGCCGGGGAAACCGAAGCTGTCGAAGTCGTCGAGTGTGGAGCGGACTTCTGCGAGCTCGACCATGGCGCGGGCGACATCTGGGAGGAACGCCCAGGAGTGGAGGCGATCGAGGGGGCCCGGGTACGTCACGACGCCTTTGTGCACCTTGTTGCTGATGTAGCTGTCGAACCAGTTGCCGGTTTCCTGTTGCTCGATGTAGTCGCCGGCGCGAAGTACGATCGTGCGAACGCCCTCGGTGGCGGCCTTGCGGTATGCGTCCTCCATCTCCTCGCGCAGGGTTCCCTTTCGGGTCGTTGGTGCGTGGGGGGTGTCTTCGCGAAGGCTCAGCGGCATGGCTTCGCCGTAGTTGTAGACGTTGCCAGGAAGAATCACGGTCGCCCGGCTGGCCTTCGCAGCGGTCAGGATGCTCTCGGTGATGCGGGGGACGTCGGTGGCCCAGCGCTCGTACGGCGGGTTGAGGGCGTTCACGATCACGTCGACGCCTTCGGCGGATGCGACAACGGCTTGCGCGTCGAAGGCGTCTCCTTCGAAGATCGTGACGCCGCTCCGAACTCGGTCTGCAGATCCGCTCCGCACGAAGGCGCGGACCTTCCAACCCGCGTCGAGAAAGGCCTGCACTGACGCGCGACCAATACGCCCGTTCGCCCCAACTACCAATACTTCTCGTTCCATGTGGTCCTCCTTGGGTGGCGCTCCATGCGCCGCCGATGATTGGATTGTAGGCATTCATAAATGATGGTAAATACACTAAATATGAGTGTTAGATATGCGAATATGAATAGGCTGAGTCGTGTCCGTTGAGTTCGACTGGGACAGCCTTCAGGTGTTCGTCGCCGCGGCCGCCGAGGGGATCTCTGTCGGGGGCCGCCAGGGTTCTTGGGATGAGCCAGCCCACTGCGGGGCGGCAGGTTCAAGCGCTCGAATCGCAGCTCGGCGTCCAGCTCTTCAGTCGAACCGCGCGCGGCCTGGCGCTCACCGAGACGGGAATGGAGCTGCTCGAGCATGCACGTGTCATGGCGGGAGCCGCGAACCGTCTCGCACTTGCAGCCGAGGGGCGATCCGAATCGGTCGCCGGGGTCGTTCGGATTACGGCGAGCGAAATCATGGCCACCTATACGCTGCCTGCAATCCTCGTCCGGCTTCGCGAAGCCGAGCCAGAAATCGAAATCGAGCTGGTGGCGTCCAACGCAACCGACAATCTGTTGGAGCGGGAGGCGGACATCGCGGTGCGGATGTTTCGACCGACGCAGGCCGACGTGATCACGCGCAGCATGGGGGAGATCGAAATGGCTACGTTCGCGTCGGAGGACTATCTCGCGCGGCGTGGGTGTCCTTCGAGCATCGAAGAGCTATTGGACCACGACGTGGTTGGGTACGACCGCGACGATACGGTGATCCGCGGATTTCAGGCAGCAGGCGTGGAGGTCGACCGTCACTTTTTTCCGTTTCGCTCGGACGATCAGGTCGTGGCCTGGCGCATGGTGGTCGAGGGGTTGGGCATCGGCTTCATACAAGTCCAAATCGGTGACGCGGAGCCTCGCGTTCGACGCATTCTTCCGGAGCTGGAGTTAGCGAAGCTTCCGATGTGGCTGACCGCGCATTCGGAGCTCAAGACGAACCGGCGGATCCGGC
>PVMK01116823.1_pt1 | contig 16019 bp, 10 predicted proteins | sample 1853481 | NCBI WGS metagenome assembly PVMK01 (sample SAMN08533507, study PRJNA380276) | Marine sediment metagenome, whole genome shotgun sequencing project.
AGTATCAGCAAACCATTAACTAGTGTAATGCGAGATGCAGATAATGCGCTCCTGATATTAGGAAACCCAGGAGCGGGGAAAACAACCACTTTGTTACAACTGACCGGAGAACTTGCACTTCTGGCAAGGCAGGATTCAAAGCAACCAATCCCTGTGATCTTAAACCTGGTATCTTGGACTGAAAAACGCAAACAGATTTCTGATTGGGCAGTCGAAGATATTGCGATCAAGTATCAGATACCACGCCGGATGGGCCGTGATTGGCTTGAAAATCAGGAGCTCACCTTATTGCTAGATGGCTTTGACGAAGTACCATCAAAACACAGGGCGGCTTGTGCCAAAGCCATCAACCTGTTTCGTGAATCTCATGGATTAACAAACATCGTCGTTTGCAGCCGGACGCAAGCTTATGCTTCGTGCGGCATACTGTTGAGATTGAGTGGTGCTGTTCTCCTTCAGCCGTTAACGCCGGCCCAAGTGGATGATTATCTTCAGTCCGCAGGGCCAAGAATGGACGAATTGCGAAAAGTTGTGCGTCAGGAAAAAACCTGGCAGCAGCTAGCCAAATCACCCCTCATGCTCAGCGTAATGCGTCTGGTCTATAAAGATGAAGACGCCGGTGTCTTGCTAGAAGACCTGGAGGCTGACAAAGATGACCCATCCTCTGCACAAAGACATATATTTGATGCCTATGTAAATCGCATGTTTCAACGTCGAGATGTTGATCCACCTTATTCTTCGGTCAAAACGAAAACTTGGCTAAGTTGGCTAGCACACGAGATGGCTCTTCACAATCAGACCTTACTATTGGTGGAGCAATTACAGCCAAGTTGGTTGCCATCTCGCTTCTGGCAATGGGTATATCTGTTATCAATATGGCTAGTAAACGGTTTGTTAGGGGGGATTATCATGTGGCTGTTCTTAGAGCTATTAGTTCGCATTGTCCCCTCCACCGATCAATGGTCGACATCATTGGCCGAGACTGTGAGTTCGCAATCAATGTTGACCAGCATTTCGGCCTTTTTTTTGTTGCTTAATTTGTCATTGGGTCTTTTAATCAGTGTAGTCAACATTATTTTGTTCGAAATCCGTCGCGGCAGAGAAGAAGAAGGTACGGGAAGCGACCGCCAGGGTTGGCGACAGCTCACTATTGTGGGGGTAATGGTATTCTTGGCCACAATCTTGTTGGTTTCACCGTTTAGTGTGCCAGCTTTGTCTCTGTCCTTAGGTATTGCCGAAGCGGTAATGTATGTGGCTATTTCGCGCTACGGACACGGTCGCAGCTACTCGACAGAAATTCGTATGGTCGAGGCCTTAACCTGGTCTTGGCCTCGCGCTGCAAAGGGAGCTCTGTATAGCTTAGCACTGGGTGTTATCGCTGAAATCATTGAGACTTGGCTTTTTGGTTATAATGGGTTTTTACGGACTGGGATAATATTTACCTCGGTGGGTTTATTATTGGGAGGCCTTAGTGGAAGGCGCCTTCAGGTCAATAGCAGACCCAATGAAGGCATTATCCTTTCTTTTAGAAATTCAATTATCGCCGCGCTGATAGCGGGGGGTGCATTGTGTGTAATCACTTTTATCGTACGACGATCTGGCAATCTGGAGTCAAGGTTAATAACAGCGCTACTAACTGGATTACTTATTTCAATATTTACCCTTCCCCTTTATGGCGCCAGCAATGTAACCAAACATTACCTTGTCCGATTAATACTATCGGCGAAAGGATATCTACCCTGGAACTTCGTCAATTTTCTTAATTACGCCAGCAGATTGATTCTCTTGCGCAAAGTTGGAGGAGGCAATATTTTCATTCATCGCCTATTGCAGGAGTATTTCGAGAATTTGCGAACTTCAAAGCTTACCTAACCAGATTAGGTCGAAATAGGCGCATCAACGGCGTCGATATTTTCAATTATAGTCGATCCCCATTAGAGCTTTGACAGTACGGTTATGATTTCAATTCCAGGCTTCTAAGGAAAACCACTAGCCTTTAAAACATCAAATCTTATTTTGTTACGCTAACCAACGTTGCAGCCGATCGCGCTCAAAGGCAATTTTTTTCTGATAATAGTCAGAACTCGGACCGCTCAATTCAACCTGGGGGGCCGGCTGGGCCAAGAAGTCGCCTTCGACCATCATGGCCTCCCCGCCACCTATTTCGAGATAACAACCGCCAAACCCTGAAAAAGAGGCATCGCTTTTTCGACCCTGAAATTGGGCAGCTATTTGTTGCGCGGCTACCTGGCCTTCGGCCTCGGCGAACACCCCAGCCATTGGCAAACGCTTACCGTTGGCCATTGGAATGGCAACGATGTCCCCAACTGCATACACTCCTTCAAACGGGGTTTGCAATGTCTGTGGATCTACTTTTACCCAATCACCACCACCTGTAAGGCCACATTCGGCGACGACATCTGGGCAGCGATGGGGAGCGATGGCTAACAGAAGATCGAAACTCCTTTCCCGGCCGTTGGCAAAATGAATCCGTCCATCGGTGACAGAAGTTGCTTTGTGGAGCGGAAAAAATCCGATTCCATGCTCACTGAGACGACCTTCAATGACGCCGCAACCTGCGTCGCCGAGAACAGGTAGAGACATGGGCTGTGGTGTGAAGACCTCCACTTCGGCCGCGACACCTCGAGACTGCATGGTTTCGTTTACTAACAAAGCGATTTCATACGGCGCGGCCGAACATTTATAGGGCAGGCCAAAGATGCCAACCACTAAGCGTCCTCCACTAAACGAGCCGAGGGCATCTCTAACGATTGTTAAGGAGTCTGGCGAATAGATATTTAAGCCATGGTCGGTCAGGCCTGGCACACTTTGTGGAGCAAGTTGGGCTCCCAAGGCAACGATGAGTGCATCACCTTCCAACCGACGGCCGTCTACCTCAACAGCCCGGGCGCCGGGATCGATTCTATTAATGGTGCCCTGAATATATTGAATGTCGTAATTGGCCAGTTTGGATAATTCGCCTTCGCCTTCCTCAAGGGGGTGTTCACCCAACATATCCCATGTTTTTCGAAAACCAACTATAAAGCGGGCAGACTTATCGATGACAATGATTTCATCCTCAGCTGACAATGAAGATCTCAATATATGAGCTGCGGACAACCCACCAAAACCTGCACCTAAAATTAGCACGCGCTTCATAAAGAACCTCCAGATTGTCCAAGGGAATTATTCTCGACAGATAATGCTGTATTGCTGGTGTATTATTTCTAGATTCTAGGTTGGAAACAGTAGGTCAGACTACCTGGCCAAGCTGTTGCTAAAGGGGACTGCCAACTTAAAGGCGCGTAAAAAAAGCGATGAATTCGCATAATAAGCTGAAGGCCTAAATAACTGTTCCGTCGGGGATGACCGCGTTTTTAGGGATGATGACAATACCTTCGCGGGAAACCCAATTTTCATGCTCCTCATCTGGCCGGTCAGCGATACTGCGAATAATTACCTGGCGGCCGATACGAGTGTTTTTGTCAATTATGGCCCCTTGAATAACGGAATCGGGACCAATTCCCAGACGGCTGGCACCGTCAATCCAGTAGTCTTCACCAAGTAGTGGCGAATCATACATATCGGCACCCATAATGACAGATCGTTCAATTGTTACGCCGCCGGCAATAATGCTCCGGAGTCCAATAACCGAATTTCGAATACTTGCTTCTTGAATTCGGCAACCATCAGCCAACAAGACATTGGTCAGGCTTCCACCTTCTATCTTTGAGCCGGCAAGAAAGCGAGGGCGTGTGTATATTGGTCTATCAGGCTCGTAAAGATTAAATTTCGGCAAAGGCGCAGCCATATCTAAGTTGACCTCATAAAAACGTCGAATTGTTCCGATATCCTCCCAGTAACCATCGTAGACATAGCCTACTACATTATGACTGCTAATGGCCTCGGGAATGATGTGCTTGCCAAAATCGGTACCCGGGTTTGATTCTATCATCTTAAAAAGCGTCTCATCATTAAAAACATAGATACCCATAGAGGCCATATAGGGCTTATCTACATCATCTCCACTCTCTAAGCCATCAAGTTCATCATCGGTCGCTGGCTTCTCTGTGAACTGAACGATTTGACCCGATTTGTTCATCTTCAGAATGCCAAATGCGGCGGCCTCATCATGGCTCACTGGTTGAACGGCGATAGTGACATCAGCCTCGGATTCGACATGGTGGCGGACAAACTTTCGATAATCCATGCGATATAAGTGATCACCAGCCAGGACTAAAATATATTTAGCTCCCGATGAGCGTATTTCGATCGTTTGCTTACGAATCGCATCGGCTGTTCCCTGGTACCAGTCGCCGCTACGGTAAGTCTGTTCAGCAGCCAGGATTTGAACCCAGCCTCGGGAGAAAATGTCCCTCATGTACGTACTCTGGATGTGGCGGTGCAGAGAGACAGAATTAAATTGAGTCAAGATCGCGATCTTCTCTATGTCGGAATGAAAGCAACTGCTCATGGGAATATCAATAAGTCGATATTTCCCGGCAAATGGCACGGCGGGTTTGGTTCTATCCCGGGTAAGAGGATATAATCTGGAGCCAACTCCACCTCCCATCACGATGGCTACCACGTCTCTCATGCGCATCGCATCCCTCCTTGATAGTTAGACGTCTATAACCATGCGTTTACTGATAAATCAGTCAGCCTAAAGCTTGAAAGTGTCCAATCGACGATTGACTCCATCTGGCATAATAGCCTTTTTGGGTTTCTATTACTCAGTATATCAGCTTATCCCTTTCAGCCACAAAGTAACGGGCTATTCTGACCCGTTTTATTCGCCCAATAATCCATAGTTTTGCCTTTTCAATCATCTCCTTGTCCTCTCACCTTCATTTAATCATCCCAAGCAAATGGATTTTCAGTCGGCAATAAGACTCTGTTGGACTATAATGGCAGACTGAATTAGTAACTCTTGCCTAGGCCAAATAACCCACATGTTGAGTGAATCGTTTCTTGGGATAGCCAATGCCTTTCGTTTTGGTAAATAATTATTGGACCAGGGTCGGTACTCAGCTTGGCAGTATTATCGGATTGCACGGAGACAATTAGATGAGTCGACAGAACTGGATTGGAAAAACTATTGGGGAACGATATGAGATCACGGAATTACTCGGACAAGGGGGCATGTCTGCGGTCTATAAAGCCAACGATCCTAACCTGCGGCGAGTCGTTGCCGTAAAACTGATTCATTCCCACCTGTCTAATGATCCGGAATTCGTTCGTCGTTTCGAAGAGGAAGCCGCGGCCGTTGCCAGTTTGCGCCATCCAAATATTATTCAGGTGTTCGACTTCGATCATGATGTTGAAGATTATTATATTGTCTTCGAATTTATCCCGGGGGAAAGCCTGCAAGCCCATTTAGCCCGAATGAATAAAGCCGGGCGAAAGATGGCTTTTAGCCAGGTAGTGGATATATCGGCGAATATATCCAAAGCCCTAGACTATGCCCATGGTCGGGGAATGGTTCACCGTGATATCAAACCGGCCAATGTTATGTTGAACGTAATGGGCCAGGCAATCTTGATGGATTTTGGGGTGGTGAAAATCATAGGTGGTGACACCCACACGGCTACAGGAGCAGTGTTAGGAACAGCTCGATACATGTCACCAGAACAAATCCGGGGTGAAAAAGTGGACGGGCGCACCGATATTTATGCGATGGGCGTTATGCTGTTTGAGATGGTAAGTGGTGAGCCACCATTTCAGGCCGATTCGGCACTCACCCTCATGATGATGCACGTTAATGATCCTGTCCCTGATCTGCGACAAATCCGGTCTGATGTTCCTGAAGATTTGGTCTCAGTAATCGAGCGGGCCATGGACAAGAATCCCGCGAAACGATATCAGACGGGTGATGAATTGGCCGGTGCACTTCAAGCAGCTCGACTCGATGTGGTGGCTTCAAGTGGTCCGACGACGACACAGACTGTTGCTGCTGCGGCAGCGGCCAGTCAATTATTGACCATGCCCGAGATGGATGCGCCTGAAATACCTGTGTCTCCACAACCTACCAGTCAAACAGATTCGTTATCACAACAACCGCAGGTGCCTCCACCCCCACCTCCGCAAACAGCCGGGCCCGTAGCCCAACAGCCTGAATCAGGTGCCGAGAAAAAAAGCAATAATATGCTCATATTCGGTGGAATTGGCGCTGTTGCCTTGCTCGTCGGTTGTCTGGTCATCGCCGCAGTTCTGGCGGCAACAGGCGTCTTCTCCGGCGATGGGGGCGAAGATGCAACCAGCGAGGCAGGAATAATTGAAACTGAATCAGCTGAGACTGCCGAATCTGCGACTTCATTGGCAACCGAGGAGGCGACAGAAATCGCCGAGTTGCCAAGCGACACACCGACAAGTACGGCAACCCCATCAGCTACCAGCACGCCAACACTAGAGCCAGAATCGACCGCAACGGATGTTCCGCCCGCGGCAACGGACATTCCACCAGCGCCAACGGACATTCCACCGGCGCCAACGACTGCCCCAACGATTGCCCCGTTACCAACCACGGCCGCCGGGCCAGCCGTCCGGATAGACAGTATCGGGCTAAATGGAGGCAGTTATGTGGTTAACTACACGCCTATTGGCTATAACCCACAAGTGCCTGGCACCCACATCCATTTCTTCTGGGATACAGTTCCGCCACAAAACGCAGGTACGGGACCCACTGCGGAATCCTGGTATCTTTATGGTGGGCCCAATCCATTTACTGGGTATAGCGTCAGCGAGCGACCGGGGGGCGCCAGCCAAATGTGCGCACTGGTAGCCAATCCAGACCACTCCGTACAATTGAATACTGGCAACTGCTATCCGCTTCCCCAATAGCCCGATTTGACCTGACGCTTTGTTCTTGAATTCAACCGGGTAAAGTGGCCTAATCCGAGGAAACAAAAGCGCGGCCATCAGAAGTTGGTCAGCAACAAAATTTACAATATTTGTTGACGAACGACCATCAGCGGACTGGTACCGCTACATCAATCCAAACGAGCCGGTGATCGGAGCTCAGAAAGGGGTAATTGCCAATTAGTTTATACAAGGGATCGTCTGTGGTTGGCCAAAAGACCCCGGCCCCTGCGATTTTTAACTGCTTACTGGGAAGAACATAGTCTGCTCGCAAGTTCCCAGTTGCACCCCCAACATTGTTTGATAATTGGTCAAGGAAGAAAGCTGTTGCAACTGCTGGATCGCCTTTATGGCTCCGGATAGTGGCAGCAAGCAAGGTGGCTTGCTCCGGTCCTCCTTCACTTCGGGGCGTTACTGCTGAATTCACCAGTGGATGCTCAAGGAGTTGCTGAGCAGCGCCAGTCAAACTTTCTCCATCGAAGGGATCTGCATTTTGGTCACCAGCAATCACAAACGGTTCGCCGGTGGTTAAACCGCCATAGTTGCCTTGGTCGTCATAGATATAGTGGCTACGCGAGGGAGTGATATAGTCAGCCCAGAAGCGAATCTCATCATGGTTACGCAGAGCGTTACGCTTTTCTGGTCCATCAAAAATGGGTGGTGTCGGGTGACTGGCTAAGAGATGAAGTGTTTGGTCATCAATATTAATGGGCAAATCCCAATGGTTCTTGGAGGACAGGCGAAAGAGCTCCAAGTCTCTTTCATCATAATAATCGCTCCCATCTTCGCTTTTCGGCAACATGGCTCCGGGCATATCTTTCCATAAAAAGAATTGAAAAGTCCGTATCTGTGCATAGTCGATCGGATGCTTAGAGAAGACGGCCATTGCAAATTGTCCTGGAAATGCGCCGAATCCAAGGTTATCATCCGCCCCTCCTATAATACCGTCCTTATCCAGATCGCGACCTGAAGGAATTCCTGTATTTGATGGAGCTACAAAAACATGCTGATATTCAATAGGAGCAGCGCCACTTTGACTTACGAATAGGTAGTTTTTTTGAAAAAGCTCAGTTGCCTGGCTGGCGTATGGTTTGCTCCCATCCCCATCATAATCAAATTCATTGAGCAATAATATGTCCGGCCGGACACGTTGAATGATTTCGCTCACCGCTTGCGCCTGGGGATTATTAGGTGTGGCAAGATCAACCACAAGTTCTCCTGCCGAATCTCGATTTAGAGAGGTATTAAAAGTGGCCAATCTCACAGGAATCGATTTCCTTCTCCCAAACGTTAGCTTGGATCCAGCGACCAGATCAAGAAGTGACAGGTGCAAAACAAAGAAAGGGAATTTATCTTTTGCAACTGTCGGTTACCCGAACTTAACCACGGACGCCAACGGTAGGCAAATCCTGCTGCAGATTAGATTACAATTTGCCGGCGTTGTTGGTACGAGAAGGTGTTTTCTCATCTAAAACGGATAGGGGCACTAAATTAGAAGCCAAATACTGCAGGGTTCTCGGTTGAATCAATTCCGGATTTAGGGTGTCTGGGCTCTTCTCCTACAAAGAATGAATATAGAAAATCATCATGATACGGTCTACAGGAGATAAATTGACATCCAAAACGTTTTGGATTATACTGAATTTACTTTCATATTGATTATGAACGATGGGGAGACAGACAGAACAGAGGGTAAATAGGGGCATGTCTGTAACTCTAAAAGATTTGGCCAAACACGTCGGGGTATCCGTCACTACGGCCTCACGCGCTTTAGCAGGATACAACGACGTTGCGGAAGAGACCCGGCAGCGGGTCCGAGATGCGGCCGAGGAACTTGGCTATTACCCCAATATAACAGCCCGTCGCCTGCAAAAACAGCGCTCTGAGACCCTGGGATTTATCATGCCAACGGATGATCCGCGCTACAGCGATCCTTTTTTCAGTGAACTGATCGCGGGAATCGGAAATGAGGCGGCCAAACACGAGTACGATTTGTTGGTATCTACCCACTCTCCGGATTCTCCAGAGGAGCAGGCCGCCTACGAGCGGGCCACTCGAGGAGGATGGGTTGATGGATTGATCGTCGTTCGCACGCGGGAGAATGATGCTCGAATTCAACTTCTCTGCCAGCGAAATTTTCCTTTTGTTGCTTTTGGTCGAACCGACGACGATCTGCAATTCCCCTACGTTGACGAAGATAGCAGAGCGGGTTTACAGCAACTCGTAAATCATTTCATAAAGTTGGGTCACCGGCGAATCGGTTATATCGCACCACCAAAAGGTTTGATGTTTGGTGTTTATCGGAAACGTGGTTATCTCGAAACGATGTCCTCACATGGTTTGCCAATTGAAGAGGAATGGGTTGTCGAGGGAGATATGACCCAACGTGGCGGTGCTGAGGCGGCCGAGCGGCTCTTGTCCGGAAACGCTTCTTTAAGCGCTATCATCTGCGGTAATGATCTTATGGCTATAGGGGTAATGAATCGTTTGCATCAGGAGGGCTTGTCAGTTGGGCAAGATATTGCCGTTGCCGGATTTGACGACATTCCTTTAGCTGCCTATACCAGACCATCCTTGACCACGGTACGCCAGCCGATCTATGAGATTGGACGCCAGACGTGTGCCATACTAATAAAAATGCTATCTGGCAAGATTACAGATGAAATCCACGTCATGCTCACGCCGCAATTAATTGTGAGAGATTCAAGTGGTTCGACATTAGCCGAATCAAGGAGGTGATTGCTTATATTCAGAACCTAACGCTTATTGCTTCTTAGCTCACATAGAAACCATTGTTAGTAACAATCTTAAGGAGGTTGTTGGAAGATGAAGCGAATTTTTATATTTACGCTAGTCGTGGTGAGTTTGGCTTTAGTGCTGGCTGCCTGCCAACCAGAGGCTGAGCAGGTCGAAGTTACCCGCGTGGTCACTGAAACAGAACAAGTTGAAGTCACCCGCGTGGTTGAAGAGATAGTCGAAAGTGAGGTAGAAGTCACCCGTATAGTTGAACAGGTGGTTGAGGTCGAAGTTCCGGCCGAAGCCGTCGAAAAGACCGTCATTGACTTTTGGTCTACAGATACCGAAGCTCCTCGCGTAGAACTGTACGAGGAACTGATCGCTCGTTACATGGCTGAGAATCCCGATGTCGAAGTACGCCTTCTGCCCATCCAAGAAGCGGAAGTAAGCCAGCGTATCTCTACCGCCCAGGGCGCGAATCGTTTACCAGATATCATACGCATGGGCATTGAGCGGGTGGCCGCATTTTCGGCCGAAGGCATCCTCGATCAAGATGCCGCTCAGGCCGTTATTGCAGCGTTGGCGAAGATGACTTCCGTGCTGGCCCTCTGGCTATGGTCACCGACGCGGCCACTGGCAATTACGCGGCCGTGCCCTTTGATGGCTGGATTCAAGCTATCTGGTACCGTGAAGATGTCTTTGAAGAAGCGGGCTTAGAAGCACCGGTTACCTGGGAAGCCATTCAAACAGCTTGTGAGACCCTTGTTGGTACCGGCAATCTATTATACGGCGTCACGCTGGGCACCGATCCCGGACAGAATTATGGTCACCAGGTCTTTGAACAGGTGGCCATATCCAACAATGCCTGGCCTTTCGACGAAGATGGTAATGTCACCATGAACACCCCAGAAATGATCGAGGCCTTGACATTCTATACAGGCTTGCAGAATTGCGCGGCGCCGGGCCCTCAATATTGGCGTGGCGCTCGCGAACTTTACCAACTGGATCAATCAGGCATGCTCTTCTATAGCACCTACATTATGGATGACCTGGTTGATGGCTCCGGGCTTGAAGCGGGTGGCAGTGTCGAGATCGCCGTCAGCGAACTGGCCGCCAATACCGGTTTCGCCTCTGAAATGGTAGGTCCTAATGGCTCCGCATCCTATGGCCAATTAGTAACTCTGGCCCTAATGGAAGGAGCAGATCCAGCGGCCCAAGATGTCGTTGAATTCTTCTTAACGGAAGGCTATGCGGAAGTCTTAAGCCTGGCGCCATTTGGCAAAGTACCTGTTCTCAAGAGCGCGGTCGAACCTTGGAAGAATTCCAGCGAGTACTTCGCCAATTACTCCAGCGACACCCTCGATCAGATCGCCAATGGTTATGAAACCATGCAGCGTTGGCTCTTTAGACCCGACTATGATGCCACCGAACGCGCCGTTGTGGGCGATATTGAAGGTCGTCTACTCATTCCAACGGTAATCAGCGCCATTGCTTTGGAAGGCACCATGACTCCAGAGACAGGGGCGGCTTTCCTGCAAGAACAAGTTGAGTTATTGCTGGCCGACCGTTCCAGCGAATAGGAAGTAACCAATCACCTATCGCTGCTATGAGTTAATCGGTGTCCGGTTGCCCGGACACCGATTAACTTCTGCAGAAAAGGGAACCCTATGTCTGCAGTAACGATTCCTTCCGGAGAACCCGGCTCGACTTCTCCACGAAAAAAGAGTTTGCGAGAGCGTTGGAGAAGCCAAGGCGCGCAGGAAGCGCGCCTCGCTTGGATGCTTATCTTGCCTACTGCTTTTATTGTATTTGGATTGGTTCTCTTCCCGGCTATTTTCAGCATTTGGATCAGTTTTCACAAGGTCGGTTTAAGTGATCTTAACGATGTATTCAATGCGAAATTTGTCGGTTTCGACAATTTTCGCTCAGTTATTAACGATTTCGCCTTTAAGCCCGGTCCTTTACCGTTAGAGTGGGCGGAAGCGAATGTCTTGCAAAAAATCTGGTTGGCCTTAACAAAGTGGAGTTGGGGAGCAGCCATAACCACAATCGTATACTCGTTCGTATCAACAGCATTGACAGTTCTGCTGGGTTTGGCAGCAGCGTTGCTGCTCAACCATCCTTTTCGTGGGCGTGGTGCTGCCCGAGCTATCTTTCTAGTCCCCTATATCGCACCTATTGTCGGGGTAGCTTTCGTATGGCGCTGGATACTTGATCCACGCCCTTCCGGCGTCCTCAACGATCTCTTGATGAGAATTGGTCTAATTGATGTACCCGCTGCCTACCTTTCGGTGCGCGGTTTAGCCTTGCTCTTAGTGATTATCTTTACCGGATGGCGCTATTTTCCTTTTGCCATGCTTATGATCCTGGCTCGTCTGCAAGCGGTGGATAACACATTGTACGAAGCGGCCGAGGTGGATGGCGCCTCAACCTGGCAAAAATTTCGTTTTGTCACTTTGCCAGAGCTACGCTATGTCCTTGGGGCTATCTTTTTGCTGCGTCTGATATGGACTTTCAATAAATTTGATGACATTTTTCTGTTGACAGGCGGTGGTTTCGGTACAAAAGTGTTGCCTACCCTTACGGTGGAATTCAGCTTTCGTTTACTCGACTTCGGCAAGGGGGCGGCGACAGGCATGATCCTATTGGCCATACTGGTCGTTTTTCTCATCTTTTACGTCACCATTGTGATGAGGAATGTGGAGGAGAACTAAATGAGCAAAAGAACGGCCGCTGATTATGAAAAAATGTCCCCAATTGACCGGATGGGACGCTGGCTCACCTGGCGTCGATTCATCCTCTTGATGGCTCTAAGCATGTTCCTCATGGTCATTATCTTCCCTTGCTATTGGATGATAAGCTCATCATTTAAGAGCGAGGCTGAAATTGGTGGGAGGGAACCTGTCTACATACCAGCAGAATTACGCCTGGATGCTTATAAGGAACTTTTTGATCCTGACCATGCCAGCTTTTGGAATTTCGCCAGGAGTGTCGTCAATAGCCTTATCATTTCAATTCCAACAGCTCTCATAGCCGTCATTCTGTCGGCCTTGGGAGCTTATGCCATTGCCCGGCTGGCCTTTCGTGGCAAGAATATCATGTTAAACGGCATTCTGATGATATACCTATTTCCGGGTGTATTAATTATCATTCCTCTATTCGCCATGGTAGCGAACTTAGGACGTGCATTCGGTTTCGAAGTTCAAGACAACTTGGTTGTCTTGCTTGTTCTCTACCTGGCCCAAACCTTGCCGGTGGCCCTATATATGCTGGTAAATTACTTTCGCACGATCCCCGATGAAATTGAGCAAGCGGGCTTGATAGATGGCTGCAGTCGAACTGGCGTCATTTGGCGAATAACCTTGCCCCTCGCCGTTCCGGCCCTCATTTCGGTAGGTATTTATGCCTTTATGATAGCCTGGAATGAATTTCTTTATGCCTTCGTATTTCTAAACAGCCGCGAGATGTTTACGATGCCCATCATCATCAACACTATCGATGGTGCACCCAGTCCCCGGCCGCATGTCGTTATGGCTGCTTCTTCGATCATGACGCTCCCGGTCATTTTTCTGTTTTTAGGTATGGAGCGATACCTGACGGAAGGCCTGGCAAGCGGAGGCGTAAAAGGTTAGGGATTTAGATAACAGTTTCGCTTTGGTAGTTGAATCATTCGATTGGGAGGGTGAAGCTGAGCAATATCTATACTTTCTCTCGCTATATTGGTGGAATAGAGCCCGGCTTGCTTCACCTAAAAGCTGGATTAAGATTATTGATATGAAAGTATGTTTATCATCTTTGAGCAGCAACGATAGTGTGTTTGGAAATTGAATGAACGAGCTATCTGAAAGCTTGTATGAAGATTTGACCTACCTATTTGGATTGGAGCAGGCTAAGCCAACCTACAATAGACTCACGCGGATCATATCCGTATTTCAGAGGCAGATGATCCAGCAGGATCAGGCAAGCGTGGCTAACCGGGTTTCAGAGCAAGACAGTGTATTGATTACCTATGCAGATATGGTTAACCACCAGAGTGAATTACCTCTAAAAACCTTAGATAAATTTCTCGCTCAGCACCTGGAGGGGACCATTAACACGGTTCACATCCTACCCTTTTTCCCCTATTCTTCAGATGATGGATTCTCGGTCATCGACTATTATGCTGTAGATCCATCGCTGGGCACTTGGGCCCATCTTTCGTCGATAGGTGGCAATTTTCGGCTCATGATCGACGCTGTCATCAATCACATTTCGGCCGAAAGTAACTGGTTTCGGAATTTCCTACGCAACGATCCAGCTTATCAGGACTACTTTACGGTTATCGAGCCGGACAGCGATCTTTCCCGGGTTTTCCGGCCGCGAACAACACCTTTGCTGACACCAGTCGTTCGCAAAGGCAACAATAATACCGAAGTTGAGACATATGTTTGGACCACATTCGGACCAGATCAGATAGATCTAAACTATCGTAACCCTGATTTATTACTTGATGTTCTGGCGGTCTTGTTATTCTACGTAGCCAACGGAGCCGAATTCATTCGTCTGGATGCTATCGCCTTTATCTGGAAAGAGTTGGGAACGTCATCCATCCATTTGCCCCAGACCCATCGCATCATTCAACTAATGCGAAAGGTGCTCAACATGGTCGCCCCGCAAGTGGCCATTATCACGGAGACCAATGTGCCCCATGAAGACAATGTGTCCTATTTTGGCGATGGCAGCAATGAGGCCCAAATGGTTTACAACTTCTCCCTACCTCCGCTAACTCTGCACGCATTTCATACCGGTCGTGTCGAGGCACTTTGTCGTTGGGCAGCTTCGCTCACCTTGCCATCGGATCAGGTGACGTTTTTTAACTTTTTAGCTTCTCATGATGGTATTGGTCTAACGCCGGTTCGGGGATATTTAAGCGAGAAGGATATCAATGAAATGGCCCAGCGCACCGAAGCGTTAGGGGGTTACGTCTCTTTTCGGTCCAATCCTGATGGCACGATGAGTCCCTATGAATTGAATATTAGCTTCTTAGATGCGTTGGGCGATCCTGCAGTTGAAGGGGAGAAGGATTCGCTAATAGCCCGCCGATTTCTTGGATCGCAGGCAATCATGTTAACACTCCAAGGTGTGCCAGGCATCTATTTTCATAGCCTTCTAGGCTCAGGCAGCTGGCCTGAGGGCGTCAAAATAAGCGGCCGGGCCCGCTCCATTAACAGGCAAAAATTGCAGTGCGATCAGTTAGAGCGAGAATTAGCAGATCCAGGTTCACTACGTCACCAGATCTTCTACGGCTACTGCCATATGCTAAAGCAGCGGCGTCAATCCGCGGCATTTCATCCACAGGGCAACCAGCATGTGCTTTTTAACCATGAAGCGATTTTTTGCCTTTTGCGCCTATCACCTGACGGCCGTGAGAGAGTTCTTTGTTTGCAAAACGTCACTGCTCATAATCATCGGGTAACTTTCGACTCATCGGCACTAAAAGGGGAGGTCGGATTGAGCTGGAGAGATTGTCTAGGTGGTTTTGATTTTATTACCAAACGGGGAGAGTTAATGGTTGATTTGGGGCCATATCAAACGCTTTGGCTAAGCCCCGTATAGTCTATTATTGTTGCAATCTTTCTATCAAATCCTCAAATCAGTAGCCAGAATTCCCTCAACCCAAAGAACAAATAGAATCGATTGCGCCTAATTTCACAAATTGCTCTGGAATACGTCAGCTTCCCCTAGTATAATTGTCGAGCTAGAAATAGTTTGCACGGACAGGAGCTTATTATCAGTTTCAGTTATTGATCAGCAATTTTATCCTGGCTTGGTCAATTAAGGAGGTTAGCTGAGATATGAGCATTAGTAAGCTTGCTGATTCGATAGAAGAATCGCCGACTCTTAAACTTAACGAAGCGGCCCGTCTGTTGCGAGCTAAGGGTGAGCCCGTGATTCATTTAGGCGGTGGCGAGCCAAAGAATAAGGCGCCGATAACTGCCATTTTAGGCTCGGCAGCAAAGTTGAATGCCGGCGATATTAAGTATGCCCCCACGGACGGCCTTCCCTCACTGAAGAAAGCCATCATCCGCTACACCGAAGAAAATTATGGGCGACTGGTATCTCCTGAAAACATCATCGTTTCCAACGGAGCCAAACAGTCTATCTATAATGTGCTGTTCTCCCTCATCAATCCGCAAGACGAGGTAATTCTTTTGGCGCCTTATTGGGTTAGCTATCCCGAGATGGTTAAGATGGTTTACGGGATACCGGTGATTGTTACCCCAGAAGACGGCACTTTCCAACCAAGATTGGCTGAAATCGAGGGGGCAGCCAGTTCATACACGAAAGCCATCATTATCAACAGCCCAAATAATCCATCGGGGATGATGTATTCAGAATCTTTCATAGCCGAATTAGTCGACTATTGCGAACGGAAAGATATCTAT
>PVMK01181839.1_pt1 | contig 16017 bp, 15 predicted proteins | sample 1853481 | NCBI WGS metagenome assembly PVMK01 (sample SAMN08533507, study PRJNA380276) | Marine sediment metagenome, whole genome shotgun sequencing project.
AGTGCCGTATCCTTCCATGCCGACGAATTCCACCGGCGTCGGCTGCTCCGCTGCCAGAGCCTGGGAGACGAGGCCGCCGAGACCGCCCTGTATGAAGTGGTCTTCCGCGGTGACGATCGCGCCGGTCTCGCGCGCCGCCGCCAGCAACGCCTCGCGGTCGAACGGTCGCAACGACGAGGCGTTGAGCACTCGCGCCTCGACGCCCTGGCTGGCCAGAGTCTCTGCGGCGTCGAGAGCGGCCTTTACCAGCTCGCCACAGGCGATCAGCGTCACGTCCTTGCCGTCTCGCATCAGCGGCCACTTGCCAACTTCGAAGCGGTACGAGTCGTCGTAGAGGATCGGTATCTTCGGTCGCATCGAGCGTATGTAGAAGGGGCCATCTGTGCGCGCGGCGGCCTCGATCATCTGCTCGCATTCGACGGCGTCGGCCGGGAAGAGGACCGTGAACGTCGGCATCGAGAGCATCAACGTCAGGTCTTCGAGAGCTTCGGCGGACGCGCCGTCCTCGCCGGTGACGACGCCGGCGTGGCTGGCGAACAGCTTGACGTTGGATCGCGGTTGGGCGACCGCCATCCTCAGCTGGTCGAAGCAGTGGCCGGGCGCGAAGACGGCGAAGCTGGAGCAGAACGCCACCTTGCCGCACGAGGCCAGGCCGGCCGCGACGCCGATCATGTTCTGTTCGGCGACGCCGATGGGGAAGAAGCGGTCGGGGAATTCGTGCCCGAACTTCACCGCCGACGTCGAGTAGCCGAGGTCAGCGTCCACGCAGACGATGTCGAGGCCCTCACGGGCCAGCCTCGCCAGCGTCGGGCCCAGGACCTCGCGCGTGGCCTTATCGGCTGCTGTCTGGACCATGGGCTACTCCTTGAACCTCAGCTCCTGCAGCGCCTGTGCTAGCTGCTCGTCGCTGGGCGCCTTGCCGTGGAAGTCCGGGTTGTTCTCCATGAAACTTACGCCCTTGCCCTTGGTCGTCTCGCAGATGATCGCGGTCGGCTTATCGCCGTCCGCTTTGGCTTCCTGCAGGGCGGCGGTGATCGCGTCGAAGTCGTGGCCCTCAATGCGTTTCGTGTCCCAGCCGAAGGCGCGCCACTTATCCTCGAACGGCTCCAAGTTCATGATATTCGCCGTGTGGTTGTCGTCCATCACCCAGCCGCCCAGTTTGTCGGGAGACTGGCCAGCGTCTTCGTAGCGTTGGTAGTCTGAGTAGCCGTCGTTCTGGATGTGGTTGCGGTCGATGATCGCCGTCAGGTTGGCCGTGTTGTAGTGGCCGGCCGACATCACCGCTTCCCACGTCTGGCCCTCCTGGCAGTCGCCGTCGGAGAGCAGACAGAATACGTGGTAGTCGCGTCCGTCCAGCCGCGCTGCCAGCGCCACGCCCAGTGAAAACGACAGGCCCATGCCCAGCGCGCCGGCCGTCATCTCGACACCCGGCGGCTTGCCGATAATCGTGTGTCCCTGGAGCTTCGTGCCCAGCTGGCGGAACGTCAGCAGATCGTCCGGGTCGACGTAGCCGGCCTCCGCGAGCACGCTGTACATCAAGGGCGTCGCGTGGCCCTTGCTCAGGACGAAGCGGTCGCGGTCAGGCCACGACGGGTTCTTCGGATCGTGGCGCATGATGCGGAAGTAGAGCGCCGTCAGAATTTCGACGCTGGAGAGAGACCCGCCAGGATGCCCGGACTTCGCCGCGTGCGTCATGCGCACGATGTTGCGGCGGACGTTGCGGGCGATCTCTTGCAGCTCTTCGTTCGTTGCCGTTGGAGCCTGTGTCACGCTGCTTGCTCCCTCCTTCTCGCACGATTATACGTGGCGCGCGGTCACCCGCAACGTTACCTCGATAACGGTCGTGGATCGGGCCCTCGTGCGTGCTATCATCCGGGACGAGTAACGCGTGATCATCGATTTCCACACGCATATCTTTGCCCCCGACGTACGCGACCGGCGAGACGACTATGCCCGCCGCGATTCCGCGTTCGCGGAGATGTATGCCGACCCGAAGGCGAAGATCGCGACCGCCGAGGATCTCCTCGTCAGCATGGACGCCGCCGGCGTCGACGTTAGCGTCGCGCTGGGCTTCGCCTGGAGCGACGATGATGACATCTCCCGCCACAACGACTATTTGCTCGACGCCGCGGCGAGGAGCAACGGCCGCATTCTTCCGTTCACGACTGTCAACATGGCGAGCGCCGCAGCCGAAGACGAGATCGCGCGATGCGTGGCCGCAGACGCCCGCGGCCTCGGCGAGCTGCGTCCGGACAGCCAGGGCTGGGATCTCAACGGCGGCGAGGGCGATCGCCTGGCCGCCGCTGCTCGTGAGCACGGCCTGATCCTCCTCGTGCACGTCACGGAAGAAGGTGGCCACGAGTATCCGGGCAAGCGCGGCTGTTCTCTCGCGGCGTTTCGGGAGTTCGCCCGAAGGCACGCGGACCTCGCGATCGTTGGAGCCCATCTCGGTGGGGACGTCTACCGCACCAATCCCTCACCCGTCTACGTCGACACCGCCGCTCAGCCGTTCCTCTACCGCGAGGGTGAGGCCGTGGCTGCGCTGGCAGCTGTACCAGATGACCGCCTGCTTTTCGGCAGCGACTACCCGCTGATCAGCCAGACGCGGGCGCTCGACGAACTGCGCGCGGCGGTCACCAGCGATGAGCGCCTGAGCCGTGCCGTTGGAGCCAACGCTGAGGCGCTTCTCGGCCGCGTCTCAGCGGAGTCGGCCTCGTGAGCGACGAGCCGGAAGTCTTGCGGCTGTTCGTCGCCGTTGAGTTGCCGGCGAACGTGCGGCAACGCCTCGCCGACGTGGTCGATGAGCTGCGAGGGATGGGTCTTGAGCGCCTGCGCTGGGTGCGGCCGGAGAACATTCACATCACGCTGAAGTTCCTCGGCGAAACGCCGGCCGAGCGTCGGCCGCAGATCGAAGACGCCTTGCGTGCTGCCGCAGGGGGCATCGCGCCACATGAACTGACGCTGGGCGAGCTGGGGAAGTTCGGCGGGCGTCAGAACCCACGCGTGCTATGGGTGGACGTTCGCGGTGACGTAGACGCGCTCAAGGCGCTCCAGAAGCGCGTTGACACCAGGATGGCGCCATTGGACTTCCCTGCCGACGAGAGGCCGTTTGCGGCCCATCTGACGCTCGCTCGCGTGCCCCAGGACCTCGCTAAGAAGGTCGCGAGGCCCGTCTCGGAGGCGCTCGAAGCCGTAAAGGTGCCGGATACGCCGATTCCCGTGCGCGAGTTTGTGCTCATGCGCAGCGAATTGCGTCGGGAAGGCCCCGTCTACACGCGCCTCTGCGGCATCGAGCTGGACACTGACTGAACGCGGTCGTCGTCGTGCTGCGAGCTCGTGCTATGCTTCGATTCAAACCTAGCCCAGTGGGCAGAACGGACGCGCTTGATCGCGTGCCTCCGACCGGCGAAAGGGGATCGCAATGGCGCCACACCTCACTTACTTCAAGATGCGGGCCAAGCCCGGCGAGCGCCAGGTGGTCATCGACCATTTCAACCTCTGGCTGACCGATCGTCGCCCGGACGTTGGTGGCTTCATCCGCGTCGTCCTCTCCTCCAACGTCAGCGATCCCGACGAGTTCATGGCCTACGCTATGTTCGCGGACAAGGAAACGTACGACGCTAACTCGGGCGACCCCGCGCAAGACGCTTGGTTTAAGACGCTGCGGTCACATCTCGTTTCCGACCCAGAGTGGTTCGATGGCACTTGCGAGCTGCAGCGAATGGGCCAGGTCTAGGCTGCAATCGAAGAATGACCCTGAAGCTCCTCTGCATCCTCGCGCACCCTGACGACGAGTCGCTTGGCCTGGGCGGCATCATCGCGAGATACAGTGCCGAGGGCGTAGAAACGTACCTGGTTACCGCGACGCGTGGTGAGCTGGGCTGGTTCGGCCCCGCGGAAGAAAACCCCGGCCCGACGGAACTCGGGAAGATCCGAGAGCAAGAACTGCGGGAAGCGGCGAACGTCCTGGGCATTCGGGAAGTGAGCCTGCTTGACTACTGTGACGGCGAGCTCCACGAGGCGGATCAGGCGACGCTCATCCGGCAGCTCGTCGGGCACATCCGCCGCATTCGGCCCGATGTCATCGTGACGTTCGATCACAACGGCGTCTACGGACATCCCGACCATATCGCTGCCACGCAGGCGGCGACCGCGGCAGCTTTCGCCGCGGTCGATGCCGATTTCAGCGAACCGGACGGGCTCGCTCCGCACGCGATCTCGAAGCTGTACTACTTCGCCTGGACGCGTGAGGTTCAGGAAGCGTACGAACTGGCCTTCGGTGAGCTTGTCATGCAGATAGACGGTGTCGAACGGCGCGCAGTTCCGTGGACCCACTGGACGGTCTCAACATGGGTCGACACCTCGGCACACTGGGAGACGGTATGGGAGGCGATCAGGTGCCATCGGTCGCAGCTCCCCGGGTACCAGAAGTTGCTTGATCTACCTGACGAATACCACCAGACGTTGTGGGGGCGGCTCACGTTCCACCGGGTCTTTAGCCTCGTGCCGACTAGCGACAAGGAAGATGATCTCTTCGACGGCCTGCGCCAGGGGCAGTCGCAGTGAGCGATCGCCTGTCGGAGCTGCGCCGCAGCGTGGAGCAGGCGCCGAGCGGCTTCGATTGGGACGCAGAGACGTGGCGGGAAGCGGGCTCACGCTTGCTGGACGTCGTCGTCAAAGCGTCGACTGACTGGGAGTCTCGGCGGCCCTCGCCTGAGCGCCCCGACGACGCCCTGGATCTGTTCCAGGGCCCGCTGCCTGATTCGCCGGTAGCCTTCGAGGTGCTGGTGGATCGAATCGAGCGCGAAATCATCCCCACCAGCTCCTACAACGGCCATCCACGCTGGCTCGCCTATATCACGGCCTCGCCGGTGCCGGTCTCGGTTCTGGGAAGCCTGGCTGCGGCGGCGCTGAACCAGAACACGGCGCTCTGGCGAGCCGCACCGTCCGCGACGGCTATCGAACTGCAGACGTTGGGCTGGATCGCGGGAATGCTCGGCCTCCCGGAGACAGCCGAGGGCGTCTTCGTGAGCGGCGGCCAGATGGCGAACATCGTGGCACACGCGGCGATGCGCGACGCGAAGGTGCCCTGGGACGTGAGGCGCTTCGGCATGCGCGGCCCCGAAGGCAGCGCGCCACAAGTGCGGATCTACGCCAGCAGCGAGTTGCACTACTGTCACGAACAGGCGGCTGAGATTCTCGGCATGGGACGCGAGGCTGTGCGCAACGTACCCGTCGACGATCAGTACCGCATGAGGCTCGACTCGCTGGCTCAGATGATCGCTGAGGACCGGGCGCGCGGTGATCTGCCCATCGCTATCGTCGGCACCGCAGGAACGGTTGGCACAGGAGCGATCGATCCAATCCCGGAGCTGGTCGAAGTCGCCCGAAAGGAACAGCTCTGGTTGCACGTCGACGGGGCGTACGGTGCGTTCGCTACGCTGGCCGAGAGCTGCCCTCCAGAACTGCGCGCCATGGCCGAGGCAGACTCGGTTGCCTGCGATCCACACAAATGGCTCTACGCCGCCATCGACGCCGGTGTCGTACTGGTGCGCGAGCCTGGGCGGTTGGAGCACTCATTCGCTTTCCATGCTTCTTACCTCGAGACGGCGGACCGCGACGCCCGAGTCGATCTGCTCGAACGCTCGCCCGAAAACACCCGGCCCCAACGAGCGTTGAAGGTTTGGTTGGCCCTCCAGACGTTCGGCCGAGACGGCTACGCTGCCATGATCGACTACAACATCCGGCTCGCGGCCTTGATGGAGGAGCTGGTGCTCACGACGCCCGGCTTGACCCTCGCCGCCCCGCGCGGTCTTTCGATCGTCTGCTGGCGAGTTGAGCCGGAGGGCCTGCGCGGACAGGAGTTGGAGCAACTTCAGTCCGATGTGATAGAGGCGCTTGAAGACCGGGGCATCGCTCTGATCTCGAACGCGCAGCTGCGCGATGGGCGCACGTCTCTTCGAGCCTGTATTAACAACTTCCGAACGCGAGCTGAGGATGTGGAAGCGATCGTTCAGGCGAGTGCCGAGATAGGCGCCGAGCTGGCTGCTTCGCCGCGCTCAAAGCCTGCGTAGAGGCTATGGCAGGTCGAGGAGGCCGGCCTTCGGGGCGCTGACGAGCGCCGCCATCACGCCCAGCGGCTGTCGGCCTTCGAACATCATCTGGTGAGTGTGCGGGATCTCCTCGAACGAGTAGGTCTGGCCGAGGCAGGGGTTGATCCGCTTGTCCAGCACCAGCTGGTTGAACGCGCCCGCCTGCTCGTCGTTGGCGAAGTGTGAGCCCTGAAAGCGCTTCTGGCGCATCCACAGGTAGCGCAGGTCGACGACGGCGTTGAAGCCGCTTGTGCCGGCGCAGATCGCGACCATGCCGCCGGTGTCGCAGATGAAGATCGAGGTAGGCACCGTGTCCTCGCCCGGGTGGTCGAAGACGATGGCTGGGCTCTTGCGCTCGCCGACGATCTCCCAGATCTTGCCGCCGAACGCCCGCGCGCCCTTCGCCCACTTTCCGTACGCCTCGTCGTCGGTCCAGTGCGGCATGATGCCCCAGTGGTCGAAGTCCTTGCGGTTGATGCAGCCTTTGGCGCCCAAGTTCATGCAGTACTCGAATTTATCCTCGCTGGACACAACGGCGATGGGGATACCGCCCATCTCCCGGACGATCTGGATCGCCATCGAGCCGAGGCCGCCCGAACCGCCCCAGATCAGCACGACGTCGCCCTCTTTTACAGTGTTCGGCGGCCAGCCCATGAGCATGCGGTAGGCGGTGGCGCCCACGAGCGTCGGTGCCGCGGCCTCTTCCCAGGTCAGGTGTTCTGCCTTGGGCAAACACTGGTGCGCCTGGACCTTCGTGAACTGCGCGAAGCTGCCCCAGTTCGACTCGTAGCCCCAGATCCTGAACGAGCTTGAGAACATCGGGTCGTTGCCAGCCTTTACGAACGGGTCGTCTTCGTCCCACATGCCGCAGTGGATGACGACACGGTCGCCCACCTTGATGTTGGTGACGTTATCGCCGACGGCGTAGACGATGCCGGCCGCGTCACTGCCGCCGATGTGGAGTCCCGTCGTGTCGCCTTCTTTTTCGCGCGCCTTGATGACGTTGACGGGGATGCCGCGCGCCGCCCAGACGTTGTTGAAGTTGATGCCGGCGGCCATGCTCAGGACCAGCGCCTCGTTCGGCTTCAGATCCTTCGGTGTGTCCACCTTCTCGACCTTGAACGCGTCCTTCGGATCGCCGAAGCGCTCCGGGCGGATCACCTGCGCGTACATCTGGTCCGGCACCTCGCCGATGGGCGGAATCTCGCCGATTTCGTAGATGTTTTTCGTCGAGACCACTGGGCTCCTCCTCGATTAGTAATGCAGGCGCTGGGCCTGCCCGGGCGCGGACTACGATATCAGGCTGGCGTACGGCGGGCGATGCGACGCGTGCGGTTCAGGGTGCCGAGCGCCTAGCCGCGCGGCAGTCCGAGGCCGCGTGTGGCGATGATGCCGCGGTTGATCTCGCTCGTGCCGCCGGCGATCGTCGAGGCGACGGACTGGAGGTATACGCGCCCGAAGCGTCCTTTATTCGGCGCGTGGCGTTCGTTGGCCGATCCCTTCTCGCCGCGCGTCAGTAGGCCGGACAGCCCCGTGATGTTCACCGCGGTATTGGCGATGCGCTGGTTCAGCTCGCCGGCGTAGATCTTGACCGCTGAGGCCTCGTGGTTCGGCACCTGGCCGCGGTTCTGGAGCGATATCACGCGGTACGACATCAGGCGCGCCGTCTCCGCCTCGATCGAACGCTCGGCCAGCTCCATCTTAGCCGTCGCGGGCAGCGTGCCGCGGCGGTTCTCCTGCACCCAGAGCACCAGGTTCTCGACTGACTGGCCCTGGGCGATCGAGGTGCCGATCGACGAACGCTCGAAGTCCAGCGTCGTCGTGCCGACGTACCAGCCGCGGTTCTCCTCGCCCAGGAGGTCTTTGCGGGGGACGCGCACGTTATCGAAGAACACCTCGTTGAAGCCGGACGTGCCGGCCATGTTGACCAGCGGTTGCACGGTGACGCCGGGCGTCTTCATGTCGAGCAGGAAGTAGGAGATGCCCTTGTGCTTCGGAGCCTCGGGGTCGGTACGGGCCAGGAGAATCATTCGCTCGGCGTACTGCGCGCCCGTGATCCAGATCTTCTGGCCGTTGACGATGTAGTCATCGCCGTCCTTCTCGGCTTTGGTCTGCAGCGACGCTAGGTCCGAACCAGAACCGGGCTCCGAGAAGCCCTGGCACCAGACCTGGCCCTGGAGCATCCCGGAGAGGTGCTGCTGCTTCTGCTCGTCCGTGCCGTAGACGATGATCGTCGGGCCGGCCATCGTGATGCCGATGCCGCCGGGCCGGGGCGCGCGTGCCAAAGCCAGCTCTTCGTTGAACACGAACTGCTGCATAACGCTGAGGCCTGCGCCGCCGTACTCTGTCGGCCAGGCGGGGGCCACCCAGCCCTTGGTCGCCAGCTTCTTGAGCCAGTCGTTGTAGCGCTTCAAGGCGTCCGGTCCGCCGGCCGAGGCGGCCTGGGCCGCGCTCACGGTGCCGCCGTCGTCGTCCTTCTTGTACTCGGCGCTAATGAAAGTGCGCACTTCCTTGCGGAAGGTGGCTTCTTCGGGGTTGTCTCGAAAGTCCATGATTCGTGTCCTCCGCGCGCCATTCTAACGCGCACGTCAAGGTTCCGCCAGCGCGTCTCGGCCGTCAGATCATCCGGGTTCCGGCTTGCGCCAGTCCACGGAGACGATTTCGATGGGTTCCGAGATGCCCTTGAGACGGACAGCGCGAGGCTCGGACGTGTCGTACCCGTCACCGCAAGCCGCAAGAGTCTCGCTGCTGGCCAAGATCTCGCCGGCTTCGCCCTGTGAGCCGATACGGGCGGCGATGTTGACACCTCTCCCGAAATAGTCGCTACCGCGGCGTCTAGCCTCACCCTGGTGGAAGCCAATTCTAACCTGTGGTGCAAAGCCGGCCGTGCGGCGATGCTCGTCCAAAGCTCGCTGGACGGCGACGGCGCATTCGGCCGCGTCGGAGGGAGCAGGAAAGGCGATGAAGAAGCCGTCACCGCTGTGCTTGATCTCTTCCCCGGAATGCTGCTCGAACAGTAAGCGGAGCCTCTTGTCGTGCCACTGCAGGAGAACCTCCCAGGCTTCGTCGCCCATCGCCTCCATAAGGTCTGTAGAGCGGCAGATGTCGGTGAACATGAAAGTTCGCTCTTGACGCGTGGTCTCGACCAACGCATCGCCCGGAACCGACTCTTCGATGAGACGTTCGGCTCGGAGCAGATCCGGGCGGGCACCGAGCTGTTCGAACGTGGCGCGTGCTGAGTCCAGTTCGAGGGCAGCCGTTGTTGGGTCACCGATGGCCAGGTAGGCGCGACCCAAGTTGAGCCTCGCCAGAGCACCTTCGTATGGAGCGTCGACCTCCTGCCAGAGATGGATGCTGGACCGCAACAAGGAGATGGCGGACTCAAGGTCGTCTTGGGCGATGGCGACGAGACCTGAGCCGCTGGCGGCCTCCGCCCTGAGCGCGGCCGTGCCATAGGTCTCCGCGATCTTCTCAAGCGCCTGTGAGGCTTGGTGCGCGCCAGAGAGATCACCTGCGGCGACGTGAATCTCGATTTGCGTAGGAAGGAGGCGAGCAAGCGTGAGCTGGTCCCAGCCGGCGTTGGCTGCAGCGCGGTCGATCATGCTGCGTGCGCCCTGAACGTCCCCGTGCCGGAGGCGCAGAAAGGCCAATCCGGGATTAGGGTCGCGACCGAGTTGGTGCGCCTGGTGAAAGGCCTCCTCAGCAGCCTCCGAGTCTCCGACCCGCGAACGAATTTCCCCGATCTCGTAGAAGGCTTCGCCCAGCGCGGACGTACTGACGTTTCCAACTGTCTCCTGAGCGAGCCGGGCTTCCTCCTCCGCTTGGTCCCAGACACCGCGAAGACGCATGATCGCGGCTCGGTAGACCCGGCACAGGCCGGGAAACACAGTTATCGATTGCCGGCCGCACCAGCGGTCGGCAGCGTCCGTCCACTCGCTAGCGCGCTTGTAGTCAGCCATGCGTGAGCAGGTTGTAATCATGGCGCAATAAATCATGCCCATCGCCCGCGGGTGGAGATCTCCGCCCACGGCGGCAACCATCGCTTCATCCAGCAGCGGAAATCCTTCGTCGACCTTACCCATCAGGATCAAGACGTTGCCCTGATCGAAGAGACCGAGGGCTAGTAGGTCAGCACTGCCTACGGCTTCGCCGATCTCGTACGTTCGCCCCGCGTGCTCCAACGCGACTTCGAGGTCGCCTTTCGCGACGGCAAGATTCGTGTCGAAGTATGAAATCATCCCATGCTCCGCAGACGGCGTCTTGTCCTTAAGCAACCGTCGCGCCTTCGCCAACCAGCCGTATGAGACGGCGCTCTGCTCAGGATTGGAGAATACTAGCCATATGGCTGCGTTCGCAGCTAGCCCCTCGTCCCCAACGTCCAGCGCCGCGGAGTAGGCTCGCTCGTAGACGGCAAGAGTGTCATCGACACGGCCGATCCACCAGTTTGATTCGGCGAGATCGATCAGATCCTGTGCAGACAGCCCTCGTTCGACGTCCACCTCCGTAAGACCGTCAACCGCTGCTTGCCAGTCATGTTTCGCGAAGGCAGCTCGTGCCAGAGTCACTCGTTCATCGGCGCTGGCGCTCTGAGTCATCGCACTCAGGCTACACCCGCTCGTTGAGGATGTCGACGGGATGCCGCGAGGCTCACTCTACCTCCCGAACCACTGCCACTGACCCCCTGAGACCTATCCGCCAGTGCGCCTCGGGGCGTCAGAGCTGCTGCGCTGTTCGCACATGAGGTGCGCCTGTAAAATGGGGTGTCTGAAAGGTGTGGTGAGAGCTGATGCGAGAAGAGGACTTCACGATAATCGATGACGGGAGCACCGTTTCTGTGCCCGTCACGGTCCAGGACGATCAGATCCGGCTGGAGCCCGCAGACCTCAGGCGCGCTTTGCGTTGGGAGCTACAGCCCGAGGGATTTTGCCGCGACGGCACGTGTGTTCCCGTACCCGAAGGCACCTCGGTCGTCACCGACGCGGGCGTCGATCTTGTGGAGTTCGCTCGCCTGATAGACCGCCCGCTGGCTGTCGACGCTCCGGAGCAAGCGGCGTACCTGGGGACGTCGGCCGTTGACCGCGGGGAAGCTCTTGCCACGCTAACGGCGCCGGACTTCACGCTGCCCGACGTTGAGGGCAAGCTTCATTCGCTCTCCGACTACAGAGGGAAGAAGATCTTGCTCGTCGCCTACGCTTCATGGTGAGGCTGCCGCTACGATCTGCCCGTGTGGCAGGCGCTGTACGAGGAGCTTGCGGACTCAAACTTCGTCGTCATCACCGTCGCCATGGACAAGACTGCCGACGACGCGCGGCCCTGGATTGAAGCGGCGAAACCGACGCATCCCAGCCTCATCGACTCACAGCACCTCGTGGCCGATCTCTACAACATGGTCAATGTGCCCACGATCGTCTGGATCGACGAAGAGGGGCGTATAGCGCGGCCCAACGACGTCGCCTTCGGCCGGGACACGTTCAAAGCGATTACCGGCGTCGACTCCGCGAAACACATGGAGGCCCTCCGGGCCTGGGTTCGCGGCGAGTCTCCGGCGATGACTGCCGATACCGTCCGCTCGCTGCGCTCGTCGCCGACGCGGCAACACCAGGAGGCCCGAGCAGAGTTCGGACTGGCGTTCTGGCTGTATGAGCAAGGTCGCAGCGAGGCCGCTGAGCGACACTTCCTGCGTGGCGGCGAACTAGCGCCCGACGACTTCATGATTCGCCGCGGCTCCATGCCCATGCGCGGCATCAACCCAATGGGCCCCGCCTTCGCCAAGATGCTCGACGAGTGGCAGTCCGCCGGAAACTCCTACTACCTGCAGCTTCCCGACTAGCTCCGCCGCGGTCGAGTCGGCGGCTTACTCGCGTGGAAGGTCTAGGCCGCGGGTGGCCACGATGTTCTTCTGGATCTCCGTTGTGCCGCCCTCGATCGTGTTCGCGACCGAGCGCAGGTACTGGAACTGCAGGCGGCCCTTTAGCGGCGCCCACTTGCTGCCGCCGCTGAGCTGACCGTACAGGCCCAGGAGCTTGATGCCGGTGTTGGCGATGCGCTGGTTCAGCTCCATTGAGTAGAGCTTCGTCGCGCTCGCTTCGTAGTTCGGGATCAGGCCGCGATTCTGCATCGTGATCAGGCGGTAGGAGAGCATCATCGAGCACTCGGTCTCGATCAGACGCTCGGTTAGCTCCGTGCGGATACCCGGGTTCGTGCGGAGCGCGCTCTGGCCGTTCTCCTTGTGCTCCTTGGCGAAGGTGATCAGGTCTTCGACGGACTGGTTCTGGCCCACCGCCGAGCCGATGTTTGAGCGCTCGATGTCCAGCGTCGTCACCGCCATGTACCAGCCGCGGTTCTCCTCGCCCAGGAGGTTCTTGGCAGGGATGCGCACGTCCTCGAAGAAGACCTCGTTGAACTCGTGCCCGCCGGTCATGTTGATCAGCGGCCTCACGGTAACGCCAGGAGTGTCCATCGGGACAACGAAGTAGGAGATGCCCTTGTGCTTCGGGGCGTCGGGGTCTGTGCGGGCGAGCATCAGCATGTACTTGGACATGTGCGCGACCGTCGTCCAGATCTTCTGGCCGTTGATCACGTAGTCGTCGCCGTCGCGGACGGCCTTCGTCTGTAGCGAGGCCAGGTCGGAGCCGGATTCGGGCTCGGAGAAGCCCTGGCACCACATTTCCTCACCGGAGAGGATGCCGGGGATCCACTCTTGCTTTTGGTCGTCAGTGCCGTAGACGAGGATCGTCGGACCCAGCACCGCGACGCCGAGGCCACCGATGTAGATCGTGGAGGGCGCCCGCATGCGCGCCGTCTCCATGTTGTAGACGAACTGCTGCATCGGCGTCATGGCGGCGCCGCCGTACTCCTTCGGCCAGGCCGGTGCGATCCAGCCCTTACCGGCGAGCTTCTTGCGCCACGCTATGTAGTCGCCGGCGTTGGAGAAGAAGTTGCCGCCGCTGAGCAGCGACTCAGGGCACTCTTCTTTCAGGAAGGTGTGGACTTCCTGGCGGAAGGTCTCCTCTTCGGGCGTCAGGCGAAAGTCCATTTGATTTCTCCTCTCGGTTCAGGCCCGCGTCAGGGGGGCCACTGGCGATTATGAGAAACCGTGACGTGCGCGTCAAGGTTGTGCGGGGCCCGGCGCCCCCTACACCTCTCGATCGCCCGCTACGGGACGGCCAGCCTCCACGTCGTCGATGAACGCCACGATCTCTGCCACGAACGTCTCCGTGCGCCAGCGAAAGCCGTGTCCGCAGCCGCGCCGCAGTACGAAGCGTGATCCTTTGATCAGGGAGTGGTCGCGCCGCGCGCAGGGAGCCAGCCAGTCCCGCTCGCCCACCATGACGAGCGTCGGGATCGCGACGGAGGCGAGCCGAGCCGTTAGGTCCGGCCGCGTCACGATTGCCCTAGAGGAGGCGGCGTACCCTGCGGCTGGAGTTGTCCTCGCGCGGCGCAGGTAGTCGTCGAGGGTGTAGGGGCTGTTCCGGAAGTCGGGGTCGTTCTCGTTGCGGAAGTTGTATTCACGGCGCATCGCCTCTTCTAGGCCGTGTTCCTCCACGACCGCTGCGCGGTTGCCGATCACGCTCTGAACCCAGCGTTCCCATTTGCCCGCCTCTCCCTCGTCCACGCCGTTGCCGCAGCTGGTGTCGCTGAGAATCACGGAGGCAAAGAGCGACGGGAAGTCCAGGGCGAGGTTGGCCGCGATCATGCCACCCAGCGACTGGCCGCCGATGTGCGCCTTCTTCACTCCGATCGCGTCGAGCATGCCGGCGAGGTCCGCGGCGAATATCTCGAGGGAGTACTGTCGGTCGTCCGGCGGCGCGGTTGTCTTGCCGTGGCCGCGAGTGTCGTAAAGGATGAGCGGGCGAGCTTCGGCCAGCGTGAGGAGATGCGGCACCCACTGCTGCGACGTGGCGCCGAGCCCGTGCGAGAGGACGAGCGGCGTTTCCGGCCCCCCTCCATGAACCTCGTAGAAGGTGTCGATTCCGTTCGCGCGGACGTACGGCATCCCGACTCTAGGTCGCCCGGCGCGCTACGTCTGGCACATCCGCGCAAGTTGTCCCGGGTGCCAGCGTCCGGAGCATCAGCCCTCTTCTTGCTCCCGTTCGTCTTCGCCTTCGCGCTCGCGCCGTTCTTGCTCCAGCGCCTCGGCCTCCTCGCGCTGCTCGCTCTCTTCCTTCGTTTCGCCCAGCTCGATGGCTCCGTCGTCGGCGGTACGCAACTTGGCCGTGACGACGTTTCCCAGAGTGGAGTAGCGATCGAGGCCGAGGTAGTGCAGCGGCCGGTACTCCGGGTCCTCCAGCAGCCAGGTCTCGTCGAACGCCTCCTTGTCGGCCTGAACGACGAGCACGCGGCCGACGAAGAGCGTGTGGTCGCCGATGCGCAGCGCGTCCTCCAGCGAGCACTCCATCCAGGCGACGCAGTTCTCGATCAGCGGCGCTTCGACTTTGGACGCGCGGAACGTCGCTAGCTTTCCCAGCTCGATCTTGTTCACGTGTGAGCCGGAGACCATTCCGAAGTACTGCGTGTGGTTGGCCAGGTCGCGCGCCGGGAAATTGAGCGCGAACTCCTCGGAGAAGCGCACCATGTCGTTGGTGTGGCGGGACGGGTTGACGACGACGCCGACGAGCGGCGGGTTGCGCGACAACGGTGTCGTCCAGATCGCCGGCATGGCGTCCGTCTGGTCGCGCCAGCGGGTTGTCACCAGGACCACCGGCCCGCCGTTCAGCAACCGCAGCGAGTCCAGCGGGTCGAGCGCGCGTCTCGTCATGGGCCCAGCGTCGGCGCGAACGGCCCGCCCGTCAAGAGGCGCGCCTCTGTCATAGTGCTCGGCACTGTCCCCTTCTCCACCCCCGGTGGTGCGATAATCCGACTATGGGCGGCCGCATCCTCGTCGGCTCCTGTTCGTGGGCCGACAAGACGCTGATCGATAGTGGCTGGTATCCCCCAGCCGCTGCGAAGTCGCCGGAGGAGCGTCTTCGCCACTATGCCGATCGCTTTCCGATCGTCGAAGTCGACTCGACCTACTACGCGATTCCGGCTGCCCGCAACGCCGAGTTGTGGATCGAGCGGACGCCCGACGAATTCACCTTCGATATCAAGGCCTACGCGCTCTTCACCGGACACGGCGCCGCGGTGCAGGCGTTCCCCAAGGACGTGAAGGGGGCGCTGCCGGACGAGCTGCGGAAGAAGCGCAAGGTCTACATGAAAGACTTGCCGGCAGAAGTCGGGGGCGAGATGGGGCGGCGCTTCAACGAGACGCTACTGCCGCTGGACAGCGCCGGCAAGCTGGGCACGGTTCTTTTCCAGTCCCCGCCGTGGTTCGGACCCCGCCGCGACAACCGCGAAGCGATCCTGGAGGCGAAGGAGCGGCTGGGCCAGTACCGGATGGCGGTTGAGTTTCGCAACGCCGCCTGGATGGCGGAACCGCGGGACCAGGAACTGACGCTGCGTTTCCTGACCGACAACAGCATCCCCTACGTCTGCGTCGACGAGCCGCAGGGCTTCAAGAGCAGCGTGCCGCCGGTCACCGCCGTGACGCATCCGTCGGTTGCTCTGCTGCGCATGCACGGCCGCAACAACGAAACCTGGATGGCCCGCTCTAAGACTGCCGCCGAGCGCTTCGACTATCTCTACAGCGAAGACGAGCTGCAAGAGTGGGTGCCGCGCATTCAGGGCCTGGCCGAGGACGCTGCTGAGGTCCACGTGCTGATGAACAACTGCCACGACGACTACTCAGTGCGCAACGCCCGCCAGATCGGCGAGATGCTTGGAGTCATCGAGCACGAGCCGCAGCGGGCTTCGGAGCCGAAGGACGCGCCGGAGCCGAATCAAGAGCGCCTGCTCTAACCGGCCGCCAGCGGCGGAAAAGCTGGCGGAGGGGGTGGGATTCGAACCCACGGTACGCCGAAACGTACACACGCTTTCCAGGCGTGCC
>PVMK01177410.1_pt1 | contig 16016 bp, 9 predicted proteins | sample 1853481 | NCBI WGS metagenome assembly PVMK01 (sample SAMN08533507, study PRJNA380276) | Marine sediment metagenome, whole genome shotgun sequencing project.
GTGATTATGTTGGATCTGACCATGGCAGCACTAGTTCCCTTACTGATGGCTTCATTGTCAGCTGCTTTGACCTCATACTTTTTCCTGGGTCAGGATGTACTTTATCCCTTTGAACTAGCAGACGAATTTGTTATGCTTGACTTCCCTGTGTACATTTTACTGGGAATAACCACTGGCATGGTCTCCTTATATTTTATCAGAGTTTATATTTTCATTACAGAAACTTTTGAAAAAATAAAAAGTAAATATGTGCGGCTATTAGGGGGAGGTTTGGCATTGGGAGTACTCATCTTTTTTCTTCCCTCTTTATATGGTGAAGGCTATGAAGAGATCAATCAAAGCTTACAGGGCGACCTTAGTTACCTGTTTAAGAACACCCTCTTTTCCTTTCAAGAAAATGCCTTGATAATCATGGGATTTTTGTTAGCGGTGATCATTTTCAAAGTTATCGCTACCTCGCTTACTTTTGGCATTGGGGGAATTGGCGGTGTTTTTGCCCCCTCCTTATTTATTGGTGCAAATACCGGGCTCTTGTTCGGGAAAATATTAAACTATTTTGATTTCAAAGTGTACTCTGAAAGCAGCTTTGCCCTGGTAGGTATGGCAGGTTTAATATCAGGTGTGCTACACGCACCTCTAACGGCCATTTTCCTTATAGCTGAAATCACCGGGGGTTACAGTCTAATTCTGCCACTAATGATCACAGCCACTATTTCCTATACTACAATTAAATATTTTCAAAAAAACTCCATATATACTATCCAGTTAGCAAAACGTAAAGAACTGATTACACACCACAAAGATAAAGCTGTGCTTTCCCGCATGAAAGTAGTGAAACTTATAGAAGATGATTTTACTACAGTAAACGAGGAAGCAAATTTGGGTGAGCTGATAAAGATAGTAGCCAAATCAAATCGCAATATATTTCCTGTGATCGATAGTGAAAATATACTTCAGGGCTTCATCACTTTAGATAATATTCGTGACATTATGTTCAAGCCAGAATTATATGAAACCGTGTTGGTAAGAAGCCTGATGACGGCTCCGCTTACCTTCGTGCACCCTAATGATTCTGTGGAAGCTGTAGCGGAGAAGTTCCATTCCAGCGGTAAATACAACATTCCGGTATTAAAGGATGGCAAATATTTAGGGTTTATTTCCAAGGCCAATTTATTCTCTTCCTACAGGAAATTATTAAAACGCTTTTCGGAAGAGTAGTGGTTAGGTTGTACCAGAGTTAACCTTATCTGGTTAAAATGCTTCACTAAAGTTGAAGTATAGACCGTTCTGTCGTCCGTTAAGCCCATCTGATCTCTTACTAAGCCCTATGGCGTAGTCAATTCGTATATTAGCCCTGGATTGCGGATTAAACAGTATACGCAATCCACCTCCCACTCCGAAGTTAAAGTCATTAATCTGAAAATCAGAAACATTGTTAAATACCTGAGCTCCGCCAATAAAGGCAACAAGTCCCAATCTTTTCCAGAACTGCGACAATTTCGCATCAGTTCCCTCTACCCAAAATGGAAGTCGATATTCCAACTCAAAAGCAGCCATGTGGTGGTCCTGGTAAGTGCCCTTAAAATACCCCCGTATGAATTTGTCACCCCCCACCCGTGAAAGTGCCCGCATGGGGATTTCGTCGTTGGTGAAGTTTGCTGAACCATAGGCACGGACTGCCAGGGTTTGATTTTTGAGGGTGTTGATATAATGCCTGGCGTCCAGGTTGAAAGTGGTAAATCGATAGTCACTTCCCAGAAAACCGGCATAGTTTAAGTTATTTAGAACAATCAAACTACCTTTTACAGGGTTGAGTGGCTTATCCCGGGTATCAAAAAGCAGCTGAAATCCGATGCCTGACCGAACCCCATCCACCGCCATATCCTTAATCACTAAAGCATCGTCATTGATAAAATAATGCTCATCCGCAGTGATCTCCATGCGGTAGAGATACTCCATATCGTATTGTATTCCAAAGTAGAGATTGGGCCTTAGCTTGCGCAGTAATACAGGAGAAAATTTGATGCGGTCGGAGTTAAAATTAAGGTAATTTAGGGTATCTGGAACACCTGCTCCATCGACCTCAACTACGATTGCCGCTGCCTTGTTTCCCAGGCCGTAATTACGGTCAGGGAATCGGTTAAAAAAAGCCTCACCACGCAGTCGCCATAGGTTTTTATTGGTAAATAACTCCCACCTGGTTTCAATTATTATCTGATGGTTCAAAGTATAAACAGCAACGAATCCCAAGTTGGAGATGGGTACCGACATATCTCCTTGTGCCAGGTCGAAGTATTTAATACCGATGCCACCTAAGGTAAGATTGGTTTCCGGGGAGTAACTGATTGCTGGAAAGATATCCAGGCGTTTAAATGCGCTCCTTGTGGTGGTGTCTGCCGCTACTTGGCTTTGGTCCTGACCACTAACCGGAATTACCAACAAGACCATTACCACGAGTACTGAAAATAGGTAGTTTGTGTTAATGCCAGCCATTGAAGTACTTTGGACTATAAATATATTCTACATTACAGAAAATGATTATAATATATCACACAAATGTTGGTAAGAATGTTGCAAACGAGCAAAGACGGTGCATGGATAAGTCCTCCTAGTCTGGTGTGGTTCTTCTGGTAGTAATCCCTTGGTAACTATTCCTCAATATCCAATCTGCCCCCTTGAGGGTCCATGATGTAATATTGCTCCTTCAAATCCTGAGATAATCGAATTCTAACTTCCGCCGGATATCCATTTGCCCAGAATCGATTAGTTTCGTCGTATTTAATGGTGCTGTGATGCTGAGGAAGTATGTAATCCGGCTGAAGTCTGTTTATGAGGATGACTGATCGGTCTATATACATATTGTGCTCGGTAGGAGAAAAGAAAAGAACATCAACGTGTTCCAAGAAAAGATGATCCTCTAAAAGGTAGGAATCCCCTGGTTGAAGGAACGTGGTCCCATTAAGATTTATCATATATCCACAATCCTGTAGGTTAGCTTCATAAAAAATGGCGAAATCCTTGTTGCCGTGAATTGCCCGTAACGCTTTTACTTTAACTCCTTTGATGACATAATCTTCTCGTGGCCGGGCGATGTGGATTCTGTCCGATGGGATTCCAATGGAATTTGCGGTTGCCAGGCAGCTTTCGGGTAGCACAAAGATGCACTGGGATGTCTCTACCAGTATTTTCGAAGTGGCTTGGTTAAAATGATCTCCGTGTTCGTGAGTAATAAAAGAGATATCCAATTCCGGCCCCAATTCCTGTGCGGTGATGGGTGACGGGTGGATCCGATCCCCATCTTCCAGGAACAGGTCGGTGGCCACCACCATATCCCCAGACTTGATTATCCAGCTATTGTGACCGGCCCACCAAACGGTGGTCCCCTTGTTGTGATCCCGAATCTGTTCGATCAGTGATTTTTTTTGATAAGACTTATCGTTTTCAAGCCCTTGATGGGACTCAAAATTCAAAAGGACACTGCTTATCCATAAGACAAAGAGCATCGATGGGATATTAATCATGGTCGATGGGTTTAAGGTGCCTCGGTAAATGTAATCAAAAAATGAGTCAAAGAACTATATAGTTAACTCTATAGTAATCTATATAGTTTATTGAGTAAAAAATTATAATAAAACTCAAGTAGGCCAGGCCGAGGGAGTCTTGGGACCAGTAGATTAATAGAACATTTGAGTATTTGAGCGGAAATATCCGATCCTTCACTCATTCAGTCCCTCAGTCATTTGATTGAGGGATGAGGGATGAAGGAACACCGAACATCGAACATCGATTATCGATTGAAGATTTACCTTGGTGCTCCAAGATCATCTAGTTTTTTTTTCGTAATTTGGAATTCGTAATCCGTGATTGTATGTCCAACTCCAGTCAACTTATAGTGATCCTGAAATTAAGATGGACATCATCATTGTTGCTCTTGTCGCAGTTAATACTGCTATTCAACTGCCAATCTCCTTTATCAGACTCCACTCAACTTTCTTCTCAGGAAATACCCAAAATAATAGACTTTAATTTTCATGTCAGACCTATTCTTTCTGACCGCTGTTACAAATGTCATGGTCCTGATGAAAATGCCCGTAAAGCCAATTTACGTTTGGATGTGGAAGAAGGTGCTTTTGCCTTAATTGATACCGCCGAGAGCCGCTATGCTATCGTTCCTGGAGATTTGAAAAAAAGTCAACTGGCACGGCGAATTTCCAGCGACGATCCGGACTACCAAATGCCACCACCAGACTCGAAGCTCAGTTTATCTACCCATGAAATCGAAATACTCAAAAGATGGATTGAACAAGGGGCAGTGTGGAAGCAGCATTGGGCCTTTATTCTTCCTCAGGAACAGGAACTATCTAAAGTCTCAGATCCTGACTGGCCTAATAACCCCGTCGATCATTTCATTCTCAATCGGCTTGACCAGGAAGGATGGGGGCCATCACCTGAAGCACGCAAGGAAAAACTTATCCGCCGCTTGTCATTTGATCTTCGGGGTATTCCACCAGGCATAGTGGAAATCGATGCTTTTCTGGATGATAGCAGTCCCAACGCTTATGAAATAGTGGTTGATCAGTTCCTGGCCACCGACAGCTATGGCGAGCGTTTGACCCTGGAATGGCTGGACCTGGCCAGGTATGCTGATTCGCACGGTTATCAGGATGACCTTGAGCGCAGTATGTGGCCATGGCGTGATTGGGTGATTAAAGCATTCAATCAAAACATGCCCTATGACCAATTTGTTAGCTGGCAGCTGGCTGGAGATCTGTTCCCCAATGCCACATACGATCAGATTTTAGCCACAGGATTCAACAGGAACCATAAAATCACCCAGGAAGTCGGGGTGGTAAATGAAGAATACCGGGTTGAATACGTGCTGGACAGAGTGAATACTTTCTCCACCTCCTTCCTGGGGCTGACCATAGGGTGCGCCCAGTGTCATGATCACAAATTCGATCCCGTATCCCAAAAAGAGTTTTATAGCTTGTTCAGCTTTTTCAATAGTGTACCGGAAGAAGGGCGGGTTGATTACGGGATGAAAATTGCAGAGCCCTCTCTCCCCCTTCCTGACTCAATCATGGTTAAATACACCGACTATATTCAGGAGTTGGTGGGTTCGCAAGAGGAGCAAATAGATAGCTATGAAAAAAGGAAGTGGATTAGCCGTGATGATTTGAATTATCCATCTATAGAGGATTCTCAGGAACTCGGTAAAATCCCCGCTGGATTAGTTGCTTATTATCCATTTGATTATGTAGAAAATGGCGAAATACAGGAGGAAACGGGCTTTTTGAAACCGGCGAAAGTGATCAACGGAGTGGTACCCAGGGAAGGTAAGTTTTCCGGAGCCCTTGATTTTAACGGAGAAAACTATTTGGAACTTGGTCGCATTAAGGAAATTGATTTGAGTGCCCCATTAACGGTGAGTTTCTGGATGTATTCTGTTGAAAACGGAGCCCGGGGAACAATTCTGACCCAAAAAAATCCTTTGGAGAAAAACCGGGCAGCTTTTGAATTAAATGCAGCAGATGATGGGATCAGGTTTGCCATAAATCAATACGCCAATCCGAAAAAACCTGATCATAAAATCTCCGTACAAACAAGTCACATTCTTCCAGGAAATCAATGGGCCCATATAGTGCTGACTTATGATGGTTCGAATCGGGCGAGAGGAGTAAAAATTTACATGAATGGACAAGCGCAAGAAGTAGTCATTCTAAAGGACAACCTTGGTGCAGCTCCAGACATTCGAAACTCAATTATGGTGGGTCGTAGGGCCCGAAATGATGGTTTTCGGTCTAAGCCTCAAGGTTTATTCCGGGCACGACTGGATGAACTGATGATTTTCCGCCGCAAGCTGTCGGCGACTGAAGCTGAAAGTTTAGCCAGGTTTGATCCACTACAGGTTCTACAAAATAAACCGAATAAAAGTGACCGTGATGCCAAACGTCTTTTTCATCATTACCTGTACCATCAAGACCCCGTCTATCAGGTGATGACCAAGTGGCTTAGTGAATACAAATATCGGGAAATGAAAATGGAGCATCTGGTGTTGAAGCCAACCATGGTCATGGCTGAAATGGATACGGTCCGACCTGCATTTGTCCTGGACAGAGGATTATACAGCGCCCCCACAGAAAGGGTTTTTCCCGGTACCCCTGAATATGTGCTGCCTTTTCCCAATGAATTTCCTGCAAATAGAATGGGGCTGGCAAAATGGTTGTTTCATGACAAAAACCCTTTAACTGCACGGGTGGCAGTCAATCGATATTGGCAAATGATTTTCGGACGTGGAATCGTAACCACTCCGGAGGATTTTGGCAGCCAGGGCGATTTGCCATCTCACCCTGAGCTTCTAGACTGGTTGGCGCTGGAATTTCGTGATTCCGGCTGGAATCTGAAGAAACTATTAAAGACCATGGTCATGTCAGCAACCTACAGGCAGTCTGTGGTAATAGATCCGGAGATGTCAAAACGAGATCCAAATAATATATTATTGGCCAGGGGACCTCAAGTCCGACTGCCGGCAGAACTGGTAAGAGACCATGCTTTATCCATCAGCGGTTTATTGAGCGATCAGGTTGGAGGCCCTAGTGTGATGCCCTATCAACCCCAAGGGCTTTGGCTTCAGGTAGCCAGCGGTAATCAGGAATTGAAAGAATATATTCAGGGCCATGGGCAAGAATTGTATAGAAAGAGCATGTATACTTTCTGGAAGCGATCTCTACCTCCGCCCTCAATGATTATTTTTGATGCCTCTACCAGAGAACAGTGCGCGGTAGAACGCCAATCGACCAGCACCCCAATGCAAGCGCTGGTATTGCTAAATGATCCTCAATTTACGGAGGCCTCACGTCTTATTGCGCAGCGCATGTTGTCCGAGCGAGGTGCAGATGCTGTAGAACGCATCCGTTTTGCTTTTCGATTAGCCACTTCAAGACAGCCACTGGAAAAAGAGACCGCGCTGTTAATGAATCTCCTCGATGATCAATATCAGGCGTTTGTAAAGGAGCCTGAAAGGGCAGAGAGTCTTTTGCAGATTGGAGAGTATAATCTTGAAAAAACCCCTGATATGATCGAGCTTGCGGCTTATACGGTGGTAGCGAATGCAATAATGAATCTTGCTGAAACTATATTAAAGGGATAATTCATTTAAAAAATCATGAGCATAGTAAACTCATCCGGCTGTTCCGATGACCTTAACCCGGTCCAAATGACCAGAAGGCATTTCTTGTCACGAACTGGCACTGGAATTGGCGTGGCGGCATTAAGTTCTCTCTTGCCAAGTTGTTTAAATGCCCCAGATTTAGATTTTTCTGTTTCCGGAAATAAATTACTGCCTCATTTTCCTCCACGGGCCAAAAGGATCATCTACCTGTTTCAAAGCGGAGGACCGGCACAAATGGAGTTGTTTGATTATAAACCGTTGCTGCGAAAAAAGGCGGGCGAAGAACTTCCGGCCTCAATAAGAATGGGACAGCGGCTTACCGGTATGACCGCCAATCAAGCATCCTTTCCATTGCAAGGTTCAAAATATGACTTTCAACAGCACGGGCAAAGTGGGTCCTGGGTCAGTGAAATACTCCCTTATACTGCCAAAATAGTGGACGATCTTTGCTTCATAAAATCACTCCATACCGAAGCCATTAACCACGATCCTGCCATGACCTTTTTTCAAACTGGCTCGCAACAAACCGGCCGGCCCAGCATGGGGTCCTGGCTAAGCTATGGACTGGGTAGTGACAATGATAATCTTCCAGCCTTTTGTGTTTTGTTGTCCAAAGGAACCGGCCGGGTAGCGGCAGCCCAGCCTTTGGCTGCAAAATTATGGGGTACAGGATTTTTACCCTCATTGCATCAGGGCGTTCAGTTCAGGTCAGGAAAAGATCCGATCTTATATCTCAGCAACCCCGAAGGTATTAACAGCAATGACCGTCGTAATCTGTTGGATTACCTGAAAGAATTGAATAATCTCTATCATGACGAAGTTAAGGACCCCGAAGTAAGAACCCGGATTGCCCAATATGAGATGGCTTATCGCATGCAGACTTCTGTGCCTGAAGTCATGGATGTTTCCAAAGAGCCAGAATCTATTTATGAGCTGTATGGACCGGAATCAAGGATTCCGGGAACCTATGCAGCAAATTGTCTATTAGCTAGAAGGCTGGTGGAAAGAGATGTAAAGTTCATTCAGCTTTATCATCAAGGTTGGGACCACCATAATGATTTACCAGAGCATCTGACCAAGCAATGCAGAGATACCGATCAAGCTTCGGCAGCCTTAGTAACGGACTTAAAACAACGAGGCCTGCTTGAAGATACCCTGGTGATATGGGGTGGTGAATTTGGTCGCACCAACTACTCACAAGGACTTGGCAGAGGCGATCGGTATGGCCGGGACCATCACCCGCGTTGCTTTACCTCCTGGATGGCAGGAGGCGGAGTAAAGCCCGGTATCAGTTATGGACAAACGGACGAATTCGGCTATAACATTGCTGAAAATCCGGTACACGTTCACGATTTTCAAGCTACCATCCTGCACCTCATGGGGATTGACCATGAACAGCTTATTTTCAAACACCAGGGTCGTCGGTACCGGCTTACCGATGTACACGGCAATGTAGTGAAAGACATTTTAGCTTAACAAATCTTAGTACCATGATAATGACCAACTCAACCCAATCAAGTCTGACCTGCCTCACTCTCTTACTCATTAGTCTTCTTCAAATAAACGCGCAGAATATAACGGACACCCGGTTATTGTCAAATCCCGCGGTTAGTGACAATAATATTGCCTTTATCTATGCGGAGGATCTTTGGATAGCAAACAAGGATGGCACGAATCCTCGAAGGCTAACTATTGATGAAGGCGTAGAAAGTGACCCGGTATTTTCACCGGATGGATCAACCATTGCATTTAGTGCGGAATATGATGGAAACGTAGATGTATTCATAGTCCCGGCCGCAGGAGGTATTCCAAAACGATTAACCTGGCATCCAACCAGGGATGCGGTACAAGGATTTACACCGGATGGAAAAGCCGTTCTTTTTGTTTCGAATAGGGCTACTTATACCAACAGGCATGCAAAACTCTATACGGTTGAAACATCAGGGGGGCAGCCGGTAGCATTGCCTATTCCCACTGCATTCAGGGCGTCCTACTCCCCAGATGGACAGTATCTGGCATATAATCCTATTTACGAGGTGTTCAATCAATGGAAAAACTATCGCGGGGGTACCCAATCCAGAATATGGGTTTACAATATCATGACTCATGAGGTAGTCGAAATACCAAAACCATCTTCAGGAAGTAATGATGCAAATCCGCAATGGGTTGGTAATCGTGTCTTTTTCCGGAGTGACCGAAATGGAGAGTTCAATTTATTCTCCTATGATCTGACCTCCAAATCAGTGGTCCAACTTACCGACCATGAGGATTTTCCAGTTATTGGGTTGTATGCTAATGGCAGGGATCTAATTTACCAGCAGGCGGGATATCTGCACTTTTATGATCCATCAACCAAAGCCAGTAAAAAACTAACCATCGGAATCGGCACTGATTTATTGGAAATGAGACCGAGATATGTTTCAGGGGGCTCATATATCAGGAGCGCTGCTATCTCACCATCAGGGGCAAGAGCTGTTTTTGATTTCAGGGGTGAAATCGTCACCGTACCTGCTGAAAAAGGTGATGTGGTCAATATCACACAATCTCCAGGCGTTCACGAAAAATATCCTACCTGGTCACCTGATGGCAAAAGCATCGCCTATTTTTCCGATGATGGCGGTGAGTATGCCTTACATATAAAGTCCCTGAAAGGAAGGTCGGTCAAAGTGATTCCCATCTCAGGATTTGGTTTCTGCGCTTTCCCGCATTGGTCGCCGGACAGCAAAAAAATGGTTTTCGTAGATAATGGCAGAAGCCTATATCTTGCCGATGTTCTGACGGGAAATATCAAGAAAATAGCCTCGGATGAGCTCTATTCTCCTGGGGTATTTAGAGAACTTTTTGGCTCATGGTCTCATGATTCTAAATGGATTACTTATACGCTCATCACCGAAACCAATTTTGAGAAAGCCTATGTATATTCTGTTGATCAAGATAAGTCCTTTTCGTTAACTGATGGACTTTCAAACGTATCAGAGCCCATTTTTGATCCTTCGGGGAAATACATTTACATGTTTGCTTCTACCGATGCCGGCCCGGTGGTGAATTGGTTTGATCAATCTAACCAGGACATGGAAATGAGTAATTCAATTTACCTGGTTACGCTTCAAAAAGAATTAAGCTCCCCGCTGGCCAAGGAAAATGATGAAGAAACCGGAGAGAAGGAGGAGGAAGAAGAGGACGAGAAGGAGAAAAAACCTGGTCCGGTAAAGATAGATTGGGATAATATCCAAAATCGCATTATTGATTTGCCCATTAAACCAGGCATGTATTCTAACCTTAGCAGCTCTGAAGAAGGAAAGCTTTTTTTCTTATCCTCGAAACCGCATGGAAAGTTTTCGGATCCGGATTCCATCAAAATGTATGATTTAGAAGAACGTGAGGAAAAGAACATCATGGAAGCTAACTGGTTTGAGATAGCCGCAGGTGGAAAAAAGATGTTGTTCCGTAAAGGTAAATCTTGGGGTATTTCTGAAGTAGGCAAGGAACCTGAAAATGGTAATTTGAATATTGGAGCAATTGAAGTAAAAATTGATCCTGTTAAAGAATGGAATAATATATTCAATGAAGCATGGCGGGTAAACAGAGATTACTTTTATGATCCGGGCATGCATGGATTGGATTGGGATGCCATGAAAGCAAAGTACCTGATATTTCTGTCAGACGTATCTTGCCGGAGTGACCTTTACCGGGTCATGCAATGGATGTTTAGCGAATTGGCGGTTGGTCACCAACGCTTCGGCAGCAGAGGGGACCGTTTAAACAAACCGAAAAAAGTAAAAGGAGGATTGCTGGGGGCTGATTATGGAATCAATGACAATAGGTATCGATTTGCTAAAATTTACGGCGGTCTTAATTGGACTCCGGATTTGCGCTCACCATTGACTGAACCTGGTGTGAATGTAAAGGTTGACGAATATCTTTTAGCAGTCAATGGAAAGCAGGTAAGCGCCAATGACAACTTATATGGATTTTTTGAGAACACAGCTGATAAAATTGTGGAGTTGACGGTGGGGCCAAATTCCAATGGTACTTTATCTCGAAAGGTAAAAGTAGTGCCCGTACCCAATGAGCAAGCCTTAAGGAATAGAGATTGGGTGGAAGGAAATATAAGAAAGGTCGACCAGGCCACTGGCGGACAGGTGGCCTATGTATATGTACCTAATACGGGAGGTGCCGGTCACAAATATTTTAAACGATATTATTTTCCTCAAGTAAATAAGAAAGCCGTGATCATTGACGAAAGGCACAATGGGGGCGGACAATTGGCAGACTATTACATTGATATATTGAAAAAACCATATCAATCACATTGGAACTTTAGATATGGTAAAGACCTCAAAGCTCCAAGCGGCTCCATTCAGGGCCCAAAGGTTATGTTGATTGATGAAACTGCTGGTTCAGGCGGCGATTATCTACCATGGATGTTTCGTAAGTTCGAGTTGGGAAAACTAATTGGCAAGCGAACCTGGGGTGGCCTAGTGGGCGTATTGGGTTTTCCGGAATTTATAGATGGAGGATCGGTTTCGGCACCGAATGTGGCGTTTTGGAATGAAGATGGATTCAGAATTGAAAATGAAGGAATCGCGCCAGATATAGAAATTGAGCAATGGCCAAAAGAGGTAATTGAAGGTCACGATCCCCAGTTGGAAAAAGCCATTGAGGTGGTGTTGGAGGAATTAAAAAACAATCCACCGGTTTATCCGGTTAGACCTGACTACCCGGTTAGAATAAGGAAGTCTAACTAATATAGAACATTGGGCAAGGGCGCCGGTAGTGTATCAATGATAAAGTAAATGCAAAGAAATGGATAAGTTCCTGTTGATCATTATGCTTTTTTCCTCAGCCTGCGGTCCTGAAGCAAGGAAAGTGTCAGAACACATTACTACAGCAGCGCAAGATTCCACCAAAGAAGAAGCCCGACAGCTCTACACCACTTATTGTGCCGGGTGCCACGGTGCAGATCTGGCTGGCGGCAGTGCAACCAGTTTGATCAAAGATGAATGGGTCTACGGCCGTACACGGGGCCTGATGATCCGCAATATCAAATTTGGAATTACGGGAACGGAGATGGGCAGCTTTGAACAGATCCTAGCTGACCATCAGACCGAAGCAGTGGTGGATTATATTCGAGAGGCGCAGGATGTTCCCCCTAGTCAGGAAGTGGTGATCCCTGCAGTGCTGGAAACGGAAGACTACCAAATCAGGGTAGAGCAACTGTGCAGGGAAGGCTTGGAGGTGCCCTGGGCTATCGAATTTATCGACCAAAACAAAGCCTTGATCAGTGAGCGAAAGGGACAACTACGGTGGTTGATAGACGGAGTTTTGGATCCTTCTCCTATTGAAGGCCTGCCCACTCCACATACCGGCACCAGTACAGGCGGTTATATGGACATTGCACTGGATCCCAACTATCATCAAACTGGCTGGGTTTACCTGGCTTACAGTCATAGCAGGGACAATTATAAAGATCGAAAGACCCCTGCTACCACCAGGATAATAAGGGGAAAGATCCAGAACCATCAATGGGTAGCAGAAGAAAGTTTGTTTATGGCACCGGATTCACTCTGGGTCACCAATGGAAATCGCTGGGGATGCCGTCTTTTGTTCGACAGCCAGGGGAAATTGTTTTTTTCCATTGGGGATATGGGCAGGGCTATGGACTCCCAGGAACCGGGCAAGGTTTCCGGTAAGATATACCGGATAAATCCCGATGGCTCTTTACCTTCCGATAATCCGTTCCTGAATAAGACAGGAGCATTGGGAGCTGTTTATTCACTTGGGAATCGCAACGTTCAAGGGCTCAAAATAAACCCTGAAACCGGAAAGATCTGGTTTTCAGAACATGGTCCCATGGGTGGTGATGAATTGAATATTCTGAAAAAGGGGGCCAATTATGGGTGGCCGGTCATTACCTACGGATTGGGGTACTCAGGTGAAGTGGTATCCGAAAAAACTCATCAGGAAGGGATGGAGCAGCCCGTGCATCAGTGGACGCCTTCTATTGGTGTTTGTGCAATCGAGTTTGTTGAAAGCTCCCAGTTCCCGGAATGGCAAAGCAACCTGCTGATAGGGGCTCTGGCCTTTGAGGAGTTACGGAGGTATGAGATCGAAGGGGATCAGATGGTACACAGCGAAATGCTGTTAAAAGGTATGGGCAGGGTCCGGGATATCAAAACCGCTCCAGACGGATCGATTTACGTAGTGTTGAACACTCCTGACCTGCTGCTGCGTTTGACGGTTTCAACAATTTAGATTTGACAAAAAATTGATTATATTTTCTGACCCCTAAGTAATATTAGGTTAACATTAATTTCATCAAGACTATGAGTAAAAAACATATTACTGCCTTTTTATCCTTATGTACACTGCTGTTGGTTTTAGGCACCGCTTGGATAACGCCAGGTCCTTTATCCACAGATGAATCATTACCCACATCGCAAGTAGGAACCGGCCACTATCTTTATGTAGCTACTCCCGGCATCAGAAATTATTTAGGCTATGGGGGTCACGGATTGCTGGTATTTGATATAGACGACCATCACAAATTTGTAAAACGGATTAGCACTAAAGGTCTTAAAGAAGATGGCAGCGCATCAAATGTCAAGGGCATTGATGTCAGTGTGCAGCTCAACAGTGTCTACATCACTACCCTGCAATCCATGCAGCGAATTGACCTGACCACAGAAGAAGTGCTGTGGGAAATCCCTTATGAAGGTGGATGTGACCGGTTGTCAATTTCACCTGATGGTATGACCATGTATATGCCGTCGTTAGAAAAGGATTTTTGGAATGTAGTGAATTGCGAGACCGGTGATGTTCTTGCCAAAATCAAAGTGCATTCCAGAGCACACAACACCATTTACGGTCCCTCCGGAAATCGAGCATATATGGCGGATATTGGATCCCCCTTGTTGCACGTGGCAGATACCAAAACGCACACAGTGGTACAGAAAATAGGTCCATTTAGTGCAGGCATTCGACCGTTTACTATCAATAGCGACGAGTCGCTGGTTTTTGTGAATGTAAACGATCTGCTGGGCTTTGAAGTGGGAGATTTGAAAACAGGAGAAAAATTAGCCAGTGTTCAGGTCATGGGTTGGGACAAGGGTCCGGTACGACGACATGGCAATCCGAGTCATGGTATCGGTTTGACCCCTGATGAAAAAGAGATATGGGTCAGTGACGGCCACAATATGAGGTTGCATGTTTTTAGTGGAGAAGTCCCTTATCAACAGCTAACCACCATCGCACTAGGTGACATGCCAGGTTGGGTCACTTTTAGTATGGACGGTCAGTATGCCTATCCATCCAGTGGCGAAGTGATTCATACCAAAACACGTAAAGTATTAACCATGCTGCAGGATGAAAATTACAATACCGTTTCCAGTGAAAAGATGATTGAAATATACATGAAAGACGGTAAAGTTACCCGGGCAGGTGACCAATTTGGCTTGGGCAGACTGCATGTGGAAGGAGAGTAGGTAGCTAAGAACATATTATGGAATAAGCGGAATCAAAAAAACCACCCTGCTTAACTTAGCACAGTGGCTTTTCTGAATCAATTCGTGGGGATTAAACCTTAATTCTTGCCTCTACGAGGTAACAGTGGACATTCAAAGTAGTTTGATGTGGGATCAAAATCATTAAGGTCCAAATCCTCTACACGGCAAGCGTTGATATATTTATCAGAATCAACGCCAGCCTTTAATACATTTAGATGCCAACGGCCTCCATTGTAGTCCTGATCGCCGGGTTTTGATTCGGATATAAGAGGCACCATATCCATAAAACCATTGCCGCCGGCGTAGAGTTCATCGAAATTGCCATGGTCAGGGTTGAAAGTAGCCTTGGTTACCAAACCGGCAAATTTCTCACAGTCGACCCAACTTTCTGGCCTCATGGTAACCCGTGCATTACTTGCAGCAGCACCCGAAGGAAACGAAGCCAAATACTCCATTAAATCAAAGCTTGGGGTGAGATCCTCCTGAATAGGTTCCTCACAGCCAGATACAAACAGCCCAAATGCTGCCAGCCAAAAAACAGATAATATAGATTTCATAATCAGATATTTAGTGAAACCCAAGCTATCAAAAGAGTGTCACAGGAATATCACAAAACCATTACAAATTAATAAGAGTCAATGTTTGCCCATAAAAGTCGACCATACACGGTAATCGCAGTGCATCCTGCCTAATATAGTGCACTAGCTAGAGTAAATACGTCGTCTGTAATTTGCTATGGGATTATTAGGATGATGGTCATGATCATTAACAATATGGCTATGGCCGGAGTCATATGAATGAATATGAACTGAAACCAAGTTTTCATCAACCAGACCACTGCTTCCAGTAGCATGGACGGCCCTCATATAAAACGCGCCAAAAGTTACAGTTGAATGTGCGTTAAGGTCTTTTTTTTCAGTAGTTATTAGGCTCCTAAATAAAACTGGAAATGAGCTATTACTTACGGTGGCCCATTCTGATCCATAAATGCGAAGGTCTAAGTTTTTCATATCGAGTTTACCCCTATTTGCGACCTTGATTTGAAAGTTCCATATTTCACCTGCATTTATACGACCGCCGCTTCCGGAGAAATTCACTATGTCAATTTCTACATTATCGGCAGGATAAGGGTAAGAATTGATAGCTGTTAGTAAATCATCGATTAATGGCATAATTACAGAATTTAAATGTTGAAGATAATTGCACTTGTTTGTATCTGTTTTTGAAGAAAGTAACCACAGAAGAACATTGCTAGCCTTCATTTAGTCCAATCTAATGGTTAACTTATAGGCTGTTTGAATACCGAATTGTCACTCTATTGACAAACTTGTTCTCTTAAT
>PVMK01161655.1_pt1 | contig 16010 bp, 13 predicted proteins | sample 1853481 | NCBI WGS metagenome assembly PVMK01 (sample SAMN08533507, study PRJNA380276) | Marine sediment metagenome, whole genome shotgun sequencing project.
GCTTTCAGAAACCCCTTTGGGTCAAACGGCAGATCCTTTGGGTTTACTCTCGCCTTCGAAGCCTGTTTGGTTTCTGGTCTGGCGTTGGCAATACCGGTCAGTGGCATTCCTCTAGTCATTTCTGAGTCAGGATACTTTTCTTTCCAAAGTTCGTGACGCGCCTTCATCACACTGAACATTCCCTTGGTCGGAAAAAACGTCAACATCTGGGGGGAGACCTCCCGTGGGTCCTGGTACAAATCGTAGAACGCCGCACCGCTCAGGCCCGGCAATTCCCCAACCCACTTACGCTTGTAACGGCCTTTAATCGTTGCCGCAAGAATATTACCCGTATAGACAAAGTTATAATCACGGCGGCTGAAGGTATCACCATTAAACAGTAACGAAGTCTGATCCACCCCATCAATAATACGGTCACGTGGAATATATTTTATCGCGCCAGCAATACGGGCAAATGTGGTGAATAGATCTGTCTCATGAACGATATCAGCGGAAATACCATCTTTCTCAATCATCCCAGGCCACCAGGCAATGGCTGGCACACGAATACCACCTTCGGTGTAGTCGCCTTTACCGCCAGTGAATAAGGTTTCAGTCGAGCCTGGAGGGCCGTTATGGGTAAAGGGTCCGTTGTCAGCCATCAAAATAACCAGTGTATTTTCAGCAATCCCCAATTTGATAAGCTCTTCCTTGAGTTGGCCTACGAAAGGATCAAACCGCTGTAGTGCTTCGGGTAGAAACCCTCTATTGGCGGTTACCCGATCAGGGAAGCCTGGCAGCACAACCATCTGTGGCCAGTAGGCAACATAGAATGGTTTTTTGGCTTTGGCATTTTTATTGATGAACGCCAGTGTTCGTTTCTGACTCTCAGACTCAATTTTCATGTAATCTGCAAGATCCGGGGCCCGGCCAAATTCATTGCCCTCCCCTCCCTTGGTACCTTCCAGCGCATTGACAAACCCTCTAGGTGACCAACCCGTATCTTTGTCGTATGGATCGGCGGGCATGTGTTCCGGATACATACCGCTAATAACACCCATGGTTTCAGCTTGCACGGTGTACATACTGGGAACCTGGTTATACGGCGTCCAGATTGACTCATCGAAACCTTGTTTGGTGGCGTAGCTTTCTTCGATGTCACCCAGATGCAATTGCCGTAAAAAGCGGTCGCGTAACCAGCTTTGCTCAGAACTTCTGCCTGGGTAACTTCGTCTGCGCCTAAACCGCCATATTCATAAGGAAAACCAACATTGTACATGCCACTACGGATAGCATGTCGTCCAGTCAACACAGCTGCGCGGCTTGGTGTGCAGGACGGCTCCGTGTACATACGCATCATATTCAGGCCTTCATTGGCCATCTGATTCATATTGGGCGTGGAATAACCCCGGATTTTTTGGATATGGGGTATGCCGATGTCGCCGACCGCCGAATCATCCCACATAATGTGAATAATATTTGGTGGTGTACCAAATTTTGCCTTCAGGGCAGCTAGCTTCTTATTGATTTCGGCATCTTCTTCTTTCCACGTATCTTTGTATTTTGACTGGAGGACATAGAATTCCGCATCGTGGACAATATACTGGGACCACGCCCCGGGTAATTAACATGAACCCAGCACCAGCGTTGCTAAATAAATTGAAAATCTGCGCATGTCGTGCTCCTTTACCCTGACTTATCAGGGTCATCGGTTTTCATTGAATGGTGCTCGAGATATTTGGCAAGAATGTTGTGGCACAGAGTGGAAACTGACAGGCCGTTCTCATCAGCGGTTACCTGCAACCCGGAAAGCTCGCTGTTCGTGACGTAGGTCACCAAGCGTTGGCTTCTCACCGTCTCCCTAGGCAGCGGAGGCCTACCCATTCGTTCGCGCCGTGGCGAAGGTGAATGCTGCTTCGGCATACTCGCCCCTTATCGACCCACCTGGTCAGCTTGCCAATTAACTATGCCGGGAATATTATTAGGCCTTCGAACTCTGTCACATCGAAAACGCGACAGCTCTCATTGAAAATCCATGAATATTTCGACATCTCAGGTCCACGCGGGAACTACAGTCCATTTTGACGAGGTGGAACAACTGAACGCGGCAGGCGGAGACTGGGACCTCGAGCTCAATCAACTTGGCACAGGGGAGCTTGGGGCAACAGTCAGCCGGATAGACACAAAGACCCTGGGAATCGTACACCTTGAACTACAAAACGCCGTGCTGCAGGCTGGCAGTACTCCCAAAGGTACCAGAACGTTTACCGTGCTGGCTCCAAATTGTCCCAATTACCAGTGGTGTGGTCTGGAGGTCAGCCCCTCACAGTACCTGAGTTTCGATCATCGAAATGGCTATGAGAGTATCTCTCCGAGGGGCTTTAGCGGCTTCGCGGTATCGATCAGTGAAGATTTGCTGGCATCTGTTCTGGACAAAATGCAGGCGTCGGACCTCCTTGCAAGACTGCCCGCTGGCGGCACGCTGGAATCTATTGATCCATTAGCCCTGAGGAGACACTACGCGAATTTGTTTTGGTACCTGAACACTTTTTCTCAGGAAGGGCAGGCCTCGAACGAGGGTCGCAAGCAAATTAATTCAGCCGAGCAGACACTCTATGACGAGCTAGCCCTGTTGATATCACAGGTCGAGACCGACAAACACCGCTGTAACCCAAGGCACAAGGCACAGGCCCTCAAGACGGCCATTGGCTATATCAAAGACAATGCCCGCGACGCGATCACCGTGTCGGATATATGCGGCGAAGCTGGCGTTAGCGCTCGCACACTGGAAAGAGCTTTTCGGGAACAACTCGGCATTTCACCCAAGGCCTGCATCAAGAAAGTACGCCTCGAGGGCACTCGCCGGGAATTGCAAAGTGCTACACCCTCTAGTCACATCAATGACATCGCGGGACAGTGGGGCTTTTGGCATATGGGTGATTTCGCCAGAGACTACTTTTACGAATACGGTGAACTGCCGAGTACCACTTTGGGGGCAAGTGAGTAGTCCAATAAATAAATCAGGGCAAAACCAGATCGGGGTTCGGTCCCAGCTCGAAGTTCGGTTTCAAAAACCCCTTCCAATTCTTCAACTTACTGCCAATCGGCTCAGTATAATCCACCACCAATTTCGGCATGGGATCGGTTTCGGTCACCCTGCCCCCGCCATCAGGAAATCCCGTTACCTGGCTTCAGCTTGCTGCCCAAATCCACCACACACCCTCCGACTCATAATCGGACGGTGTGTCCTTCGAATCATGGTGGACGCACCATCTTGTTGTTTTTTATAGGATTTCTATAGAATACACCCTCCGACTATGCCGGAGAGATGGGGCACAGTTTTTTGATAGATTTGCAAGACCAACAATGCGATAAAAATTTCAGCAGCAATACGACCAGATCGCGAATTTTTCAGGTTCAGCGACGAGATCACAGGGAAAAATTTCTCATGGGCCCGTTTATCTTGCCTATACTCTGGAACCAGCCTAAATTTGTTGCGGAAATAACTAAAAGTCTTTAGCCATCTATCACCAAGGAGCCACAATGGACTTCGGGATCGCAGTAGCAACAAGTACAAATTCGTGGAAGGTCGTCAAAAGGGCTGAAGAACTTGGATTCTCCGATGCCTGGTTCTATGACACTCAATTACTCAATCCTGATGTGTTTATCGGCATGGCACTCGCCGCTGTGAATACGACAACAATCAACCTAGGCACCGGGGTACTCATTCCAACTAACAGAATCGCTCCTGTCGCAGCAAACGCCCTCGCCAGTATTAATAAACTCGCTCCAGGTCGTACCAAGTTTGGTGTCGGTACCGGATTCACGGGTAGAAGAACAATGGGCCAGCAAGCCATGAAGCTCAAAGACATGAAACAGTACATTAACGACGTACAAGGATTGTTGGCAGGTGAGGTGATTGATTGGCACAGTGAGGGTAAGGTCCACCCTGTTCGCTTTCTAAATCCTGACCTTGGCCTCATCAATATCGAAGATAACATCCCTTTGTATATTTCAGCATTTGGAGAAAAGTCGCGACAACTCACAGCCGACCTGAATGCCGGTTGGTTGTATTTCGGTGGCTCGCCAGATGATGCCGTGAGAGCGCTCAGCGCAATGCAAAGCCAATGGCAGGCCAGCAATCCGGTTCACCAACCAGATAGCGTGCTGTTCACTCTCGGTTGCGTTTTAAAACCTGATGAATCCCCAATGAGCGAGAGGCCAATCGCTCAAGCAGGACCCCTGGTTACTGTTGGGTACCACTCCCTGGTTGAAGGATTTGCAGCGGACATGATCGATAATATGTTTCCACCGGAACGTATTTCCCAGCTTAATGAGTATCGGAAAGTATATGAAAACTACGAACCTCGCGATGCCCGTTACCTGAATCTGCATCGGGGGCACCTAATGTTCAATCGACCTGAAGAGCTTCCATTCATTACGGAAGAGTTGATTCTGGGGTCAACATTCACTGGGACAAAAGAGGTACTCATCCAGCACCTATCAAAACTTCAAGATGCCGGGTACAAACAATTCACAATCCAGATTGTGGAGGGGCATGAGGATGCAGTAGAAGACTGGGCAGAAGTATTCGAGGAGTTTCGTCAACTGAATTGATCGTCAAGAGCTAACTTAGGGAAGCAACTGAAGGCTTTAAATAACAGAGCGGCCCAGATCCTGGCGCACCCAATCCATGGTAGTCCCCATCATCGACTCGAACTATTCAGCCAATTGTACGCTTCCATTGAAACAAGGCACTAAGCATTGTGGCACCTGCGGAGAGTGTTAAGATGTTGAAATCAAACGGTAGATGAGTTTTTTGACCACGCGAGGACGAATGGATCCGGCGAGAGGAATCCCACGCTTATCGACTACAATGATGCTATGGCCAAAAAAAGCATGGACTAGATGTAGACAATAAATGGAGTAAACTTATGAGCACCCCTTCTCCTGACGCGACTCTTAAAGATACTCGATCCGGAGGATTTCATTTTTTGGATGATACTGCGGTGTCCTCTTTATTCCGCAATGGCAGGGTACTTACGAAGCGCGACCCCGACGGCAGTGACGGAGGATCGATTGGCATAGATATAAGCTCGCGAACCATCGATGTTTGTGACGCCCGAAGCCTGGCAGGTTCAATGCGGAAAACTTGTGAGACTAACGGCTTCGAGATATTGAATCGTCCACTAGAGGATTATGCGCTCGATTTTTTTGACCATCAGCAAGTAGTAAAAAAATATTATCAACAGTGCGAACGCATTGTCGCAGAATCTACCGGCGCGCGAGCATACGCATTTGACCACAATATTCGTTCTGCGATTGGAAAGCGTAGCAAGCAACGGATAACTGGCGGGCAACATGTACAAGGCCCGGCAAAAATGGTACACGGCGATTACACCTTGGTTAGTGCGCCTCAGCGGTTGCGAGACCTGGCTGCGCCACCCAGCGGTAACGACACCTTACTTTCAGTACTGCCCGCAGGGCAATCTTTGATATCTCAAGCGATGGTTAACGGTGTGCAGTCAGAAGGGGGACGCTTCGCCATTATTAATGTGTGGCGCAGTATTGCTGATGAACCTGTCCAGACCGCCCCCTTGGCGCTGTGCGATGCCCAAACTGTAGAACCAAAAGATTTAGTTGTTTTCGAAATCCATTACCAGGATCGAATCGGCGAAAACTACTTTGCGAAATATGCCAGGAAGCATAATTTCTATTTCTATCCGGAGATGAATCGTGAAGAAGCCATGCTGATCAAACAATGGGATTCAGAAGGCACTTTAGCGCGATCAAACGGAGAGAAGCCGGACGCAAGTCGACAAGGCGCGCCGTGCACATTTAGTTTTCACACTGCCTTTGAGGATTTGTCCGTGCCCAATGATGCTCCTGATCGCTTAAGCATTGAGGTACGCTGCATTGTGATCTACTAGTCAAAATGGTCGATGTAAAGTAGCCGGGGCCTGGATCAGCTGCCTCCATATTTGTAGATCGATGATGAAACGCCGGATGATGTGATGCACAGCGTTTGTGATCTGGAGATGCCTGAACCTCGGCAGGTCTGCGGGGTTGTTGACCGGGTGGACCATGAGCTAGTGGAGGCTGTGTAGCTAACGATCATCCATGATGTGTTCGATGAATGGTCCGACATAAAGACGGCGGCATAGGATGAAGCGGTAATACCGCCAGACAGCATAGGAAATGATATCTGGCGGAAATCGAGGTCATCGTGGCGAAGTTTAGATCCCAGTTGACGGTGACGGCGAAGACGTCCGTCTCGTTGGTATTGCCGGCACTAACGTCGCCGGCGCCCTTGTCCCGGTCGGAGATGACGGGGAAAGGCACGGTACCGAGGAAGTTTTCCTGGCCGGCAAAGTCGGACTGGTACACCACCGTGGGGCGCGCCCCACGGTCGAAGTCGCCGTACTCGTACTTGGCGTTGATCTCCAGGTTGTCAGTGGCCAGCCAGCGGATGCTGCCACGGGCATACCAGTTGTCCAGGTCGGGCCCCTCGTCTCCGTTGGTGACGTTGTCCCACCAGCCGTCCATGGCGTCGTAGCGCACCGCCATGCGGCCGGACAGGTTGTCGGTCAGTGGACCGGACAGTACCAGGTTGTACTGCTGCTCGCCATGATCGTGCTCGTACAGGGCTTCCACCTTGCCCTCGAACTCGTCGGTGGGTTTGGCTGTGGTGATATTGATGGCACCGGCGATGGTGTTCTTGCCGAACAGGATGCCCTGCGGCCCCTTCAGGATTTCGACCCGTTCCAGGTCCATGGTCGTCGGGACCGCTGCCAGGGGCCCGCGGCCGGCGTAGACGCCGTCGATGTACATACCCACGGACTGCTCGAAACCGGCGTTGGTACCGGACCCCACGCCGCGGATGAACAGGTTCGGCGTACCGGCGCCACCGTTTATGGTGACGTTGGGGATGTACAGGGTGAGTTCCTCCAGGGAGGTAATGCCGATATCGTCGATTTTCTCGCCGCTCATGGCGGCAACGGAAATGGGGACGTCCTGCAGGCTTTCTGTACGTTTCTGGGCAGTGACGATCACCTCCGCCAGAACCAGGCCCTGGGCCGCGACCCCAGGAAGCCAGGACAGGGCTGTGCCTGTCAAAATGCAGGCTAAAGTGATTTTGCGGTCAGGGTCCTGTATGCGTTTCATGGTAACTTCTCTCCTGTTAAAGTGAGTGTTGATTCGTGTTATCTATATGCGCTGTGCGCCCGTTGATTTCTCCCGGCAGATTCAGGCCGGGCTGCAACTGCTTTTTTCAAGGGCCGCCCGCGCCTTGGTGTCATCGCCTATGCCCGACGCACGAAGCAACATAATGCCCCTTTGCGTAGGCGCCTGTATGACTTCGCCTGAATAATCCCCGGGTTTGTTATCGGGCCCTATCAAGGTGACTTTGACCACCGTGCCTACCCTGTAACTCTCGTCGCGCTGGTTGGTGATCCCGGCGAAGTTGTCAGTGTTCATCTGATAAAACTGCATGGACCAGTAGCGCTCCGGAACTGGGGCTTCGATCACCAGGGGGCCCTGCTCCAGATTGAAGATACAGTTCGCGTATAGAAGATCCGGGCTGGGACGTACCACCTGCCGCATCGTCTCATCGGGACGCGGTTTAACGAACAGTGTGTTGTAATCCATCTCTGCGCCCCCCCGCTGGTAGAGAACCTCCATCACGAGATTGGGTATCACCAGAGCCAGCAGATACTGCCCCACCCAGGCACACAGGAAAACACCAAGACACCATTTCAAAAGCTTCGTCAGCCATTTCATGAGCAGCCCTCCAGAGTGACAGTGGGCAGGGCCGCAGATTGCGGTTCCTCAAGATAGGCCCGGCCAGGTGTGTACAGGCGCAACAGTAAATCGAAATCGTAGTCTGGCAGCTTGCGCCAGGTCGGTGCCCCCGATGGCCCAACGGGTAGCCAGTTTCCGGGCTGCTTCCCTGTGGCAAGATGAATCACCCAGCTGCCATCTTCCTTGCGGGTGATATTCTCGTTGTTGAAGGAGTAGCGCTTCAGCTTGTTAGGTATCAGGTAGTTGTCCCAGCCATAGGCCGTGATGCTCCACCAGTCGGCATCGTAGTCATCGCCTTCTATACGATAGCGACAGTTCAGGCGCAGAGGTTCCCCGGCCACCGAATTGAGTCGGTAATACATGGAATCTTCGCGGGTAGAGGCCAGCAGGCCACCTATGGCGATGGTCGCCTTCAGCATGATCCCGGCATCGGCCGAACCCGTACTGATATTGGTTGTCCAGTTGCCGTTTTGTACGCTCATCGCACCCAGACCGGTGCCGATGGTGCGGACCATCAGAATGACAGCGAGCACTAAAGTTAGCAGCACGGCTGCAAGCCAGCGAAACACTTTCATTGCGATTTCCCTATTTCAGCTCACTAGATGATTTGCCCAATACTTGCCGCGCGACAATCAGCTGCTGTATCTGTTGGGTACCTTCAAAGATATCGACGATCTTGGAGTCGCGGGCGAACTTCTCCAGTAAGAGTGATTCGCTATAGCCCAGGCTCTGGCACAACTCCACGCACCGAAGAGTGACCCGGTTTCCCATGCGCCCAGCCTTGGCCTTGCACATGGATGCCTCCTTGGAGTTTGGCTGCTTGTTATCGGCCATCCAGGCGGCTTTGAGCGTGAGCAAACGAGCACCCTCCCACTCAGCTTCCAATCGGTACAGCTCGGCCTCTACAGCGCTCACGTTGCAGGCTTTGCGACCAAAACCCAAAGACACACCCTCCTCGGCCAGCACCTCCCTGGCCAGATCAAGGGCGGCCCGGCCCACACCGAGAGCCATGGCAGCAACAGGTGGACGGGTGTTATCGAAGGTTTGCATCACACCGCCAAAAGCTTTCTTACGGCCCTCCGCGTCGGCGGCGATTTCGGCGCTCCCAAGAATGTTATCCAACGGGATGCGGCAATTGCTAAAACTGATAGAGGCGGTGTCTGACGCGCGAATGCCCATCTTGTGCTCCAGCCGTGTGACTTCACAGCCGGGCGTACCTTTCTCAACGATAAACGACTTAATGGCAGCCTTACCCAGCGATTTATCCAGGGTTGCCCACACTACCAGAGTATCCCCCCACTCACCGGAGGTAACAAAGATCTTCTCTCCGTTGAGCACCCACTCATCGCCATCGCGCACAGCTGTGGTGGAAATATTGGCTGAGTCGGAACCGGTGCCCGGCTCGGTAATACACATGGCAGCGTAGGTGGCGCCATATTTTTCGCGCTGCGCCGGAGTGCCCACGGCATTGATGGCAGCATTGCCCAGGCCATTTGCGGGCATTCCAAGAAACAAACCCAGGTCGCCCCAGGCCAGAGCCTGCAAGCCGATCACTGCCCCCATATTGCCGCCGTTCACCACTTCACTGCTACTCGCGCCGACATCAGCGCCATCATTGCCAGAACCACCAGAGCGGGCTCCAGCAAGCAGCTTGACCACCTCATCCATCTCCTTCGGATAGGTGTGCTCTTCCTTATCGTACTTACGGGAATAGGGGCGCATCATATGCTCAGCGAGCAGCATTGCGTTGTTGTAAGTTTCCTGGTGCTTGTCAGATAGTTCAAGTTGTATCATCGTCTTTTCCCCTTATACGCTCGCAACGCCGTCAAGAATCGCAATAGCTCGCAGGTTGCGATACCACATTTCTACTGGGTGTTCGCGACAAAAACCGTGACCGCCCAGCAGTTGCACACCATCCGTACCGATCTTCATGGCGTATTCGCCGCATGCCACATGGGCCAGGTAGGCCTGCTCGTGAAATGCTAAACCCTGTTCCGCCAGTGATGCCGCCCGCCATACCATCAGGCGCATGGCCTCAAGTTCCGTGGCCATGTCTGCCACCATAAAGGCAACTGACTGGCGATTGCTGATGGGTTCACCAAATGCGACTCGCTCGTTGACGTACTCCTTGACGTAATCGAGAACGGCCTGACATGTACCCACCGCGAGAGCCCCAATGCCAAGGCGGGAGAGGTCTATAAAACGCTGTAGGTTGAAATCACCGCTTCCCAGGCGGGCCTGGGCAGATAGCTGAACATCGGCAAATTTCAGTGTCGCCAACTGCAGGGTTCGCAATCCCATATGCGACTCTTCAGTGCGAGTCATTCCCTGGGGAGTACCCTCAACTATAAAGGCCACACTGCCCTGCCCTTCCAGTTCCGCTATCACCAGAACCAGTTCAGCATCCAGCCCAAGGGGAACCATGCACTTGGTGCCGTTCAGGGTATAGCCCTGCGCTGTCTGTGTCGCTTTGCACTGTAATTCTGTTGGATCAAAGGTTGCCCGCGGCTCCATCAGCGCTGTCGTGGCAGCAACGAAAGTGCCTTCACAGAAAAGCGGGAGCAATTTTTCTCGCTGCGCAGCAGTGCCCTGATCAATCAGGGTATTAACGAACGCCTGTGGTGTTACCGCACCCAGAGTGAGTCCGAGATCTCCACTGGCAAGCTCCTCAATATTCAGGGCGCTGGATACCGGAGATCGCTCCATCCCGGCACCGCCCAATGCCTCGGGAATCGACAGCAGGGCCAGACCCAACTCGGCGGTCTTGTCATAGAAACCCGCAGGCGCTGTGCCCGCTTCATCACTCGGCCTGGCGATGCTTCGAATTTCAGCGCTTGCAAAACGCTGCATGGTTTCCTGGCTCATGCGCTGCTCATCGGTGCGCGTGAGGTCGAATAATCGGTTTGGGGCGGTATCACTCATCGTCTTCTACTCCTTTCTTATCGATTGCGACCCAGCTTTTCATGAGCATCCACCCACTCATTAGTGCCGGTTGTCTTATCCGTACGCGCAGCGGACACCAGTGAAAGTTCACCGGCAACGACCAATCCTGCGGCGATTTCGACCAGTTTGTAAGCCTTGTCCTTGCCGAAGCAATCCATCAGTTCCAGGCATTCGCGCTGTGTTGCAAGCCCGGTTCCCCCGCCGTAGCTGGCCATGATCAATGCCGGCAGGGTAATGGAGTAGTAGAGATCGCCACTGGTGGTGACATAGCTGTAAACACTGCACTGGTTTGCCTCGCCGATGTTGGCCATATCCTGGCCGGTGGCCATATACAAGGCAGCCAGGCCGTTAGCGGGGTGGGCCGCGTTGTTGGAGGCCCCGGTCAGAAATGCAGCCAGTGTGTTGATACCGTGTGAGTTGCGCAGTTGCTCGGGTGTTGTTCGAAGGACGTCCGCCAGCACTTGCTTTGGAATCGTCAGTTCCGCGGTGACCTTGCGGCCCCGTCCCTTTAGGGAGTTCACGAAGGAAGTCTTTTTCTCCGAATCCATACCGCCGGAGAGTCCATAGGTACGCAGTTTCGGGTAGTTGGCACGTATCCATTCACAGGCGGCAAAGGTGGCCCCGCCTGTCATGTTCTGGCCGGCGGCATCACCGGTGCTGTAGTCAAAGCGGGTGTAGACCATGTTGTGCACTGGATACTGCTCAATTTCCAGCAGCTTGCCCACCGAGGTAGTGGATTCGGCCTGGGCCTTGATGGCCGTGAAGTTCTCCTTCAGCCAGAGACCGAATTCCCGCCCTTCCCGGGCACTTTTGAACATGAATACGGGTGCCCGCTGCATGGCTTCGCTCACCACCGTGGTGGTTACGCCGCCACTTTCACGAATGACACGCATGCCCCGGTTGTAACTGGCAATCAGTGTCCCTTCGATAGTGGCCATGGGCACATAAAACTCGCCCTGGGCGTGCTCGCCGTTCACCAGCAGGGGGCCGGCGACGCCGATGGGCAGCTGCGCCACGCCGAACAGGTGCTCGCAATTGCCCTCCATGGTTTTCGGGTCAAACGTAAATCGCTTGGTATGGTTCAACTCTGTCCCGGACTTTTCCTCCAGGAATTGCTGACGCTCGGCAATAATCTCGCTGGTGTAGTCGTTTTCCCGGCTGCGGGGTATTTTGGTGCTCATGCTCGCCTCTCCATATGGACGTTGTCTATATTTGGCAGGCTACTATAGCTATAGATATTGACGGTGTCAATATTGAGTGTTAGGTTGCCCCCATGACCGAATCCAGCCAATAACCCAGCTACCACCACGGAGACCTCAAGAGCGCTCTGCTTGATGAGACCGCGCGCATTCTGCGTGAAGAGGGTGAGGATGCCCTGTCCCTAAGGCGGCTAGCGGCGAATCTGGGGGTGTCGCGCACGGCGCCCTACAACCACTTCGAAAACAAAGAGGCCCTGCTCTCGGCGGTAGCGGTAGAGGGTTTCTCACGCTACGCTGCGGCCATGGAGGCCGCGCAAAAGCGCAGTCGCATGCTGGATGGTCGTGGCCGTACCTACGCTGTGGTCAGGGCTTACATCGATTTTGCCCGCAAAAACCCCGAGTACTATGACCTGATGTACGGCAGCAAGTCCTGGCGTTCCGTTGATCCTGCGAAGTCGCTGGCGGTGACCGCCCGGAGTGTCCTGCGTGCTGACGTGGAGCGCCTGAGGCGTAACCAGGAGCTAGGGCAGATAAAAGCGGGCCTGGACGTGCTGCGCTTTGTGCAGGTGTACTGGGGTACGCTCCACGGCATCAGCCGCTTGCTGCTGGACGGTGTGTATACGGATTCCGCCTCTGTAAAGCAATTGTGCGACGCCGCCGCGGATATGCTGTGGCAGCAGCTGGATCCGGGTTAGAGGTTCAGAGCAGTGAGGAAGCAGTGACCATGGCGAACTATTCAGCGGACGTGATCATCGCGGGCGCGGGCCTGGCAGGGCTGGCAACGGCGTACGACCTTTCCTGTGCCCACCAGCGGGTGCAGTGAAAGTCCGTTGGTTCACGGTTCCACCAGAAGATGACACGAAATCCATAGAGTAAAAAGAAGCCATCGCCGCCTTTGGGTTTGAAGCAGTTGGCGCAGCGCATTGCCGCGCGGATACAACGCGTCACCCAGGTATGCACAAAACTGCAAGCGTGGATTAAATCGCATTGGTCAAGGGGCCGGGTAGATCTGCTACTGGACACGGGCGAGGCTAAATCTCTAAAGCCCGGAGACGTCGTTATCCAGCGCGGCATCAATCACGCTTGGGTCGACGCCGGCGGGGTAGGTTCTAACCTGGCAACTCCGTGTAATCGCCAGCCTGCCAGCGTTTTCTCAACTCAAATTTCTGGACCTTGCCAGAGCCCGTCAACGGGAAACCTTCAAGGCAATACCAATGTTTTGGTGTTTTCTGTGGTGAAAGATGCTCTCGTAGGTAGGCATGCAACTCATCATGATCAATGCTCTGGCCTGGAACAGGCCGCACAAACGCTCCTACAACCTCTCCCAGGCGTTCATCGGGTAAGCCCACCACGGCAACATCACCGACGCTTTCATGCTGAAACAGCAATTCCTCGATCTCACGTGGATAGATATTTTCTCCGCCACGAATAATCATATCTTTCAGTCGGCCTTCGACCTTGCAGTAACCTCGCTCATCCATGGAACACAAATCACCGGTATGTAACCAGCCATCGGCATCGATAGTTTTAGTCGTCGCCTCTTCCATTTCAAAATAGCGGTGCATAACGTGGTAACCACGGGTGCAGTATTCACCCAACTCACCAATGGGCAATGTATCACCACTTTCCGTATCGACAATTTTCACTTCCACACCGGGCATGGGCCCACCCAGAGTGTCCGATTTATCTTGAAGCAGATCATCGGGCCGAGTCATGGACGCTACAGGCGAACACTCAGTTTGACCGAAGACGATTGTAAAGCTGGCATCCAGTTCTTTCTCCAATCGCTGTACAAGTGCTGAGGGTACTGTGGCGCCGCCTGAGCAGAGACGGGCAACAGTCGAGATATTTCGCGTAACGAAATCTGGATGCTCGAGCATGGCTATCAACATGGTGGGAACACCTATAAAAGCACTGCCGCCGTAGGTTTCAATGAGCTCCAGCACCAGCCCAGGATCGAAGGACTCAACCAAGACCTGGGTGACTCTTTTGCTGACTGAACCCAGCACGCAGCCGACACAACCGCCAGTGTGGAACAGCGGCATCATCGTGATGTAGACGCTGCCCTCTGCAACACCCATCCGATCAAGTATATGAGCGCCATTATTAACCAGCCCCCGATGGTGCAGCAGTGCTCCCTTGGGAAACCCGGTAGTACCCGACGTGTACTGGATCATTACAGCCTCATCAGGCGCTCTTTCTGGCAGTACCGTACCCTCGTCACCCTGCGCCAGGAAATCTTGCCACTGCTCAAACAGGATAACCTCCCGCAGGTGCTCGCATTCATCCCTGATCTGCTCGAAGGAATGCAACATACGATTGCCACGAAACTCCGTAAGCAAAAATATTCCTGCACTTTTGGATTGCTTCAGTACATAGGCCAACTCTTGCGCTTGAAACGAGGGATTGACCGTGACGAGCACGACCCCTGCCATTGCAGCACCAAATTCCAGTAATATCCACTCAGGAATATTCGGTGCCCAAACCGCCACATGCTCGCCCGGTTTGAACTTACCCAGCAGCGCCCTCGCCACCTGTTCAGATTCTTCCAGCATCTGGGCATAAGTCCACTCGCGCCTCGCAGCCATATCAGGGACCCCTGCGATTAGCGCAATACGATCAGGACATGAAGCCGCAGCCTCACGAAGTGCGTAGCCCAAGGTGATATCACGTACGGCCGGCGAATCAGGTCCCATTGCATATGAGTTAGTACGAGTGGTCAAAGGTATATCCTCATTTGTTACCAAATTCTTCTCTTTGAGGAGTATAGACCTTAAATCAAGATTCAATGTGCCTGCGGATTGAGGATGAAATGGCAAGGTCCAGTGACTCCAGGTAGAGCATCCGACTATGGGTACAGACTCAAACACTCGACGACAAATTAGGAGACAATAAAGGGCGACAAAAGAGCCAAAACCACCCCATAATCTAGCGCCCAGAGTGGGTCAATTTTAGATGGAAATCCTGGATCAGTTTTAAGTGCAAATTAACAAGCAGACCTTTGGGGATTTTCCCAGGGAGAATTTCACGTGAATGGAAATGACATGCACTACGCTCGTATCACCGATATCGCCGGACTGTTGGAGCGCCGGGAGCTTTCTCCGGTAGAGTTGACCAGGCATATGCTGGAACGTATTTCGGTGCTGGATAGCCAACTCAACAGTTATCAGACAGTGATGGCAGAGCAGGCAATGGAGGCGGCGGCGAAAGCCGAGTCGGAGATCGTATTAGGCCGCTACCGCGGAGCGTTGCACGGTATTCCAGTGGCGGTAAAAGATCTCTGCTTTACACGCGGAGTGCCTACAAAGGGCGGGTTGGCAGTGCTCAGGGACTTCGTCCCGGACTATGATGCGACCGTCATTCAGCATCTCGAATCCGCGGGCGCCATACTTCTGGGTAAACTCAACCTAACCGAGGGGGCGATGGTAGGCTACCATCAGGATTTAAAGAAAACCAATCAGTGAAGCGATGTCTTCCGGCTCACCCAAGCGGCTGATCGGCATATTTTCTAGGTACTCGGCCCTCCCCCTGCTCAGTCTCAAACAGCATCGCTGCCAACTGCGTTTGCACGCCGCCCGGTTCGACCACGTTGATCCGGATCCCTTTGTCTCCAAGTTCGTCGGCGGCGCAACGGCTAAGCGTACTGATGACCGCCTTCGAGGCACAATAACCGCTCAGCCAGGGGTGGGTAACCGACCCGGCCAATGAGCCTATATTCACGATGCTACAACCGCCATCAGCCATAGCCTTTGCCTGGGCGCGCATGCAGTAGAATGTGCCATAGAGGTTAGTCTTGATGCAGTCATCGAACTGATCGTTTTTCATCTCGATAAACGGACCAACTACACCTGCCCCAGCGCTGAACGGTGCTATGATCTACGGCGTAGCCTCGCTCGTGCATCAGCTCTTCCAGATCGCGATAGTTAAGGGAATAAGCGACGTACCAGCGTACGCATTGTAGAATGATGTCTTGCTTGTGGTGTCGTCCTTTGAAACTGATTGACTACTTTTCCAAATATTGTAATTCCGGTTACAGGAGTATAGCTTAGCAAGTCAGCAGTACCGGTTTTGCGACAGAGCCCACACGGA
>PVMK01183859.1_pt1 | contig 16010 bp, 15 predicted proteins | sample 1853481 | NCBI WGS metagenome assembly PVMK01 (sample SAMN08533507, study PRJNA380276) | Marine sediment metagenome, whole genome shotgun sequencing project.
GGGAATCCGGGGGGTACCCGCAAAGACTGCGGAGCGCTCGAGCGCTGCCGCACGCGCATCCAACCCGTCGCGATACTCACCGCTGGTGACCATGTCGATGAAGCTCGCCCGGGAGGGGTACTCCACCAGGCCGATCAGCTGCCACCTGTCGGCGGCGTTCCCGGCAACCAGCTCGTCTATTCGAGCAGCCCACAGCTGCCGACCGCCAAGCGCCTCAACCATCACGAGCGTTTCCCGTGCGTACCCGTCGACGTAGCGCCGCTCCGCGGCTTGATCCTCGAAATCGAGCAGGTTGACCATGACAAACGGTGCGTCGCCGCGTTGCTCATGAAAAATGAACGAAAGCCGGTTGCTGCCCAACAACCATGCCGCGCCCAGCAGCAGCACCGTAATCAGACCGGCGAACGCCAGGAACCAGGCGAGCCCTCTACTCAAAGTTGAACTTCCACGCGACGTTGCCGGGATGGTACTCGTCTGACCATCCAACGCCAGCCTGAATCGGCTATGAGACTCGCGACGCACCGCACTTTTCGCTACTCTCAATGGTCTGCTTGGCCAAAAGGGGAAGAGTCATGTACCAGGACATCAACTACGACGTGCGGGCGCCGGTAGCTATCATCACCATGAACCGGCCCGATTCTCTGAACGCCTTTACCACACGCATGCTCGCCGAGATCAGGCACGCGCTCGCGACCGCGGAGCGCGACTCGGACGTGATCGGCATGGTGCTCACCGGAGCCGGGCGCGGCTTCTGCGCGGGAATGGACATGAACGCACTCAACCAGATGTCATCCGGCGCCGACGAAGGGGGCGACGATCTGAGCGAGTTGGCCGCCTCGCCGGGCGATCCCGGGATGGGCGAGAATTTTCAGGTCACCTATTCGTATCTGCTCTCGGTCCGCAAACCGCTACTGGCGGCCATCAACGGTGCGTGTGCCGGACTCGGGTTCGCCGTCGCGATGCTGTGCGACATGCGGTTCGTGGAGCAGAGCGCCAGGTTCAGCACCGCCTTCTCGCAGCGCGGACTGGTCGCCGAACACGGTCTCAGCTGGATTCTGCCACGCGTCATTGGCCCCTCACGGGCCCTCGATCTGCTCTGGAGTGCGCGCAAGTTCGATGGCGTTGAAGCCGAACGAATGGGGCTGGTCGACCGGCTGGTAGAGGACGGAGCAAGTCTCGACGCCGCGCTGACATACATCGAGGAGCTGGCCGCAAGCGCGGCCCCAAATTCCCTGATGGTGATGAAGCAGCAGGTGTACCGCCACCTGAACATGCCGTTGGGCGAGGCCATGACGGAAACCAACACGCTGATGGCCGAAAGTCTGTCGCGATCGGATTTCCGCGAAGGAGTTCGCTCGTTCATCGAGAAACGACCGCCCGAGTTCGCCCGGTTGGACATCGCCGACTGAATTGCCCGGCCCCTGCCCTGTCGAGAAACGCGCTACTAGTCTTCTCGACGATCCTCGCCGTCGCGTCGATTGGTAGCCGCATGGAATTGGCTGGCGAGTCCTTCGTATGAAGTACGTCGTTCACCCTCGCGTCGATCCGACCAGTGCTTGTACACGCAGTGGCAATCGCCTGGCTGACTGCATGCGTCGAGCGGCAACATCGGCGCTTCGCCGGCGAGAAATCGCTGGCGCACGAGCTTCTGCGAAGCTTCGCAGCAGCCGCGCCAATCGGATTCGATGGAGACCGCCCCGAACTGCCTGCTGCGCTCTTTGGCTGAACTTCTAGCCACGAAATTATCCTATGTTTACAACCACCTACGGCAAGCGTACCCGCGCGTGCACACCATCCGGTAGAACCGTGATGTAACCGGTGAGACGGTGATGTAACGAATCGTCAGTACATCTTTCACATCCGGGGTCTATCTGGCCTAACATCAAGGCTTGCAAGGTGAAAGGTGACGGGGACTACCATGGCTCAAGAGGACATCATCGCTACGGATCTGGACATCTCGGACTGGCCCGAACTGGTCAATGACCTGAATCGCATGCTGCGGCTCAGGACCACACCCATCGGTATGAAGCTGTTCGAGACCGTGGATGCAATGGAGGCAATTCCACGCATCAGACGACCCAAGGACATACACACCACCGACCAGATCGTCGGCCAGGCGGCCCGCAACGGCTGGACGGTCGGGGTGACCGCGCAAGACCTCGTCGGCGCCCAATGCCAGGTCGTGATCGGCCTTCACCCTCGCAACGACGGATGGCTATCCGGCGATCGCATGGCCGGGGTCTGGTACGCCGACCAGGCAGAAGCCAGCGCGCACCAGCAGGCAATGGACGTGGTTCCCCACGGTCGGTATGAGGCGATGGCTGTGAGCCCACTCGCGAGCGGGCGCCTCGATCCTCCGGACATCGCGCTCATCTACGCAACGCCGGCACAGATGATCCTGTTCATCAACGGGCTGCAGTGGACCGGCTACAAAAAGCTCGAGTGGGGCTGCGTGGGCGAATCTTCCTGCGCCGACTCGTGGGGCCGTGCACTGGCGAGCGGCGAGCCCAGCCTGTCGATTCCGTGTTTCGCGGAACGTCGCTACGGGGGGGTCATGGAGGATGAGTTGCTGATGGCCATTCCGCCAGGCTACCTGCCAAAGGTCATCGCCGGACTCGAACACCTGTCACGCAACGGGCTGCGCTACCCTATTGCGGGCTACGGCGTGAACAACGACGTGCGTGCCGGAATGGGCGTGAGCTACGCCGACAAGTAACCTGCTGGAGCGATCATGGAACTCTACGATGCGATGAACAGCCTGCGGGCGATCCGCCGTCTGCGTCCCGATCCGATCGATCCGGCGACCCTGGAACGGATTTACCAGGCTGCGACCTGGGCGCCTACCGGTGGCAACGTTCAACCCTGGCGGCTGGTTGCGGTGACCGATCCCGCTAAAAAACAGGCGCTGCAGGATCTCTACGCGCCCCGCTGGAAGGACTATAGCGCCAACTACCGGGGGCGGCTCGATGGCATGGGCGACGAGGCGAAGGCGCGGGCGGAACGGACCCTGGACGCGGGCGATCATCTTGCGGCGAACATAGGCCAGGTTCCGGTCATCGCAGTGTTCTGCTTCAACCCGTCGATTATGGCGATTACCGACTCGGAGCAGCCACGCACCACCGTGGTCGGCGGCGGTTCGGTCTACCCGGCAGTGCAGAACCTACTGCTCGCTTGTCGCAACGAAGGAGTTGGCTGCGTGTTGACCACGCTTCTGTGCATGGACGAACCGGCCGTGAAGGAACTGCTCGGTATGCCCGACGACTGGTACACCTGCGCCCATGTGCCGATGGGGTATCCGGTTGGGGGTGGCTATGGGCCGATCAACCGCCGCCCAATCGCGAAGATGGTTTACCAGAACACGTGGCCCACGACTTAGATCGCCACCTTGAACGGTCACAGACGCGATACGTAGACACGTGAGGGTTTGGTAGTCCCCTCCCGGATTTCGTGCGGAGGAACCGATAAACCCGGGAGGGGACTACCAAACCCTCACGCCCCAACATTTCGGGCGAAGCGAGCGAGGCGTGCCCGATCAGGTAACTGCGGAGTAGTCGCCGCGCTCAGGGCCAGGTCCGAGCGACTCTCCCCCAGCTTTATCAGTTCCCATGCACGAAAGCTGGGGGAGAGTCGCTCGGGCCTGGCCATCCACGTGGAAGCCGTTACCCAGCGGCAGCTGTCGAATCATTGAGGTCCGAAATCGCGTCGAATTCACGTAAAATGCGTTGTCCATCGGAGGCCTCGAGGATGCGCTGGCGTACCGCGGCGTATTGATTCTCCGCCACGGCCCGGGGTTGCTCGACCGTCGCCCAGCCGATCAACCCTTCCCAGAAACGATCCAGCAGTTCGGCGCCCTTGATCGTACCGCCGTCCACGGTCTTGAAGTTCAGGTCGCGCAGTTCGCCGAGGTACAAGCACAGCGAACGGACATGGATTTCTTCGTCCGTGCGGATTCGCTCGATGATTTCCGCCGCTTCTTCAGCATCGGCCCGCCGATCCGCGAACAGATCCGACGTCCTCAGCACCTCCTGGGTGCTGGCGAAACCGATTTCGGCGCGGAACTCGATGAGCAGCAGGTTCATGAGAAAGCTCATTAAGCCCTCGTACGCCTGTTCGATTTCAGGCATCCAACGCTTGCCGAGTTCCGGCCGGGAGATGCTGTCCGGGGGTTCGACGTCGGGGTAGGCGTCCGGCCCGAAGGCCAGATCCCGGGCCACGAACCACATCACGTCATGGCCACCGATACCCTTGTCCGGTTCACCCCCCTCATCGAACCCGTGAGCCGCAAGCAAGCCTTTATTCAGATGCCCGATCGCCATCTCCGAAATGTCTTCGACGATGACGTCCTGCAGATCGGGGAACTCCATTTCGGCAAGCATCCTGCCTCGGCCTTCGATCTTGCCGGTAATGGTCAGGCCGTTCCAGAACGTCTGGCCAAGGCCTTCGCGCAGCAACAGCCGCTGCTGCTCGGTGTTTGGCATACGTGGTCCGGACAGCAACGAAGAGTCGGCATCCATCAGGTCGCCGCCACGGGCGCGCAGCGCCTCCGCCCAGTTCGCCAGCGCCTCCTCGCGATCCTTCGCGCGCGGCGGGACGTAGTTGCCCTGGGTATCGAACCCGCCATGCATGCGCCGGCCGCCAATCTCGTGCGGGCGGGCATAGTCGTGGCTGCGAAACAGCTCTTCTTCCGTGTACGTCAATTTGCTCATGACCAGTCCTCTCCGCATCGACGATTTGCGTAATCGAATCGGCATTCTTTCGGCCCCCGCTCAGGGTGTCAACTCGGGAAATGTACGCAGTACCATGTACGTGGTTAACGTGAGAAGCGCACACTGGGCTATCCTTGGGGTTCAAGGAGAGACAAGAATGACCACTCGCACCGGACCGCTGGCGGACGTCACCATCATCGACTGCACCATGGCGCTGGCCGGTCCGTTCGGCACGGCCTTGCTGGCCGATCTGGGCGCGGACGTGATCAAGGTCGAACCACCCACGGGGGACATGTCGCGCAGCCTGCCGCCGCTGCCGGCGGACTACGCGAACCCCAACGCCGACGAATCGGCCGGTTGCGATTTCGGCGGTTACTTCGCCAGTGTGAATCGCAACAAACGCAGCATCGTCCTGGACCTCAAAAACGCCGATGACAAGGAGACTTTCCTGTCGCTGTGCGATTCCGCCGATGCGGTGATTGAAAACATGCGAGTCGGCGTGATGGACCGGCTCGGATTGAGCTATGAAGTCATCCAGGCGCGCAATCCCCGCATCGTGTATGGGGCGGTTCGAGGGTTCGGCGATCCCAGAACCGGCGAGAGCCCCTACGCCCAGTGGCCCGCCTATGACATTGTCGCGCAGAGCATGGGCGGCGTGGCCCACATCACCGGATCTGCAGGCGGCGCCGGATATCCCTGCGGCGCCAGTGTGGGCGACATCTACCCCGGCACGCTGATTGCGCTCGGCGTCACCGCGGCCATTCACCACGCCCGGGCCACCGGCGTTGGCCAGTTCGTCGATGTCGGTATGTACGATGCAACCATGCTGCTGGCTGAATCCGTGATCGTGAATTACGGCTACGACGAAACCGAACTCGGGTCTCGGGGGGCGCACCACCCCAACCTCTGCCCGTTCGGCATATTCCCCGCCATGGACGGCGGCGTGTCCATCGCCGCACCCGGACCGGTGCACTGGCAGGCATTGTGCGAAGCCATGGGCCGTAAAGACCTCGTCGACGACCCACGCACCCGCAACACCCACCTGCGCAGTCGCAATCACGCGTTCGTGGAACAGATCGTGTCCGAATGGACGGGACAACGGACCCGCCAACAAGTGATCGACGCGATTGGCGGCAACGTCCCTTGCGGACCGGTCAATACCGCGGCCGATATATTCGCTGATCCCCACGTCCGCGCGCGTGCAATGATTTCCGAGTTCGAGTTACCCGGCGACAACGGCCGGGTTTCGATCACGGCAAATCCCATCAAGTTCACGGCGACACCGACCAATTTGCATCGACGCGCACCGCTGCTCGACGAGCACGGCGATGAGATCCGTGCGGAACACCGGCCAGGAGGCAACTCATGAGTCGCTTCGACAATCAGAGCGTGATCGTCACCGGCGCGGGTTCCGGGTTCGGGGAAGCCATCGCAAAGCGCTTCGCCCGTGAGGGAGCCCGGGTGGTCGTGTCCGACGTCAATGAGGACTCAGGCGCGCGCGTTGCATCTGAAATCACTGCAGACGGTGGCGCGGCGCTGTTCATTCCCGCCGACGTCTCCTGCGAAGCGGACGTGCAGGCGCTCATGGAAGGTACCTGCGAGGCCCAGGAACGTATCGATGTGCTGGTCAACAACGCCGGCTATTCGCATCGCCAGAATCTCACCTGGAGGATCACCGTCGAGGAGTTCGATGCGGTGTTCGCGGTGAACGTGCGCGGCGTGTTTCTCGGCGTGAAGTACGCCGTGCCTGTGATGATCGAACAGGGCGGCGGCGTCATCGTCAACATCGCCTCGATCGGCGCCATCGCGCCCCGACCCGGCGTCACGCCGTACAACGCGACCAAAGGCGCCGTGTTGACCATGACCAAGGGCCTGGCTCTGGAAGTCGCCCGCCACAACATACGGGTCAACGCGGTCAATCCGGTGGCGGCCGACACCGGCTTCATGAAGACGGCCACCGGCCTCGACGAGCTCTCGGACGAGCTTCGCGCGTCTTTGATCAGTACCATTCCACGCGGGCGCATGGCCGAACCACGCGACATCGCGGCGGTGGTAACCTTTCTGGCATCCGAGGATGCGGACTTCCTTACGGGTACCAGCATCAACGTCGATGGCGGCCGCAGCATCTAGCCCGCAACGGCACACGAACGGAGAACCACGATGAACCTTTCGCCCGAGGCACTGTGGGAACGCTACCGCGGTCTGACCTATGCCGAGCTACCCGGTGACGTGCAGACCGTGGCCGGCCATTGCATCCGCGATTGGTTCGCCTGCGTGCTCGCGGGCGTAGCTGAACCGCTGGCAGCGATCCTGCGTGAAGAATTCGCCGATCGTGATGGACCCTGTACGCTGGTCGGAACGGGCCTGCGCAGCCACGCGACGGTTGCCGCGTTGATCAACGGTGCGACCAGCCACGCGCTCGATTTCGATGACACCAACATGGCGATGGGCGGCCACCCCACCGCACCGGTCTTCCCCGCCGCATTGGCACTCGCCGAGGAGCGCGGGGCCAGCGGTGCCGAGCTGATCACCGCGCTGGTGGTGGGTATCGAGATCGAATCACTGCTGGGCTCCGCGATCGGCTCCAAGCACTACGCGAAGGGCTGGCACGTCACCTCCACCATGGGCGTGTTCGGTGCCGCGGCAGCCGCCGCTTTTCTGCTGCAACTGAATACGGAACAGTTTGGCCACGCCATGGGATTGGCGGCATCCCAGGCCGCGGGGTTGAAGGCAAACTTCGGCACCATGACCAAACCGTTTCACGCCGGCCACGCCGCGGAGCGCGGGTTGCTGTCAGCGCGTCTGGCGGCACGTGGTTTTACCGCCAACCCGGATGCGTTCAGCGGCAGTCAGGGACTGGTAGAGGCCGCAGGAATAGGCACCCTGGACGAACGGCGCCTGGCGGCCACCGAAGACCACTGGCTGATCCGGGATACCCTGTTCAAGTACCACGCGGCCTGCTATCTGACCCACGCCGCCATCGAAAGCTGTCTGCTACTGCACACCTCGGTCGAGCCTGGCGATCTGAGCAGCGCGACGGTCACCGTACATCCTTCCCTGTTGGACGTTTGCGCGATACCGCAGCCCACCACGGGGCTGGAGGCCAAGTTCAGCCTCACCGGAACCACCGCCATGGCGATCCTCGGATTCGACACGGCCAATCCGGCTACGTTTGTCGACAGCATTGTTCAGCAGCCGGCGCTGCAGGAAATGATCAGCAAGGTCGCCGTCGAGACTGATCCTGCGCTCAGCAGTACTCAGATCGTGGTCGAACTCGAGGACAAGTCGCAGAACGCCTATCGTGCGGAATTCGACAGTGGCGTCCCTAGCAGCGATCTCGAGGAGCAGGGCCGCAAGCTGGCGGCTAAGTTCGCCGCCATTGCGGTGCCCGCACTCGGCGACGACGCCCACCGATTTACCGCGGGTCTCGATGCGCTCCCTGAGTTACCCGACGTTCGCCAGCTACATTCTCAATAGGCTATTGGCGCTGATCAGAAGGCCCTCCGGATCAGAAAGCCCTCCGGATCAGAAGGCAAAGTAACCGCCGTCGATGAGAAACGTCTCGGCGGTGTGGAAGTCGCTCGCGGTACTCATGATGTAGACAGCGATGCCCGCGAAGTCGGCGGGGCCGCCCCAGCGACGCATTGGCATCCGCTTCATCACATTGTCAAAGAACTTCGGGTTGGCAAAGGTCGCTTCGGTCATCGAGGTTTCGATCCAGCCCGGTAGAATCGTGTGGGCGGTCACGCCGTAGCGGGCATACTCGATGGCCAGCGCCTTGATCATCGACACCAGCCCGCCCTTGGTGGCCGCGTAGTGTTCGCCCCGGGCCTGGCCCGAAATTGCGGCGAGGCTGGCCGTCCGACCAATCGACCAAAAGCATCGCCCTGGGCGGCGCGCTCCTTCATGTGCCGGGCAGCGCAGCGGAAGGTGTAAAACACGCCAGTCTGGTTCACCTCGACGACCCGGTGCCACTCTTCACTGGTCATCTCATCGAAGGCGGTGCCGCGGCCGCCGATCCCCGCGTTGGCAAAGCACCCGTCGACCCTTTGGTGCAGTTCCAGCGTGCGCGCGAAGCTTTCGTTCACCTGGGCTTCATCGGCGACATCACAGATCAGCGCCGACACGCGTGGCCCGATACTCGAGAGCGTCTCCAGCGCACGGGCGTTCTTCTCTTCGTTAGTGCCCCAGATACAGACCTCACAACCGGATTCGGCCAGACCCTGGGCCATGCCGAGGCCAATCCCGCCGTTGCCACCGGTAATCAGGGCCACCCGGCCGGATAGGTCGAAGGGTGCAAAGGACACCGGTTGTCAGTCTCGCTTGGCGCCGGTGAACGGCGTCATTTTCTTCAGTAAGCGATGTTCATCCGCGCTGGTGCTGTTGCGCATGGCGGTGTCGACCATCTTTTCGTACTTGGGATCGAGCTTCGCGGTCTTGGTGTTGTTCGATGCATGGTAGGCGCTGCTGCCAATCACCCGATACGTGTCATCGCTCTGACAGTGCTCACAACCGATTGCAGCGACCTGCTCAGCGACGGACATCAGCCGATCCGTCAGCTCGCCGCATTTGCGGCAACGGTACGAGTAGATTGGCATCAGGAACTTCGGCGGTCTTCGGTGATGGTCAGGCGGCGCGTGCGCCCGCCTCCGCGCCTGCGCCAGCATCGATGAACGCCTGCACCGAGAGGTGATAACGCAGGAAATCGAGGTTCTTGCGCGGATTGATGGCCTTTATCACGCCATCCACGTTGTCCAACTCCGCAAGCGTGACGCCTTTCCCTGAGGTGCGCCCTTTGAGAAACGCATCCCACTGCTTCTGACTCATCTCGACGACAAAGTCTGCGTCACGCAGCTCCGCGACCCTGATCTTGCGCACGTCGTGACAACTGAAGCCACCAAAGGTGACCAGGAACGCGGCGCTTCCCACCTTGATCCCCATATTCACATCGATGCTGCCCAGCGCGCGAAACGCCGGATCGTCGTTGACCGCGTTCTGCGCCGTCTTCAACCACTTTGCGGTGAGTGCCACGAGCCGTCCTCCTGGTGTCCTGCAGAACACTAAAACGTCGTTTCGACGCGCGAACTCGCATCGAAAAAATCCTGGAAATTCTGATTGAACCGATAAAACAGGTCCTGCCGCGCCTGATCGTCGTCCGGCGAGTAGGCAATACTGTCGTCCTGCCGCAAATCGATGCTGTTCAGCGTGTGTTCGTCGTGCGCAGCACCGTGCTCCTGAATGTAGGCCACCATCGCAGTCCACAATTTCGGCGCCATATCGATGACGAAGTCAGTCTCCGGGGATGCCAGCTCCGCTTCGCTGGCGGACCGAATCTCCACGCACTGAAGGCCTTCGAACACGATCCGGTAACGCTCGTCGCCGATTTTAAAGGCAGCCGTGGTATCACATGCACCCCCGCCTCCCGTGTGCAGGCTGCTGTCAGAGTTGTAAATCTCCTGGAGTTCTTTAAACCAGGCTTCGGAAGGAAAATGCGCCATTGTTTTAGTACGCCAGGTATTTCTTCAACATCGGATTGAGATTTTCTTCGCGTGACACGCCGATCCATTCGCCCAGCGCGAGATAGTCGCGGACAAAGTCCCCGACGCCGTGCAGATAGGTCTCCATACCCATGGTCCGGGCACCCTCGATGCCACCGCCGAGCAGCACCGCCATCGCCGATCGCATGGTTCCTTCCTTGAGTTCCACCGCCATGATGTTCTCGCCGATGCTCAGCAGCGTCTGCATGATCTGACTCTGCCCGTCCTTGTGGGTAACCGCATACTTCAGGTGATCGTAACCGTACGTCAGATGACGGGCATGATCCTCAATGCAATGGCTGAAGATGAAGCGTTCCGCATCGTTGTGTGCCGCGTTCAGCAGCATCCGGTACAGGGCCATCGTATAGGTGCCCCGCAGCAGATACAGATAGGTGACCGACTCCGTCCAGCCACCACGGCTCTCCAGGATCATCCGGTTCACCGAACCGCGCTGTTCGATTCCCAGCCCACCGCCATTGGCCAGTGCGCGCTTGCGGAACGCCTCGATGTGGCGAGCGCAGTCGAATGTCGCAGTCGCGAGGCATTGCTTCACCTCGTAGTAGCCATCGGACATCTGCTCCTGCCAGTAGGTAATGATCTCGAGTTCGGTATTGGCGTACTGGCAGAGTTCGGTGCAGATCTGGCAAATCGCCCGCTCCACTTCTTCGGGCAGCGACTCGAGGCTGCCCCACGGGACTTCGGTGGCCGGAATCCAGCGACGCTGGATGGCTTCTTCGTAGAGATCGGCGGCACAGTCCGCCCACATCTCGTGCTTGCTGCGCAGGTTGTACGGCAACGGCGGAATGCCGGGCCGCGGCAAGGCGCCGCGGGGCCGACGCGTATGGTCGTTCCACTCTTCGGGCACCTCACCGTAGATGCCTACGTTGAGATCACCCAGGCGCAGTCCGTGCTCACCGGGTTTGACCCGCACGCCCCATTCGTTGGACAAGCCCATCCATTCATAGGTGGGTTCAGGCACACCCTCCACACTTGGACCGTCGTCATCCCCACCCGTCACGGCAGCCGGCACCGCGGCGCCGGCGTCTTTGTCCGCCATAAATTCCCCCAGCCTGTGTTGCGCGCTCGGCCTGTGTTGCTACCGGCGGGCGCTACTAGTACGCGGCTGCGTATTGTTCCGGAACCGACGAGCGCCCATTCTCGAAGCGCTCACCGAACCCGGCACTCTGCACGCGTTTCATATACTCCTTGAGCTGTCTACGCCGGATCACCAGCAACTTCTTGTGACCTTCGTCGTAGTGGGCTTTACCACCGCCGAGCAGAATGGCCAGCGCCTCGGAGGTTTCCGCCTGGGTTCCCGCCGGATTCTGCAGCCCCGCCATGATCTGAGCTTCCGCCTCGTCGAGGTAGCACTCAATTTCGTCACGCCGTTCCGGCGCATGTTCGCAGAGAAACCGCAAATGCATGACGCCAAACGCAACATGTCGTGCTTCGTCCTGCGCACAGAGTCGATACATGCGTTTCTCGGCGTCGTTCTGGCCCATCAACTCGCCCATGCGGAACATGGTGAGCACCGCGCCTTCACCCGAGATATGCAGTCGGGTCGACATTTCGGTGAAGTCGCGCGCCAGGTCGATGCTGCCGATGAACCCGGAGGTGGCGCCTGACATGCGCATCAAGCCGCCGCCATTGGCCAGCGCCCGCTTGCGGAATACGTCCATGTGCCGTGCTTCGTCCATGACCTGGGCGATCAACACGTGGCGCGCCTCGAAAAAGTCTGGGCTCGTCTTGGCGATCCAGCGTGCCGGTACGTCTCCCGCGACGAATTCCACCTCGTTGAAAAAAGTGCACAGCAGACATTCCGCCTCCTCTACATCGTCCGGCAGGGGCTCGATGGTGTCCCAGGGAATATCAGTGGCGGAACTCCATTGGCGTTGCAGCGCTTCTTCGTAGAGGAAGGTCGCATTCTCGAGCCAGATCTCCGAAAGGTTGCGGACCCCATACGCACCCACGCGGTACGCTTCGGAGCGTGGCGTGGCACCGCGCGGTCGCCCCGTCATGTTGTCGGTGGTCTCCGGCAACTCGCCGTACGTGCCGATCTGAATCTCGGCCAGAGTCATGCCGCGCTTGCCGGGTTCCGCCTTGATGCCCCACTCGCCCATCTGGTCCATCCAGCTGGTATCGAGTTCGTGTTCCTGCTCGCGGATCGGTGCCTCGCTCATATTCCCTCACCTTCGCCAATGACAATTCGTTCAACCTCTTCGTATAGCACGATTCGGTCGTTTTTTGTAGCGCAGGCTCTAGTGGAAAGTGCCTAGAGGAGTTCGAGAACCCGCTCGACGCACTCCTCCACCGACAGATCGTAGGTTGAAAGAATCAGCTCCGCCGTTTCCGGCGCCTCATAGGCGCTGCCGATGCCGGTAAAGTGTGGCAATTCGCCTTTGCGGGCCTTTTTGTACAGTCCTTTGGGATCCCTCTCTTCGGCCACGTCCAGCGGTACATCGAGATAGATCTCGACAAATTCATCCTCTTCGAACAATGCCCTGGCCATGTCCCGCTCGGAACGAAACGGCGAGATGAACGCGGTCAGTACCACCAGCCCGGCATCGACCATCAGTTTTGCAACCTCGGCAACGCGACGGATGTTCTCCACCCGATCCGCATCCGTGAATCCGAGATCCTTGGTGAGCCCGTGGCGCACATTGTCGCCATCGAGAATATAGGTGCACATGCCACGGCTATGCAGCACCTGCTCGGCAGCGTTGGTGATGGTCGATTTCCCCGACCCGGAAAGCCCCGTGAACCAGAGCACTTTTCCCTTGTGGCCGTGCAGCTTCTCGCGAGCGTTCTTGTCGACGGTCAGCGCCTGACGGTGCACGTTCTTGGCACGCCGCAAGGCGAAGTTGATCATCCCGGCCGCCACCGTGGCGTGGCTGTACCGATCCACCAGCACGAACGAACCCATGCCCGCGCATTCCCTGTAGGCTTCGAAAGGTACGGCTTTATCGAAACTAAGCGTCACCCGGCCAATCTCATTCAGTTCGAACTCGTGCGACGACATCTCCTCGAGCGTGTTGATGTTGTACTTGTGCTTGATCTCGGTGAGCGTGGCATTGATACGCGTGGTACCGAGCATCAGCCAGTACGAGCGGCCGATGAAGCCGTGCTCCTGATCCATCCACACCAGGGAGGCATCGAACTGATCCGACACCTCGCACGGATCATCCGCCGCCACGAGTACGTCGCCGCGCGACACATCCACCTCCCGATCGAGCGTGATGGTCACCGCCTGGTCGACGATCGCCGAATCCAGATGATCCTTGTACAGCACGATATCGGCCACCTTGGCGACTTCACCCGAGGGCAGCACCCGCACGTCCTGCCCCTTGCGGATGGCACCCGCAACCACGGTACCCGCGTAGCCCCGGAAGTCCGCGTGGGGCCGGTTCACCCACTGCACCGGAAAGCGAAACGGGTGCTCCAATTGCGCGCTGCGCACCTCCACTGTTTCGAGGTACCCCAGCAGCGTCGGGCCGCTGTACCACGGTGTACGTCGCGACCGCTCGATGACGTTGTCTCCCAGCAATGCCGATAAGGGAATCGCGGTAACGGTTTCAAACTCGAGCTGACGCGCGAATTCCGTGTAGTCGGCGAGAATATCGTCGAACACCGTTTTGTCGAATTCGACCAGATCCATTTTGTTGATCGCAAGCACTACGTGCCGAATGCCCAGCAACGACGTGATGAACGAATGTCGCCGGGTCTGCGTCAGCACGCCTTGCGATGCGTCCACCAGGATCACCGCCACATCGGCGGTCGATGCCCCGGTGACCATGTTGCGAGTGTATTGTTCGTGTCCCGGCGTGTCGGCGACGATGAATTTACGGTGATCGGTATTGAAGAACCGGTAGGCAACATCGATGGTGATACCTTGCTCCCGCTCAGCGGCAAGTCCATCGACCAGCAACGCGAAATCGATCTCCCCACCCTGGGTCCCCTGCTTCTTCGAGTCGGCTCGCAGCGCCGTCACTTGATCCTCGAAGATCATCTGCGCTTCGTACAACATACGACCGATCAGCGTGCTCTTGCCGTCGTCGACGCTGCCGCAGGTGATGAAGCGCAGCAGGTCCAGTTTGGCTTGCTGGTTCAGGTAGTCGTCTATTTTTGCAATCTGGTCATTCATAAATGGTTGCTTTCTCATTACCTGCTTGTCCTGGCGAGTCGTCGCGGTGCTGACCCTGCGGATCTAGAAATAGCCTTCCTGCTTTTTCTTTTCCATCGAACCAGAGGAATCTGAATCGATCGCCCGGCCCTGGCGTTCACTGGTTCGGCTTTGGAGTAATTCAACGACGATGGACGCAAGGTCATCCGCATCGGATTCGATGGCGCCGGTCAGCGGGTAGCAGCCGAGGGTTCTGAAACGGACTTTCTTGATTTGAATTCGCTCGCCCGCAAAGAGCTGCATGCGGTCGTCATCGACCAGCATTAACATTCCGTCGCGTTCCACCACGGGGCGCTCGGCCGCATAATAGAGTGGCACGATTGGTATCTGTTCACGATAGATGTATTGCCAGATATCGAGTTCGGTCCAGTTGGACAAGGGAAATACGCGAATGCTTTCGCCTTTTGTTTTATAGCCGTTGTACAGATTCCAGAGTTCCGGTCGCTGATTCTTTGGGTCCCAGCGGTGGGCTGGAGTACGGAAAGAAAAAACCCGTTCCTTGGCGCGACTTTTTTCTTCATCTCTTCGCGCGCCGCCGAAAGCGACATCGAAATTGTATTTATCCAGCGCCTGCTTGAGACCCTCGGTTTTCATAATGTCGGTATGCAGGGCACTGCCGTGATCGAACGGGTTGATGTTTTTTTCGACACCTTCCGGGTTGACATGAACGATCAGGTCCATGCCGACGTCTTGCGCCATTTCATCACGAAACTGATACATGGCCTGGAATTTCCAGCGCGTGTCCACATGCATCAACGGGAACGGTGGCGCGCTCGGATAGAAAGCCTTTTTGGCGAGATGCAACATCACGGAAGAATCTTTGCCGATGGAATAGAGCATGACCGGGTTTTCAGCCTGGGCCATCACTTCACGGATGATATGGATACTGTCGGCTTCGAGCCGATCGAGGTGAGAGAGATGATCGGCTTGTACCGTCGATGGCGTGTGGCCGGAGTGTGCGTGGGTACCGTTCGCTTCCTGATAAGCCGTCGTCCCAATGCGAAGTATCCTGCCGCTGCCAAGGTTGAAGTCATGGCTGCCATGGTTTGCGACCAGTGCCCGCAGATCCCTGGTGATTGAACCGTGGGGCCAGACAAGCAGGCTTTTATCTTGAGCGAATGCCTGCAATGCGTTTAACAGCATTGCCGGTTCATCGGCCGAATCAAGATAAAGCCAACGGCGGCCCTGCCGCGCGTCATTGGCGAAGAGCATCAGACCCGCTTGCTGAGTGTCATGGATCTGCAAAACCAGGGATAACCATCTTTTACGCTTTGCCTCCGTCTCGAGACTGGCGATAACGAGGCTTTTTGGCGCGCGGCAATATTCATCGAGGATCTCACCAGATTTCAATGTCTGCGGTAACAGCTTCGATGCCTCCAACGCGCGTTCCGTCGCCCGCAAGGTCTGCTTCGGCGCTGACTGTTGGATGATCTCTTGAACAGAATGGGTATCCCAGGGAAGTAATTCGCCCTGGTCATCGGTCCGGTTTTTGTAGATCTCTTCAGGCAATGTCATGGTTTTGTCTTGAATTTGGTTGTCGTGAAATGCATTTATACATGATAACTGTAGAAATAAAAGGGAATAACA
>PVMK01117956.1_pt1 | contig 16008 bp, 18 predicted proteins | sample 1853481 | NCBI WGS metagenome assembly PVMK01 (sample SAMN08533507, study PRJNA380276) | Marine sediment metagenome, whole genome shotgun sequencing project.
AAGAAAAACCCATCAAGATATTTGACGATCGGGGTTTATTCCTCATGGTCACTCCTTCAGGGGGCAATGGACGCGGTTGCCCCTTAATGGACATTAAGCAATAAAAAAGCCCGCATTTACGCGGGCTTTTGGAAGTTATTGGAATGTATTGGATGATAAGTTGGTGGAGGGCAGGGGAATCGAACCCCCGACCTCGACGTTGCGAACGTCGCGCTCTCCCAACTGAGCTAGCCCCCCACTTTTAGGAATGATGGGATTCGAAATTCGAGAGAAAAATGATACTTTGTTCGTTACGAGGAATTATAACGAAGACTTAGGTATCTTGCTATCTCTTCGGCAAAAACTTTTGTCGTTTCAAGAGTTTGATATTTAAGCTATTTAATGAGTTTTGATATATATCTTTTGGCCTGGATTGAGTTGCCATAGTCTCTACCTCCCCTAGCCCCTCCTTACAAAGGAGGGGGAAATCGGAAAATGCCTGGACTCTTGTTCTACATGATACTCATTTTTGAGGAAACAGTATATTTTTTCCTGGTCATTCACTGACATCTGTAATCGGGATCCTCAGAGTTCGTCATTTTTGAAGATGGATACCCGCCAACTACTGCGGGTATGCCGATTGTTGGGATTTCCGCTCGCCGATGACGGACCCGACAAATTAGCTGCGAAGTCACCCCTCCTACAGACTCCCCGTTTAGGGAAGAACTCGCACGATTCGGCCTTCCACCTGCAGCGTCCTTGAGCCATGAGTTGCAGGGCTTGCGGATAGAGTTCATGTTCCTGCTCTAAGATGCGAGCCGACAACGTCTCCACGTATCCTCTTCATGAACCGCTACGGCTATCTGGCCGATAATCGGGCCTTCATCGACACCTTCGGTCACAAAATGGACCGAACAACCACTGACTTTGGCGCCCCACTCAAGAGCTTGCCGTTGGGCATCCAACCCTGGAAATGCAGGAAGTAAGGATGGATGAATATTCAGCATTTTCCAAGGGAACATCCGAATCAATGCCGGAGTCACAATTCGCATATAGCCAGCCAAAACGATGCATTCGACTCCATGTTCTTGAAGCACCGTGCCGACAGCCAAATCATATGTTTCGCGCGGATTGTCTTCTTGTGCAAAGGACTTCGGATCGATAAACACCGTCTGAAGGCCTCGCTCTTTTGCCAGTTCCAGGCCTGCGGCCTTTGCCTTATTACTGACCACGACCTGGACTGTGGCGTCGAGTGTTCCTTCTTGAATCGCATCAAGAATAGCTATCAGATTTGACCCACGCCCTGATATTAAGACGCCTAATGCTAGTGCCACAGTCTCAAATCTTTACGTTGAATAGGTCAGCCTGGCATCGGAAGAGGAACTAGGACCAATTTCTCCCATGACCCATCCGGCCATCCCCTGCCCTTGAATGGTCTCTAAAATCGTAGTAGCTTCATCAGAAGGAGCCACAACTATCAGGCCTACACCCATATTAAACACTTTAAACATTTCTTCTTGATCAATGTTTCCCGCTTGTTGAATAACATTGAAAACGGAGGGGAGCTCCCAACTCTTCCGATCAATGACGGCGCGACAATGTTCCGGAAGAATACGCGGCACGTTTCCCGTTATGCCTCCTCCGGTGATATGCGCGAGCCCATGCAGCCGACTCTTGCCCAACAAGGCCTTCACTAATTTGACGTAAATCGTTGTTGGCCGAAGGAGCGCTTCTCCGGGTAATTCCGATAAGTCCGGCACCTGGGTTTCAGGAGTCCAACCTTGTTCTTCAAACAACACACGCCGCGCCAGCGAATAGCCATTACTATGCAGGCCACTCGAGGCCACCCCGATCGCCACATCCCCTGGCTGAATTTTTTCTTTTCCCAACATTTCTGATCGTTCGACCACTCCAACGGTAAAGCCGGCCAGATCATATTCTCCCGCCGGATAGCAGGAGGGCATTTCCGCCGTTTCTCCCCCAATAAGCGCACATTCCGCTTGCCGGCAACCTTCGGCAATCCCTTGAACTATGGCTTCTGCCACATCAATTTCCAAGTGCCCTGTTGCCAAATAATCTAAGAAAAATAGCGGTTCCGCCCCACTGACAAGTATGTCGTTTACGCACATGGCCACCAGATCGATCCCAATGGTGTCGTGGCGATTCATCATCCTGGCAAGCATAACTTTGGTCCCTACCCCATCGGTGCCGGAAACCAGAATGGGCTCGCGATATCGATCAGAGGGAAATCGAAACAGGCCTCCAAAGCCTCCTAGATCTCCTATGACTTCAGGACGAAAGGTCGAACGCACTATCGGACCGATTCGTTTCACGAATTCGTCGCCCCGTTGAATATCTACACCGGCTTCGCGATAGGTCGTCATTCCCTTTTCCCTTTATGTATTCGAGCTCTTTGATGGCTGAGCAATGACTAATTCCACTAACGTTTCAAGATGGGCGGTCTGAGGAAACATATCAAATGGTTGCATTCGGCGAATCTCATAGCCTTTCTCACACAACGATTTTATATCCCGGGCCAAGGACGGAGCGTCGCAAGAAAGATAGAGCAATTTGGCTATTTGCAAGGCTCCCAATTGGTCTAAAATTTTTGGATTAAGCCCCGCACGCGGAGGATCCAGAAGGATAACATCGTATGCGTCGGATTGCACCGTCGTGAGATAGGATTCGACGGAACTGATTCGTACCCGACACCCTAAAATCTTGTTGACACGTATCGACTCACGAGCATCATGGATGGCCAGCGGATTGCCTTCAACACAAGTCACTTGAGCACCCTGGCTCGCCAGGCTTAGACCTAATGGGCCGGTTCCCGCATACAACTCCAAAATCCGTTGGCCCTTCAGATTTCCCAACCATTCCCTAACCGCCTTGCCTAACAATTGAAAGACGTCCCAGTTGGCCTGCATGAATGATCGAAATCCCATTTTGAGACGCAATCCTTCATAGGCTTCCCATAGATGATCCGCGCCTCTCACCATCGGCTCTTGCCTTACGCGACGCCTGGAATCATGTTCTGAGGCATCCACGCGTTCATAGATCAACCCCTTGATGTTGGATATCTCAGAGCACGCATTCATAAGACGCTCGACGTGTTCCTTGGTCTTGACCCGACCCCGGAATACCAACAGTCCTCTCTCCTCCAGTCGGGACCACCGGATTTCCACACTTTCTAAATTCATCCCTTCAATATCCAAGGAGCGAAGGCCAGCCCGGACAGAATCAATCACAGATCGAAATTCTTCGTCAACCAGAAAACACGTATCAACCGGTAACAGTTGCTGAGTCCCTGATTCAAAAAATCCCAGAAATAATCCGTCACTTCCCTCCCCGATTCCCAAACGAAGGACTTGCCGATAGCCATACGGCCTGGGAGAAGGAATCACTGGAGAAATCGTGACATCGGAAATCTTGCCAATTCGACGGAGGGTATCTTCCAGAATCAATCGTTTCTGAGAAAGTTGTTCTTCGTAGTACACATGCTGAAGCTGGCATCCTCCACATCGCCCAACGACGGGACAGACCGGGACAACGCGGCTGTCGGCCGGCTCTTGGACTTTGAGAATTTTCCCCTGAGTCACTCCTTTGCGCCGACTGAGAATCTCTACTTGAACGGTTTCGCCTGGAATGGCGCCAGCACACAACACGACTTGACCATTCAGACGCCCGAGACCGAATCCGCCAGCTACCAATTTTTCAATTTGAAGGAGATGGGAAGATCCTGGAGCTAACAATTCGGAGGAAAAGGCCGGCTTGGGAGGCATAGGGTCCGTCACGACATCCCCGGTACCATTGGCCGAGGAAATTTTGGAGCGAGCCAAGGAGCGAAGAGCGCGCATACCGGAAGTATGAAAGCGATGAGCAACGCCGGTGCAGCCCAAAAGTGTCCGGCCCTACGGGGATGTCGTGACGGACCCTTAATGTTCAGGTCGGAGTTCGACATTTAATAGTTTAATCTTTCGGTGTAAATGACTGCGTTCGATTTTTAATTCATCGGCGGTTTTGGAGACATTCCAATTATTTTCTCTGAGCTTTTGTGAAATGACTTCTCGCTCGAATACATTTCGGGCTTCCCGAAGAGAATCATAGTTCGTTCCTACGTACAGCGCCGGCACGCCAGTTGGCGGCCGACCTTGTAAAAACATTTCAACATCCGAACCATCAATCACGAATTTAGGCACCATGATCAATAATCGCTCGATGAGGTTGCGGAGTTCACGAATGTTTCCCGGCCAATCATGCCTTGCCAAGGCTTCAAGGCCCTGAGCATTAAACTCTTTGGGTTTTATGCCCTGTTCCTCGGAATGCATTTTGAGGAAATGCTGGGCTAGCTCTGGGATATCATCACGGCGTTCTTTTAATGTCGGGATAACGATAGGCAGTACATTAAGTCGATAGTAGAGATCTTCTCGGAAATTACCTTTGTCAATTTCATCGGCCAAATCTTTATTCGAGGCGGCAATCACACGAACCTGTACATTCAATAATTTCGTCCCACCCACTCGTGTAAATTGTTGTTCCTGCAACACACGCAAAACTTTGGCTTGTGTGGCTAAACTCATATCGCCCGATTTCATCCAAAAACAATGTGCCACCATCCGCCAATTCAAATCTCCCTCGTTTCATCGAGGTCGCGCCACTAAATGCCCCCTTTTTCATGGCCGAACAATTCACTTTCAATTAAGGTTTCTGGAATCGCCGCACAATTGATCTCGACAAATGGCTTATTGTGCCGAGGGACTTTGCAAATGAATCGCCCGCGCGACGAGTTCTTTTCCGGTCCCGTTAGCACCGGAAATTAAGACGCGGCTATTGGCCGGTGCGGCCATGGCAATCATTTCTCTAAGCCGATTCATGGAAGAAGACGAACCAATAAGTTCATATCGTCGTTCGACCTGGATTCTCAGATTGAGATTTTCTTCTTCCAGCTTTCTTTGATGCAAGGCATTGCGCACCAAGATGGTGACTTTTTCCAAATCCAACGGCTTTTCTAAATAATCATACGCCCCTAACTTCGTGGCTTTCACTGCGGTTTCGATTGAACCATGCCCCAGACATCATAACGACCAGGATGCCCGGAAACTGCGAACGCAATCGCTTCAAGGTCTCCAGTCCATCCATTTCTGGCATCCAAATATCAAGGATCACGAGGTCAGGAGAATCGCTCCTGACGATCTTCATCCCCTCGACCCCATTGGTGGCAACAACGACCTGGTACCCTTCGTCTTCCAGAATACTACTCAGCGAATGTAAAATGGCTGGTTCATCATCAACGATACAAATTGTTTCCGCCACTAGACCTCCTCCATCAAGGATGTAAAGATTGTTCGTTCATAACAACATACCGGTCGACCCGCTCCCGACACACGATCGTTCAGCCATGGACCAGCGTGTGTCTCACAGAGGTAAGTCAAACCGAAATACCGCACCTTGTGGATGATTATTTTCCGCATGGATTGTCCCATTGTGATCGGAAATAATGCGATGCACAATAGCCAACCCCAACCCTGTTCCCGTTCGTTTCTTGGAAAAATACGGCACAAATAATTTCTCGTGATCTTCCGATTGAATGCCGATGCCATCATCTGCCACACGCACCAGGGCTCGATGCCGTCGCCAATCAGCCTCAGTGGTGATCCATATATGTCCTTGATCATTGATAGCCTGAATGGCATTATCAAATAAATTCACAAACACTCGACGCATCTGCTCGGGATCGCAATTCAGATCTGGCAATCCCTCATCAAGCTGAAGGACAAACTCCACATCACGATGTGCACTCGTATAGAGAGAAATCACTTTCTGGATTATGTCATGAAGTGATTGTCGTGACATCTTGGGCAACGGCATACGAGCATACTTCGAAAACTCATCGACCATGCCCTTTAAACTGGTGACTTCATTAATGATCACGCCGGTCGCTTGATCAAAAATCTCTTCAAAGTCTGTTGCTTTTTCATGAAACTTTTTGCGCAACCGTTGCGCAGATAATTGAATCGGCGTCAACGGGTTTTTGATTTCATGAGCAATGCGTTGCGCCACTTCCTGCCATGCAGCCGTTTTTTGCGCCTTAATGAACTCCGTTCGATCCTCAAACACAAATACAAACCCCAAATCATGGCCAGCCTCATTTTGCATTCTGGAAATACTGAGACCTAAGGTCAAGAGTCGTCCATTGGGGGTTTCCATCTGCCCTTCCATCGACAAACTATCCGTTTGTTCAACCAGCATTTGGTCATAGGCCTTCTGGAACAAAGACAAATTAAATTGCTTAAAGGTCTCATAGACGGGCCGCCCGCGCAATTCTTCGCCTTTGACCCCCAGAATACGCTCTCCGGATGGATTAAACCTCGTCACCAATCCCGCCATATCAACAGACAAGACCCCAGCTGCAATCGTTTCGACGACCGCTTCGGTATACGCCCGTCGTTGATCGATTTCCACGTTCGACTGAAGAAGCGACATGTTCATTTCTTCTAAACGAGATTTATTGGTGCGCAAATCGGTGGTCATTCGATTAAAGGATTGAACCAACGTCCCGATTTCATCAGTGGCTTTCACATCAATGTTTATATCTAAATTGCCTTTGGCAATGGCTTCCGTCCCTTCAGCCAACCGTTGAATAGGCACGGTAATTCCCCGCGCCACATAAAACCCAAACCACGTCGCGCCAAATAGAATGAGCAAGGTGACTACCGCGACAAAGAGATAGGCGCCTCCCTTAATGGGAAATTTCATGGATTTAATCTGACTATATTCATCAAATTGTTTGGCAATGGCATCCATTTTTCGCAATAACGATTCAGGAACATAGGACGACACCACCACAACGCCTCGCACCCGTTCAGCCCTTCCATTACCCATAATGGGGGATGCCGCACGAATCATCCTCCCAACCGGAGCCTCTTGCGCCGAGGACTGTGCTTGTGCCCTATCCAATACTTGCAACACCAATTGCCCAACAGGGAGACTCAGCACAGCATCGGATAGTTGCGGATCCATCATCCGAGCCAATGTTTCCATTTTCGGAGAAAACACTTCGACCCCTGCCAGATGATATTCATGCTGCATCCTGGCCAGCATGGATTTCAGCAATTCCCGATGTTCGGGCTTTAAAATATCCTCTCGAAAGATTTCCTTGCTGATGACCCTGGCCGTATCAGACGCCAAGATTTCCCGTTCTTCCTGATACAAATGAGCTACATCTTTTGAATCTCGTAAGACATGCATCACTTGATCATTAAACCAGACGTCAATTACCTCACTAATCACCCCACTCGCCACCAGTGCCAGAAGAACGGTGGGTATCAGGGCAAACCCAATAAACGCCGCCACTAATTTCGACCGGAAACCTCTCCCCAACAACCGGTTCCGTTTTTCAAAAAACGCCCTGATTAAATTTCGAGAAAGTAAGAGCGTTAATGCCACCAAACCCACACTATCCAAGTACACCAAAAAGAGTACTAAGGCATAACTGGGGCTAGGTAAAATGGAATCAGGCTGAAGCGGCCCCGAAAGGCCATAACGAGCGTAATAAATCGTCAACGCGATGCAAGGCAGCAGCAAAACCAATACGATCCAAACCGGGGTATAGTGCCGCCGGCGACGAGTGAGGGCAGACTCATTCGTATTTGAACGTGGCGATGCAGGCTCAGACGGAGACGTCTGTCTAGGGAATTTCCGAGATTCAGGTAAATGTTCGGAGATCAGGTTCACGGAGCTTTGCACGCGTAAAGAGTCGTCAAGAAACAAGCTATAGATTCATTATTATGGAAGGTCGAGGACTTCGCAAGGTGAGGGGAAATAATCTTGGCGATTGCTGACGCCATATGCCCCAGGAACAATGCTCAGATGAAACGAAGAAGAACTCGAAAGAGGCCGCTCAAGACTAGGAAGAAACCCCTGAGGTAGCACTGACATATTTCATCCGCAGGGTATACAGCATATCCCCTAATACGGATGCTTCTTCAGACGACAGGTTTCCCTTAGTTTTTTCCTCAAGCATCGACAGGATATCAATAATTTCCTTGGCTTGAGGCAAATTAACCGGCGGAGAGGGTTGTTGGGGATCTAAGGACTCGCCCATCAACATGAGTGAAGACGTCCCTAACGAAAACACGAACGACGAGAATGTGAGAGGAGGAGCCGGAGGATGGGGCTCAGAAGATGTTGCTAAGGCTGGGGATTCAGGTTCCGCAGATGGTTCAGTCGTCGGAGTGGCTGGTTCTTCAAATGCCGAACGTCCACGTTTATCTCGAATCACAAATCCTTGTTCGTCTTCACTCATCATTCAGCCTCCTTGTCGAGAAAAACAGTATCATTATCAGAGGGTTCCTATCAAGAATCCAGAGATTACAAGATAAAGAGGAAACCAGTATAATACTCCTGGCACTCAGTCATCACTCATTCAAAGTATCTCTTTCATGGAAGCACCGTCTCCAAAACCGCTCCCGTCCATTCCTCGTAACAACTCCTTATCCGATGTCGTTGACATCATGGCCACCTTACGGGGACCGGACGGCTGCCCGTGGGATCGGGAGCAAACAGCTGAATCATTAAAACCTTATCTTCTTGAAGAAGTCTATGAAGTCCTGGAAGCCATTGATGCCAACAATCCATCAGCCTTAAAAGAAGAATTAGGCGATCTCTTGCTCCAGATCCTGTTTCACAGCCAAATTGCTTCGGAACAAGAACTATTCTCCTACCAGGACGTTAATAAGGACTTAGGCGCTAAGCTCATTCGTCGACATCCTCATGTGTTTCAAAAAGAAGCAAAAGCTTCTCCGACTACCTCTGGCGAGGTTCTACGCCAATGGGATCAACTGAAACAACAGGAAAAAGAAAAAAAACAACTTGCAACTTCCATATTAGCCACGATCCCCAAAACCTCTCCTGCCCTCCAACGAGCGGCTCAAGTACAAAAACGGGCTTCAGGTGTGGGCTTTGATTGGAACACCATTGAACCTTCACTTCAGAAATTTAAAGAAGAGCTTGATGAACTCTATGCAGCCACGGCTACGTTCGCCGATTCATCAGATGACCCTCAGGCTTCTCTTCAGACAAACCTGACCCATCCAGATATCGAAGCCGAATTCGGGGATGTATTATTTTCTATGGTCAATGTCTCCAGATTTCTCCGAATCAATCCTGAAGAAGCACTCCGTAAAGCCACCAACAAATTTATCGCCCGCTTTCAATATATCGAATCACAAGCAAGCAGCCAGGGGCAAAACATCACCGAATGTACGCCGGAAAAACTTGATCAATGGTGGGAGGCAGCCAAGTCTCAGGAAACACCTTCTTCTCCACCGCCCTAAACCCTACAGGAGCCAACCCATGAATGACGAAGAACCAACGGAAGGCCGCCGAATCGGCGTACATCCGCTCATTGTCGTTTTTGGCGTGATCTTTGGTCTTTGGTTGTTCGTCACATTGATTATCCCCAAATCCAAAAATACCTCAACGCATGGACCCGATGCCTCCCCAAATGCTGAAGTGCCATTACCCGGCATCATGTCAAGTAATGTCGTGCCCGGCTTTACCGTCACCGGAATCGTGGTTGAGATGAATGCCATCACGCTCCTGGTACATCCGGCTACAACCGATAGCCAGGTGATTGCTCTTCTGCAATCCTTCCAAAAAGCACGACGAAACCAATCCCTGGAAGAGCTCCTGCCCGCCACCACACCTGAAGATACATTGGGAGCCTTGGCCATTGCCGATATTTATATTTTTTCGGAAGAACAGTATGCAGACCAGGAGTCGGCGAAAGCCTTAAGTCGTGGAGCCCATGCTCCGGGGCGAATTTTACCCAAGCTCCATTCCTTATGAAGTCGCCATGGAGAAAGTTCGTGGCCATTATGCCATTGATTTGCACAACAAGACGAATCCCGAACAGGCCTCTCTTGGCTTCGGAGAAGACGCAACTGGCGTGTATTCCAAACAATATCAACGCGTGTTTTAGAAATGTTGGTAGGAACGTGTCCCGTCGAAGAATCCAATTGATCAGAGCAATAATATTTGGCCTGACGTTATTTCAAACACCTATTTGGTCTTTAATCAATTGCCGTAAGGTGTCTTTTTCTGCTTGCATCCATTGATCCAGCAAACCAAAGAGATGTCCCAACGTATCTCCTTCAAATGGTCCAATCATGATATCTAACCGTTCAGCTAACCGGGCATCGGCATCAACAATTTTTAGCTTCTGATCAGCAATCGCGCGAAGAAGCAATTGGTTGGCCCGCAGCTGCTGGCCAACGGATCCTTCCGAAAAGCTAAGAATCGTGTTTTTCAGGTAATCCAACTCATGTTCAATAGATACCTTAATTCTCACGCCCTGGGGCGTGGCCCAATCTGGTCGCTGCACAGAATAATCATAAGAAAACGCCGGCTCTTGAGGTTCCCGGTAGGGACCCATCACATTCAAGACGGTTAAATCTGAGGGCATCGCTCTTGATTACCTTCTGTCAGGATGAATGAGCGGATGTGGACAGGCTTACATCCAACCGAGTTGTCGGTTTGGTCTTCGAGGTTATTTGGATCAATCCCCCGGCATCATTGCCTTCTGTCGGTCCTGCCCAGCCCTGCAACCCATCCTTAATATGATACACATTGCCGAAATCATGCCGGCTCAGAAAATCACAAGCCAAGCGACTTCGATCGCCCCCTGCGCAATACACAATTATTTTTTCAAGGCCAAGAGGGATTTCTGTTCGATACCGCATCTCTAAATCTTCAACAGGAATTGATTTGGCCTCAGGTATATGGCGCTTGGTAAATTCTGCGCCGGAGCGGACATCCAGCCACAATATTCGATCAGTGCCAGAATACGTAGTCAGAAATTCTCCTGCCTCGGCCGCAGAAATTTCATGATACAAGCGACCTGCTCGAATCAAACGTTCAGACACAGGTAGTCTTTGAGCCAAAAGGGCCACCTGAATGCGCAAGGGTTCAACGGTTGATTCAATTTGATGGGGAACGGCTTTTACTTTTTGCTCCAGATAATACCTCTCCCGTTTGATGCCGGAGAGCTCCTGCCGCAATCGCCAGGCTATCCACAAAGCCACCACCGCTATGAGCAAACTGGCAAGACTGACGATCAATCCCATTCCACTCATTTCAATTCCTATCAGAAAACACGTTCCCTACAAAGGACACATTCTCAGACAGAGAACTTTTGTTTATGTCCCGTAGTAAAACTCTTAGGAGTTTACTCTGAAAGACAAATTGCCCTCAAACAAGGCTTTCAAATGAAGCCATAATGAATATTTTTTAAGGAAATTGAAGACCGCCGGGAAGAACAACAATCAGCGGGATTCTGAATTGGTCGGGGCGAGAGGATTTGAACCTCCGACCCCCGCGTCCCGAACGCGGTGCGCTACCGGTCTGCGCTACGCCCCGATCACTACTTACCGTAATCTCAAAGGTCCAAAGGCTTCACAACCATCCCATGAGCATCACCCACAGCTTGGCAGGTCAATTGGCCTTTATACAAACTTACGCCCTTGCGCAGACCTGGATTGGCTCTGATGGCTCCCTCCACCCCTTTTTCAACCAGCTGGACTATAAAAGGTAGCGTGGCGTTGGTCAAGGCAAAAGTCGACGTATGAGGCACAATACCGGGAATATTCGAAACGCCGTAATGGAGCACCCCATCAACGACACCTACGGGATCCGTGTGAGTCATAGGACGAGTGGTCTCCGCACAACCACCCTGGTCAATTGAGACATCCACAATAACCGAACCAGGTTTCATATCCGAGACCATTGCTCGTGTAATGACCCTGGGCGTTCGAGCCGCAGGCACATAGACAGACCCAATGACAAGATCTGCACGCCTCAAATGCTCCTGAATCATGGCCTGGCTGGAAGCGACCGTCACAATACGGTTTTGATAATAGGCATTCAAAGCTCGCAACTGATCGAGATCCAAGCTCAAGACCGTGACCTTCGCTCCCATGCCAACCGCTATCATGACCGCTGAGGACCCAACCGCTCCGGAACCAAGAACCACGACTTCACCTGGTGAAACACCTGGAACCCCTCCTAGCAATTTTCCAGAACCACCCTGTAATTTTTCCAAAAAGTGGGCGCCAATTTGCACCGACATCCGCCCGGCAATTTCACTCATCGGCCGTAAGAGGGGGAATTGCCCTTGGCCGTCTTCTGTCGTTTCATACGCAATCGCCGTACACCCCCGATTCAATAGACTTTCGGTCAAAACTTTTGACGCTGCTAAATGCAGATACGTAAACAGCACATGATCGTTTCTCAACAAAGGCCATTCTTCAGCTTGCGGTTCCTTAACCTTCAGAATCAGTTGGGCATCTCCAAAGGTCTGCTGAGCCGTTGGCATGAGGACGGCCCCGAAATGGCGATAGGCCAGATCGTCAAATCCACTCCCCTCGCCTGCACCTTGTTGAACAAGCACCCGATGACCGCGCCCACATAATTCCTTGACACCATAAGGTGTGAGCGCTACTCGGAATTCATGATCTTTGATTTCTTTGGGAACGCCAATCACCATGGACAGACTCCTTTAACTTTTTCCGAGATAACGAGATAAGATGAACCACACATCCCTGTTATGGAATCAGGGCTAAGGCCATAGGGCGTTTGAGCCTGAATACCCTGATCGCCTAGACAGCTTCAAGAATCCTCAGGTAAGATTGTCACAGTTCTGTATCGGATATTTTCTGACTATTTTCAATAACAATTGATTTCTATGAGTAAATTTACACACCATATCTTTGTTTGCATCAACGAACGTCCAAAGGGAGATCCACGAGGGTGTTGTGCAGGCTTGGGCTCGGTAGGATTGCATGCCTTTTTCAAAAAGGAAGTCGAACGTCTGGGGTTAAAAGGCATTGTCCGGGCCAACAAAGCCGGATGTCTGGACCAATGTGAGTATGGGCCAAGTGTGGTCATTTACCCCGAAGGTGTCTGGTATTGGGTTGGCAAAGAAGCTGATGTGACAGAAATCATGGAACGGCACATTGGCAAGGGAGAAGTCGTGGAACGGCTTCTTATGCCTGGGAAAAATGGCTCCCTTCCCATGGTCCAATCCTAAAATCTTCCGACCCCTTCTAGAAACTATTAAATATGAACACTCACCCTACTTCACTGCCGATCAACCAATAAAACGGCTATCTCTCTTATGGGCAATGAAGAAAAGTGGAAAGCCAACTTACAAAAGGTGGCATTTTTAAAGACCTTTCCCGGTTGGCTCTCTTCATGGGAACAAGGTGTCGGCTCCACCATTAAACAGGTCATCCCAATTCCTGGACAGGCGGCTCATACGGTGTTGCTCCTCTCCGAGGGAAAGTTTATCGTGACACCCCAAGCCCATGAGGAACCGCAAATGGTCACAGCCGGTCTTTTAGCCGCACGGTCACAACTTGAACTGACACATTCCGAAGCCTTTCAAAAGTATGACCATCTCACACAGCTGGACCAAGAAGCCGGACGGACGGCAAGATTGGAAAACATCATTAATGCCATCGATAATAATCTGGACCGAATCCCGGAACTCAAAACCCGCATTAGAGAATTAGTCAGTCAATGGGATAACGAAAGTCAGTGCTCACCATGAATATGCTCGAAATGTTTTCTCAAGCCCTTTTTGAAGGAGTCAGCCCTATGATGGTAAGAAGAGACCATTTGCTCAGGAACCCAGACCGTTGCACACATAATGCTATTTGCGTCCCCGTGTGCCCAACCGGGGCCTGGCTCTCAACCCCTCCCTATAAATTTGATTCCTCACGGTGCTTAGAGTCCTGCCGACTCTGCCTGGATGCTTGCCCGACCCAAGCTATTTATGGGGTCTTCCGTAAAGGCGAAAAACTCCTCGGCCCGAAACAAGAATAAGTTAAGGGCACCTCTAAAAACCCCAATATCTGAATTCTCGCGTCAAGGATTTCAATGGCTTACATGTGCAAAATTTGGAAAAGCACTAGTTTTTAGAAGTGCCCTTAAATAATTCGTTTTCGCCAATACCCCCAATAGGCTGTCCCGACAGACCCACACCCCCCAGTGAACCCGGTAGCGGCTACAATACCGTACACGTCCCGTCGTGCAATCTTGATGGACCTTTTTGGATTTAATAGGTCTGGTGCAATCGATAAAGCTTGCAAGGTCCGAATACCAATTAAAATTGGCCACATGCAGGCCAATCGTAAACGAACTTCCATGCGAGGAATCGCCATCGTATACCGCCAACCCTGGTCAAGATGATCCCGCGCTTCCTGAATTAATTGTCGAAACAACGGACGAAAAGCCTGGGCCGATGATGGATCGAGAAGTTGCTCAGGTGAAAGGTTCACTTGCTTGAGTAACACGTCGGGGATGTAACACCGTCCATTTTGCAAATCTTGTGGCAAATCCCGAAGAATATTTACCATCTGCAGCCCCTTCCCATAACGAATGCCAAGGGGGATCATGCGTGATTGATCCCACCGCCGCAGCCCGGGAAGATGGTGACATATCATCTTGGTCCAAAACTCTCCCACACAGCCAGCCACGGCATACGTGTAATATTCCAAATCCTGCACGTCGGTTAAGGCACGAACAACTTGTCCACTGCTCTTGGGAAATTGTTGCAGGTCAAATTCCATCCCGCCAATCAGGACGGAGACGACCTGCGCAATTTGAGACCGGTCCAAAGGCTTGAAGCCCAGATAGAGTCGAAAACATTCATCAAGCTTTTCCAATAATCGTCGTTCATCAGGATTCGACTGTTTGGTGATCACCTGAGCTTGAATTGTCTGAATTTTCTTCCACTCAGGGTCTTCCTTTCCCAATTGGCGCTTTAACTGTTGCAAGCATTGCAAGCGAACGGCATCATCCAATTCACCGGTATCAGCAATCGTATCAGCCAAGCGAGCAAACAAATAGGCCAGGCCGATTTGAGAACGAACCACTTGAGGCAAAATGGCAAGGGTGAGATAAAAGGAACGGGAGACTCGCTTAAGCACGTCTCCTAAGAGCACTCGATCAGATGAAGAAAGGGACATACCTTAACGAACGATGAGACGACCTTCCATCCCTTCTTCACGATGGGGTGGGGAAAAAAGAGTAATTGCTTATCACAATAAAAGAGATAGATCCCAGGTTCGGTCAATGTCAGGGTATGAGTCTGACTTTCACCACTCGAAATTTCGGCTTCTAACACACGTACCCCATTGGGATCATCCAACAAGAAATTATGCGGAACCAGGAAAGACTGGTTGTTTAATACCAGTGTAATCGGCTTGCCAGCGTCTACTATAATTTCAGAAGGGGAAAACACATAACTTTCCATATCAATCACAATGCTTCGTGAATTCGATAGGTCGCTTTGCGGCAAAAGCTCCTGGGCAGTGGCGGAACCCATCATTCCTCCTAGAATCATGGGCAAAACAAGTCCAACCAAAAATCGTGTATAATAAGAATTAGTCAATGCCGCAAGCTTTTTAGCGATGATCATGCCTCTATGATAACGATTTCTGAAGGAATGGTCACCTCATTCCTAATTCTTGACTCTCAATTTCTCGATGTTATCTTTAGAGGGACAGAAAATCATCATGTCTGTTGTACTTGAGCGCAAAAACACTGATAAGCCATATCATTCTAAAAAAGAACCTCATCATTCACTAAAGTAAGAAAGACGCATAAGGGAGATCAATTCAACTATGAAAAAATTCAAAGGAATCGGATTATTACTGCTTGCCAATATCCTCATCTTTATCACCCTTTCGATTTCTTTCACGGTGCTATCGGAATTCGTGCTTCCTGCCTTCGGCATTGACCTACGCGGTTCAATTGCCCAACAGGACTTGTTATGGGCCTTTGTTTTAGGGTTTGGTGGAGCTTTTATTAGCTTGGCCTTTTCCAAGCAGATGGCCAGAGCCTTTATCGACTGTACGCAAATCACCGAACCACGCACGCAGGCTGAGGTGATGTTATATGAAACCGTTCAAAAAATTTCTGGGAAATTAGGGATCACGATGCCAGAAGTCTGGATCTATGACTCTC
>PVMK01115661.1_pt1 | contig 16007 bp, 16 predicted proteins | sample 1853481 | NCBI WGS metagenome assembly PVMK01 (sample SAMN08533507, study PRJNA380276) | Marine sediment metagenome, whole genome shotgun sequencing project.
TCACCCACAGTATGGGGGGGCTCGTGTCCCGCGGCGCGATTCTCAAGTACAGCGAGGAAACCGAGCGGGACGACGTCCGCCTCTTCGTTTCGATTTCCGCGCCGTGGGGAGGCCACGAGCGCGGCGTGTCTGCACAGGCGGCCCCGATCGAAGTGCCGGCGTCCTTCAAGGATCTGAGCCCGACCAGTGACTACGTTCGCTGGCTTTTTTATCGAGACGAGGAGCGGACGATTCCGCAAACTTGGCCGAGTGGTGTCGATTACCACCTGCTCTTCAGTTACCGCATGAATCGCTCATCGACCTTCTCGAACGACGGGGTCATCAGCGTGGCGAGCCAGCTTCGCTCCGAGGCCCAACTCGAAGCGGCCACCCAGCGCGGCTATGACCTGAACCACACGGAGATCCTTCGGGATCCCGAGGTGTTGGACCGAATCAACTCCCTGCTGGATCGGCGCTTCCGGTAACCACTCAGTCTTACGTCGCTCCGTCGCTGGGACGCCCCAATAGTGGGCGAAGCGGCCTACTCGACATCGATGATGAGTGTGGGAATGACCTAGCCTGAAATATCCGGTCTAGATCTCCTCGGGTGGCTTCTTACCACTTTCGATCTGGACCAGATATTTCAGGCTAGGTCAGGTGACCCAGCTCAGGTCGTGCTCGTCAGCGAGAGGGCCGCGCCTCACCTCTCGCGCGCTCTCAGCGGCGAGGGCTCTCGTGAGCTTGGAAGAGACCCGCCGGAGGATGTTCTCCTGGAACTGCCAGGTGAGCGAGCGCGCCTGGCGTTCGTTCTCGTACACGACTCGACCATCGGAGGGTTCCTCGAGACGAGCATTCGCCTTGACGAATGCCCTCCCCGCGCCGAAGCCAGGGATCCAGAAGCGAAGGCCCAGCTTCCCGGATCGACGTCGAGCAGCGCTCCCGCACGACGAGGTCCGCAGCTTCCGGTACCTCGGCTCCCCGCCCAAGCGCTAGCGCGGCAATCCCGCGCTCCTGAAGAGCACCGGCCAGGTACTCCGAGAAGAGTATCCCGAAATCCGTCGGGCCGACGTACTGCCCCTTCGACTCCACCCGATCGAAGGGCAGTACGAAGACCGTGCCGCCCTCCTCTCCGCCGCTGGGCGAGTAGAGGGGCGCATTGGTCGAGCAAGCCAGCTGACCCATTGCCAAGCTTGCCGCGAGAAGCACCAGCAAGAGTGACTTCTTCATCCAGCCCTCCTTCGCCGCGTAACCGCCACGGCAATCGGCTGCCGAACCGCCATGCGCGTGGCGAATGAGCGGACCCCCAGTCCAGCCTCCCAACCCTCGCCTTCATTCTACCCTACCTCCCTACGGCCAGTCGGGAGCGCTCTGGGACCTCCACCGTCGCCACCATGGCGGAGACGATGCCGACACGCCGCCTTTTTCAATTTCAACGAAATTTTCAGATCAACCGGAGGTTCCTGGAACTGTCGTTAGCAGCGACTGAGGGGGGGGAACCCCCTCTTGGTGCCGCGGGAGTGCCGTTTCTGGCGTTGACCGCCGTCCCGGCATGAGGCGTTTTGCCCCTATTCAAGTTCGGCTTAACAGAATGCGTCTTATGGGACATTGCCGAAATGCAGCTTGTTCTTCCTAAGCGCGGGGAGCACGCGTTAGACTGAAGCGGTGGATTGGACGAGCGCGAGTCGCCGCACGACGACGCTCCTTCTCGACCTGCTCGTGATAAAGCCGATGGCCATCTTCGTCTGGTGCTTCTCCCAGCGCGCGAACACGATCCACTTCTCGGAGCGCGAGGCGATGTTGCGACGCATCGACGCAGCGTTCGCCGAGGGACGCCCGGTGCTGGTGGCCGCCAACCACGTCTCCTGGTTCGACGACCCGGTGATCCCGATGGCCCTGTACCGCAGCGGGCAACGCGCCAGCCTCGAGTACGCCGCCCTCGCCGCGCTGGTGGCGGTCTGCTGGGCGCTGCCGGAGGACATCCTGCCGCCGCGGACCGGCGTCGCGCTCTGCGTGGCCGCCGTGCTCTGCATCGGCCTTCTCGGTTCCCGCAAGGTCTGGTGGACCCTCGGGGCACTCGAGAACCTGAGCGACGCCCGGGTGCTCCGCGGCAAGTTCGCGCTGACCCGCGAGGCGCCTCCCGGTCCGATCCTGCGCGGCCTGCTCACCCTGGCAGACTCGGCCATTCCCTGGTTCATGCGCAGCGGTACCGTGCGCACGGTCTTCGTCGATCGCCGCCCCGGGGAAGATGCCAGGCGCGTCAGTGCCCGTGGCGTCGCCGCCGCCCTCGACGTCGCCGAACGCCTGGAGCCCGTCTGGGTCTTCTTCGAGGGCGGACGCACGAAGAACCCCCCGGAGATCGCGCCGGCGCGGCGTGGCATCGGCGCACTGCTGCTGGGCCTGCGCGAGCGCGGGCAGCGCCCCCTGCTGCTGGTCGTCTACCATCGGGGCATGGAGCGCCTGATCCCGCCCGGCGGATCGCACTTCCTCTCCTCCGGGCACGAGGTCTTCGTGCGCTGGACGGAGTTCGACGCGGAGGCCTCGGGGGCCGTGGCGAAGAGCGACGATCTGGCGGTCGCGAACGAGGTGCGGGAGGTGGCGGTCCGGCTCCAGACGGCCATGACCGCGAGCGAGGAGACCCGGACTGCGTAATCTCGCTCTCGAGATCTACCGCGTGGTGGGCGCGGTCATGGGGTGGATCCTCTGGCTGCTGTTCACGCTCGCCTGGGGAGCGCTCGTGCTTCCCCTGACGCTGCTGCTCGGACAGGTCTGGCCGAGCGCGTATGAGCTCTACGCCCAGCTGACGCACGGCGCGCTGCGCCTGTTCGTGCAGACGCTGTCGTTCGCTCGGATCCGCATCGAGGGAGGCGACCATCGCCTCGCAGGAGCACGCGTGCTCGTCGCGAACCATCAGTCGCGGCTCGACTCACCGGTGATGCTGGCGGTCGAGCCGCGTCTCTTCGGCCCGGTGCGCGGCTACATGCTGCGCATGCCGATCATCGGGCGCGCCATCCGCATGCTCGGCTTCTTCGACGCCGACGCGGATTTCGACACCATCGAGGCGATGAACCGCGCCGCAGAGCGCGCGCGTTCCTGCGGCGCGGGGCTGCTCTTCTATCCGGAGGGGACCCGCTCGGAGCCGGGTGAGGTCGGGCACTTCCATCGCGGCGCCTTCCGCGTCGCCTTCGACCACGACCTGCCGATCCAGCCGGTGGTGATCGAGGGTCTCGATCAGGCGTTCCCCCGCGGCTGCGTGATCTCCCCCGTGCGCGGCCGCCACCTCGTGCGCATCCGCTACCTGGAACCGCTCTACCCGCCCTACGGGACGGGGCCCCGCCGCGACGTGGTGCGCGCGCTCGCCGAGCGCGTGCGCAAGACCCTGGTCGACGAGCTGGCAAAGCTGCGCGCCGAGCGAGAGACCTAGCCTGGTAGCGTGTTACGAACCCGCCGGAGCGGCGCCTTCCCAGGCGACCAGTGCGCCCGTCAGCTCCGCATGCTCCGGATTCAGCGCGATCGCCTGGCGCAGAGCGGCCATCGCGTCGTCGTCGCGTCCGGCGGCGCGGAGTGGGAGGAGCCGGCGGACTCTTGAGCGGGGAGCGCAGGGCGCACCGTCACGCCGCATCCTCATGCGGCCCGAGCAGTAGCAGGACCGTGGGCGCCATCACGAGGCTCAGCACTGCACCGATCGAGGTCGACAAGCCGAGGGCCCGCAGGGCCGGGAAGCTCGAGAAGGCCAGGAGCCCAAAGGCGAGGCAGGTCGAGGCGCACGCCAGGCACAGGCCCAGCAGGGTCGCTGCTCTCGTGCCCGCTTCGGGCCCGCTGGCCACCAGGAAAATGGCGTAGTCGACGCCAATGCTGAGCACGAGCAGCACGCCCAGCAGGTGGAGGAGATTGAGCGGAATCCCCATCAGCGAGAGCAGGGCCAACGTGAGCGCCGCGGCGACGAGGCACGGGGCCAGTGTCACCAGCGCCACGCGAAGACTCCGGTAGCGTGCCCACAGCAGCGCCGCCACCACTGCCAACCCAACGCCCACCAACTCGAGTGCGCGCAATCGGTGCTGGCCCGCGATCTCGGTCAGGAAGCTCCGCTGCTCGAAGTAGTGCACGTCGTCGAGGTCGGCGAGGAGCGCGCTCAGTTCCTCCGCGTTCGTGACGCCCTTCAGGAAGGTCAGGATCGCGACGCGGTTCCGCAGGTCTACGCGGAACGGTGCCACGATCGGGGCGAGCGGGGAGGCCTCCAGGTCCTCGAATCGAAGCGGGGAAGGCACTTCCACCTCGAGATCTCGCACGAAGGGCTGGAACGCCTCGCTCCGGAACCCCTCGGCCTGGAGCGCGGCCAGCATTCGCTCGGGCAGTTCCGGGTGCTGCTTCAACGCGGCGAGATTCCGTTCCTGGAGCGAATTCGAAGTGAGAAAGGGGTGAAGCGAGCGGAAGTCCTCGATGCGGCCCGCCGCACGAGCTTCGGTGAGGCGAGTAAAGACAGCGTCGTTGCTTCGCAGCGCGGACTCAGCGTCGACGCCGAGCGCCACGACGAAGCGGCCGGCATCCATCTGCGAGACCCGTGCGCGCACCCGTTTATCTTCCTCGTGCCAGCTCGGCCGGGGCGGGAGACCGAGGGCGAAGATGTCGTCCTGCCACTGCGCTCGCTGCAGACCGACAGCAGAGACGGCCGCCGCAAGCGCCAGGATCGCGACGAGTATGGCACGACGCCGTCCCATCGCCCCGAGGAGACCCGCCGCGCGCGCGAGCGCCCTCGCGTGGAAGTCGCGGACTCGCGGTGCATCGGGCATCAACGGCGGCAGCAGGACACGTGTCGTGATCAACGCGCCGAGGATCCCGGAGGCCGAGAACACACCGATTTGGCGGACGGCAGGAAAATCGGAGCCGACGAAGACGATGAAGCCCGCCATGCTGGTCAGGGCGCCCATGAGGATCGCGGCCCAGATGCGCCTGAGGGATGCGTAGGGCCCGTCCGCGGAGGAAGAGGGAAGCAGGCAGTGATGGCTCACGTAGTGGATCGGATAGTCGATGCAGACGCCGATCAACGTGCAGCCGAAGGCCAGCGTCATGACGTGGAGCTTCCCGAAGAGAAGGATACCGGCGGTGGACGCGGTGAGGATGCCGCCCAGCAGCGGGAGCAACGAGAGCGCCATCAGGCGCGGGGAGCGGAATACCATGAGGAACACGGCGACGATCCCCACCACGGAGATGCCCGAAATCCGCTGCATGTCCCGGCGGGCATCGCGCTCCGACGCCGCGGCGAAGCGGTGGACGCCGCTTCGCTCGAGGCGGAGATCCTGCGAGAACTCCCTCTTCAGCTCGGAGAAGCTCTGCTCGAGGAATGCGCCAAACGGGGCCTGATGCGCGACGTCGAAGGCCGAGTGCTGGGTGGTGAGAAACAGAATCGCGGAGCGTCCGTCGCGATCCACGAACTGGCCGTCGACGACGTCCAGGGCGCCACGCCGACTCTGCTCCAGACGTCGCACCAGGGTGGGGAATGCGAGCAGGGGATCTGCGCTCGCGACCTGTTTCACGAGCTGTCCGGTCGGCAGCGCGAGCGCCGTGCGGAGCTCCCGGGCGGCCTCCAGAAGGCCCGGCGAGGAGAGTCGTTCGGGAAGCTCGTCCTCCGGCCGGTCCGAGAGGAAGCGCAGGCGGCGCGGGAAGTAGAGTTCGAAGAGGGCATCTGCCAAGGACTCGTCGGGCCCGGTGCGGAGCGTCGCCACTTCAGGGTGGGCCGCGAGCGGTACTCCCCAGCGCTGCGCGGCGGCGACGGCCGTCGACAGATCCGCAGCGCTCAGGCTGAGCACCATCGTGCGCGTGAGTGGGGAGTCGACGAGGCTCGCGGAGACCAGGGCGAGCTCCTGCTCCGTCGATTCCGGAATCAGGTCCGCCATTCCCGACGAAAACTCGAGCCGCCGGGCCGTGAAGAGACCCATGGCGACGAACAGGCCGAGCACTACCCCGATGGCGAGCCGCGGGTGGTGCTTCACGGCCAGGCCTCCCCACGGTGCCGAGTCAGGTCTCGGACCAGCGCCGGAAGACCAACGACGTGTTCACACCGCCGAAGGCGAAGTTGTTGCTGACGATGGTCTCCGCCGCCAGCTCGCGCGGGGCGCCCATCACGTAGTCGAGCGGAGCGCAGTGCTCGTCCACCCGAGTGAGATTCAGGGTCGGCGCTACCCAGCCCTCGCGCAGCATCTCCAGGCTCATCCAGGCCTCCAGAGCACCGCAGGCTCCCAGCGTGTGACCCATGTGGCCCTTCAGCGTGCTCACCGGCACGCGCCCCCCGAACACCGCGTGAGTGGCCTGGCTCTCGGCGATGTCGCCCACCTCCGTGGCGGTGCCGTGGGCGTTCACGTAGTCGACGTCCGAAGGGCCGATCTCCGCGTCCGCCAGGGCGAGCCGCATCACCCGCTCCATGCCGACCGGATCAGGATTGGTCATGTGGCGACCGTCGCAGTTCGTGCCGTAGCCCAGGATCTCGGAGTGGATGCGCGCGCCACGTGCGCGGGCGAAATCGAGCAGCTCCAGCACGAGCGCGCCGGCGCCTTCGGCGACCACGATCCCGTCGCGGTCCGCGTCGTAGGGGCGAGGCGAGCACTGCGGCTCGTCGTTGCGCGTAGAGGCTGCGGACAGGATGTCGAAGATCGCGGCGTCGATGGCGTCCAGCTCCTCGGCGCCGCCGGCGATCATCACGTCCTGGCGGCCGAAGCGGATGGCCTCGTAGGCGTAGCCGATCCCCTGGCTCCCGGAGGTGCAGGCGCTGCACGTCGGAACGATACGCCCGCGGATCCCGTAGAACTGCGCGATGTTCGCCGCACAGGTGTGACTCATGAAGCGGATGTAGTCGCTGCCTCGGATGCCGCTCAGAGTGCGGCTCCCATATAACTGGCGCGCGTACACCCCCACGGCGCGGGGACTGCCCTGGGTGCATCCGTACGCGATTCCCGTCGTGCCATCGCCGAGTGCGGGATGCTCGAGCAGGCCGGCGTCAGCCAGCGCCAGCTCGGTGGCCCGGGTCGCGAGCAGGGAGTCCTTGCCCATGCTGCGGATCTTCTTGCGGGGGTAGGAGTCGGGCGTCTCGAAGTCGGCCACGGGAGCGCCGAGGCGGGTCTGGAGACCGTCGATCTCGTCCCACTCGTCCATGCGCACCACGCCGGAGCGGCCGCGCTGGAGGCTCTCGCGCACAGCCTTCCACCCCGTGCCGATGGGAGAGAGGCCCGACATGCCCGTGACGACGACGCGGCGCCTCATTCGGCCCCCTCTCGCCAATAGTCGAAGAAGTTGAACCACTGATAGGGCGCCACGATGCAGTAGTGCTCGAGCCGACTGGCGTAGGCGGCCGCCAGCTCGCGGATGCGCTTGTCGCGCTCTCCCCGGCCGAGCTGCACGGGCTCGGCCAGCACCTCGGCGAACAACCGGTAGCGTGCACTCCCCTCGCGCAGGGCCACCAGGAAGAAGATCGGGCAGCCGAACAGGCACGCCAGCAGGTAGGGAGACTCGGGAAGCTCCACGGCGCCGCCCAGCAGCGAGACGGAACAGGTGCGTCCGCGGTCGGCCGGCTCGACCCGATCGCCCAGGATGGCAACCAACTCGCCACGCTCGATGCAGGAACGGATGCGCAGCGCCGTATCCATGGAGTCGCGATCGACCTGGATCACGCGCACGCGCTCCGGTTGGTCCGGCGAGAGCTGCCGAAATACGGCGTTGATGCGGGGTGCGTGTCGGGTGTACATGAGGATGTTGACCACGCGGCCGTCCCGAGCCGCCAGCGCGCGCAGCGCATCGAAGCTGCCGAGGTGTGCACCCATGACCACCGCGCCGGTTGTCGACGTGATGATGCGATCGTATTGCTCCTTCCCGACGATCTCGAACTCCAGGTCGCCCGTCCCGTCCGAACCAGAGCACGATGCGATCTAAGATGCTGAGCGAGAAGGCCCGGAAGTGGAGAAAGCTCGCAAGGAGGTCGGGCGCTCGGCCGAGCGCGGCCCGCCCTCCGGGCGCGGCCGCCACGCGGCGCAGATACGCCAGGGACGCTCGGCGCTGCGACCGGCTGGTGACGAAGAAGTACGTGACGATACCGTGGACGAGCACGAGGCTGAGCGGACGCCCGAATAGCCGGTAGCACGCGACGGTGATGCGCAGGCCCAGCATCGAGCCCCGCTCGGCGGCCCGCGACCAGGCGGTCGCCTCGCTCACGTCGACGGATCCTCGGGAAAGAGCCGCCGGAAGAGCGGCTCGACGAGCGTTCCCTGGTACTTGTGAAAGCGCCAGGAGCGCACCAGGAACTCGACGCCGAACACCGCGCCGATCAGAAGATAGGAGACAAGACCGGTGTAGAGCGTCCACAGCCACAGGTCTCCGGCCACGGCGAGCCCGAGGCAGACGGCCGTATTCGCCGCGAGGAATACGCACCAGACCACGGTGACGGTTCGGAAGTAGCGGACCTGGGCATCGGAGATTTCGCCTTCGTGCAGTCGCGCGAAGGTCTCCACCAGGGGCGGGCCCGTGCGCAGCGTGCGCGAGAAGGCCACGAACAGGGCCCCGCTCACCAGGGCCGGGACGAACAGCAGAGCGTGTGCGTTGTTGAAGACGAACGCCAGGCCGAGAACGCCAGCCACCAGCAGGCCGGGCGCTACGAGCTGTCGGAGGTCGGCGGCGGACGGGCGCGGCCAGGTCAGCATTGCACGAAGCACGACGACGACCCCTAGCAGCAGCGCGACCCACCGCGGCTGGAACCATCGAAGACCCGCAAAGACCAGGAAGGGGTAGGAGGCAGCGAGTAGACCGCGCAGAAACTTCATGCCACGCCGGCGCTCCTCCGAACGAGCGCCGCGTGGATCACGTTCACGGCGTCCCCGACGGTCGCCACCGAATTGAGCTCTTCGTTGTCCAGCTTGAACCCGAGCCTCTCCTCGAGCAAGACAGCCAGGTCGACCAGATCGATGCTGTCGAAATCGAGGTCGTCGATCAGATGGGTCGCGGGCTCGATCTGCTCTGGCTTCAAGTGGAACTCGGACCGCATCCACGAGCGCAGCTCCGCGAGGAGTTTTTCACGGGTGGGCGAGGCAGCTTCGGGGGGCGACACTGGACGAAACCTCCGAGAGACTTCGCAACGTTAGCGCGGGTGGCGACGGCTCAGAAGATTATCGCACAACTGCCGATGCGAGGCCCTCAGGCGCGCGACGAATGAAGGCGGTGTTGTCCGGGCGTCGTGGCTAGAATCGAGTGGTGAGCGGAGCGCGGATTGTCACCGGTATCGTCAGCGCAGTCCTGGATCTGATCGCGATGAAACCCATCGCCATCTTCATCTGGTGGCTTTCGAACCGCGCGAACCGCATCGAGTTCCAGGAGCGGGCTGAGCTACGTCGTCTGGTCGAGGCTACGGCGCGCGGCGGTCGGCCGGTCCTGTTTGCGTCGAACCACCTCTCCATGTTCGATGACCCCGTCCTCCCCATGGCCCTGTATCGGATGGGCTTCCGCGCCGTCGCCGAGCTCTCCGCCCTGACGGCGCTGCTGGTTGCCTGCTGGGTGGTACCCGCCGGCGCGGTCCCTCCGGTCGTCCTGCGCGGTGCGGCTCTGTCCTGGGCCGTCGTTATCGTCGTTTTCGGAGCCCGCAAGGTGTGGTGGTCGCTCGGAGACCTGGTGAACTTCAGCGGAGCGTCGGCGCTGCGGGGTAAGCTCGAGATCGGGCGCACGCGCCCGGCGAGATCGGGCCGGCGCGGCGGGGCATCGGCGACATCGTCGTTGGGCTGCGAGAGCGGGGGCTCGACCCCCTGGTGATCGCCGTGCGCCACCGCGGACTGGAGCACGTGATCCCGCGCGGATCGACGCGCGGGATCACGTCGGGACACCTCATCGAGGCATGCTGGGCCGAGTGCCAACTCGATCGGGAAGGAAGCGACGGGAGAGATCAGGACGCGCAATCCATCGCAGACGCTGTGCGGTCTCGGGTGGCGTCGCTCATGCCGGGCAAGCCCCCCCAGAGGCCTGATGGTGGGTAGGCTCGCGAGCTACCTCTACCGGCTCTCCACCACTTTCCTGGGCTGGCTCGTCATGGCAGCGTTCTCCCTCCTCTGGGGCATTCTCACCGTTCCGCCAACGCTGCTGCTCACGCCGATCTGGCCCCGCGCACGCGAGATCTTCAGCGACGTCACGAGTTACGGGCTGCGGCTCTACATCCGCAGCCTGATGTTCCTGCGAGTTCGGGTCGAGGGAGAGGGACGACGAGTCCGGGGCCCTCGCATCCTGATCGCAAATCACCAGTCCTGGCTCGATCCCATCATATTGATCGGGCTCGAGCGGCGTCTCGGCGGCCCCATCCAGCGCTACATGCTGCGCTTTCCCGGTCTGGGCGCGATCATCCGCTTGTCGGGCTTCTTCGCGATCGATGTTGAGGAGTTTTCGTACCTCGACCAGATTCGCAGCAGCGCCGAGCTGGCCCGGGCCCGCGGCGGCGGTCTCCTGTTCTTTCCGGAGGGAACCCGCTCGCGCACGGGCGAGGTCGGCTCCTTCCACCGCGGCGCTTGCCGTGCCGCCGTCGACTACAACCTGCCCGTGCAGCCCATCGTGATCGAAGGCCTCGATCGCATCCTCCCGCCGGGACACGTCATCGCCCAAACCCCCGGACGCCAGATCGTTCGGATCCGCTACCTCGAGCCGATCGAGCCCCCGTTCGGAACGGGAATTCGCCGCGACGTCGTGCGCGCCCTGACCGAGCGGGTGCGCAGCGAGATCGTCGAGGAGCTCGGCAAGCTGCGGACGGAGCGGGCCAGCGCATCGCGGAGCAGCGCCGGCGAGGTTTTCCGATAGAACGGGGCGTCCGAGGGGTTGAGCCTGCCCCCTCGGTTGGTCCAGTCTGGTGCTCTTCTTCTCGGGTTCAAGAACACGGATCGGGCTGTAGTCGCTGGATCCGCACCGCAAACGCCGAAGAGATCATTCATAAGCTTCGGGCAGACGTGGGCGACCAGGCCACCCTCGTAACTCGGACGTCACCGACCGGGCGGCATCGCGGCGAAGACTTCGCTCAGATGCGAGCTGGCGGCCGCCCCCGAACGCCCGGCCTCAGCGATGATCTCCTGCTCCAGCTCCCGGGCGAGCGCGAGGTTCCGGTCGAGCTGTGCGAGCAACGCATCGTCGTCGCAATCGCGCAGCAGGTTGCGGTTCATCTCGGCCAGGAATTCGATCTCTGCATAGTCGACGAACGAACCGGCTGCCGCGCCGCCCCGCTCGACCTTCGACCACTCTCGGAAGAAGGCCTGCATGCCGACGTTCAGCTGGGCAAAGCCCTGGAGGACGGGGCCGACCCGTTCCATGAACGAAGGGTCGACGAACTTGTTCCGGAAGAAGAGCAGCGCGATGCCGCCCCAGTACATCACGAAGTCCCAGATGATCTTGGTGCACAAGACCCTTCCGCTGCCCATCAGTGGGTACTGGCGGTGGTAGGTGAGCAGGAAGGTTCGGGCTAGGGAGCGGAAGGACTGGTCGTAGAGCGTCGCGAGCTCGTCGATGGCGCTTCCACCGAGGTCCCGGGTGATCAGATCGCAGCAGAATCCGTTGGCGATACCGACGAAGTCGCTTCCCGGCGAGTAGAACGGGTCGACGAAGCAGCCCGCGTCGCCGACCAACAACCAACGCTCGCTGCTGTACACCTGCTTGGCGTCGTGGGAAAAGTGCTTGAGGGCCAGGAAATCCATCTTCTGGTCGACGTGGGCGCGCACGACCTCGGCGCACTGGGGTTCGTTGCGATCGAGCCATGCCAGCGCGGCGTCGAAGGTGTGGAGTTCATTGAATGGGTGCAAACGTTCGTCGGAGACGATGCCAACGCTGGTTCGATCCTTGGCCAACGGAATCAGCCAGACCCAATAACCCTCGCCCATCAGGTGGTTGGTCGACAATCGGCGGGAGTGTTTGTTGCGGGCCCGCCAGGCGAGATCCTCCGACCAACTGTCGGGGTCGATGGGGTGGTCGATCCGGAACCACACCGCGTTCACGTCGTGGCGATTGGGGCGGACCAGGTCGAGTTGCTTCTTGAGAAGTGAGGCTCGTCCGCTGGCGTCTACGATCCATCGGCAACCCACTGCTAACGTTTCCGTCGAGTGCGTAACGCGGATGGCGTGATCCGCGTCGCCGTCGCCGAGCGTGACCTCGGCTACCACGCACCCGTCCACGAAGTCGATTCCCGCAGCCAGGGCCTTATGCGCCAGCCCGGTCTCGAAGCGACCGCGATCGATCTGATAGCTCGGGACGGACAGAAAGTGACTGGGGCCGCACTCGAGCCGACTGGCGATGTCCCGGTTTCCGTCGTGGCTCATGAAGAAACGCAGCCCGAACTTGCGGAGCTCGTCGCCGAGCAAATCAGAGAGTCCGAGGACTTCACTGAAGTAGTGGCTTCCGGCTTCGACGGACGATTCGCCGACCTTGTGCGCGGCCTCGGGCGACGGGTGTTCGCTGCGTTCCGCGACGAGAACGCTGATTTCGGGCCGCGTCTTTTTGAGCTGGAGTGCGAGGCACAGGCCGGCGAGGCCCCCGCCCGCGATCACGACGTCGTATCGGTCGCGAACGTCCACTTGGCTACCCCAAGCCGCCGTTGACCGAGATCACCTGCCCGGTGATATAGGACGCTTCGGCCGAGAACAAAAAACCGACGGCGGCGGCGACCTCTTCGGGCTTGCCCATCCTCTGCATCGGAATCAGACGCGAGACTTCTTCGACGGGGAGTCCCTCGGTCATTTCGGTCTCGATCAGCCCGGGGGCGACGCTGTTGACCGTGATGCAGCGCTTGGCGAGTTCGATCGCGAGTGCGCGCGTGGCCCCGATCAGGCCGGCCTTGGAAGCGCTGTAGTTGACCTGCCCGCGATTTCCCATCAGCCCCGAGGCCGACGCGATGGTCACGATTCGTCCACCGCTGCGCGCGCGCACCATCGGCATCACCAGCGGATGGACGACGTTGTAGAACCCATCGAGGTTCGTGCGGATCACGCGATCCCAGGCTTCCCCCGTCAGGCCCGGGAAAGGCGCGTCTTCGTGAACGCCCGCGTTGCAGACAACACCGAAGAAGGCCCCGTTGGCCACCAGGTCCGACTCGAGGGCCTCCGCGCAGGCCGCCCGATCCGCGACGTCGAACGGGAGCAGCGCGGCGTCGCCGCCGAGATCCCGGACCATGGCCTGGGTCTTCTCGGCTTCCTCGCACCGCTGGCGGTAGTTGAGCGCAACCGGAAATCCCGCCCGCGCGAGCTGCAGGGCGATGGCGCGTCCGATGCCGCGGCTCGCTCCGGTGATCAGCACTCTCCCTGCCAAGTTCGATCCCCTGAGCTTCGCCATCCCGAAGAAGAACCCCGATGCTCTCACTCCCCGCCTGCGAGGTCAAATCGCCTATTCTTCGACGGCCCCCGGGGTCGCCGAGGGCCATGGCACAATCTGGAGCCCACTCCGATGAGAGTCGCGTTCGTTTCTGGAAATCGCGAGCTGCTCCCCGACGCGGCCATCCCGATCGGAATCCTCTCGGTGATCGCGAACCTGCCGAAGCGACACGAGGCGACCCTCATCGACCTCTGCTTCGAGGATGCGCCCGCAGAGGTCCTCGCTGGGAGTTTGGACGCATTCGGGCCCGACGTGGTCGCGCTCGGAATGCGGAACATCCAGAACGCCGACTATTCCGGAACGTCCAACACCCTCGAGTATTACGACGGGCTGATCGGAGTGATCCGCAATGCCACCGAGGCGCCCATCGCAATCGGAGGCAGCGGTTTCAGCGTGATGCCCGTCGAGCTGATGAAGCGCCTGCGGCCCGACTTCGGGATCTCCGGTGAGGCCGAGGAGGCGTTTCCCGCGCTGCTCGACCGCTTGGAGGCCGGCCTGGGCTTCGACGAGATCGGCAACCTGCATCGATTCGAAGACGGGGGCGTCATCTCGAACGGCCCAGCGCCGGGCTTCCTCGACATGAACACACTGTCGCCCGCGGATCGCTCGCTGGTCGATCCACGCTACTACGAACGCTTCGGGATCGAGTCGCTCCAGACCAAGCGCGGCTGCCCGCTGCGCTGCGATTACTGCACCTACCCGATCATCGAAGGTCGGGTCGGCCGCGTCCGAGAACCCGCGGCCGTCGTCGACGAGCTCGTCGCGAGCCTCGAGCAGCAACCGGCGACCTCTCATGTCTTCATGGTCGACTCGGTCTTCAACCTGCCCAAGGGCCACGCGAAGGCCGTCTGCCGCGAGATGATCGCTCGGGAGGTGAAGATCCCGTGGACGTGCTACGCGAATCCGCTCGGTTTCGACGCCGAGCTCGCCGAGTTGATGGCCGAAGCGGGCTGCGCGGGTATGGAGGTCGGCGCCGACTCGGGTCGGACGAGATTCTCGCCAGGCTCCGCAAGGGCTTCACGACCGAGGAGGTCCGCAACCTACACCGGATCGCGGCTCAGGTGGGCATCCCGGACTGCCATACTTTCATCCTCGGCACCCCGGGAGAGACCTTCGACGACGTGCTGCGAACCCTCGACTTCATCGTCGACCTCGATCCCTTCAGCGCGATCCTGATGGCCTGGGTCGACGACGCCGAGGCGCTGGATTCCGAGACTGCGCGAGAGCGCGAGAAGTTGCGCGAATCGATCCTGAAGCTCCTCGAGGAACACAAGAGCGAGTTCCCGTGGTGGAGCATCCCCGCGCTCGGCGTGAATTACGACGCGAGGATCTTCGACCTGCTGCGTTCCAACGGTTACGACGGGCCGCTGTGGCGCCACATCCGGGCCCTGGTGCCCGCGGCGACGGAGAACCATCGCCCGAGAGGCGGAGCAGGCACCTCCCGCTCGCGCTGAGCCGAGATTCAAACCGCCAGCTGATCCGCCGATCAGCTGGCGACGGCGACCGTTGGACTCAGATGCCGGCGACGATCCGCTCGGCGAGCGTGTTGACCATCCGGTCGAAGCGTTCCACGGCTCCCGGGCGGATGAAGCCGCCGACCGCCGTCGACGTATTCGTGGCGAAGCTCTGGCGGCGACGCCGCCGTGGACGACCTCCACGGTCACGGCGATCCGGTCCGCCCGGCCATCGGCCCCAACCAGAAGCCGTGGAGCCGGACCGCAGGCGAAAACCGGTCACCCGGATGTTCAGCGCGTCGGGGAGTTGCCTTTTCCCAACACCCGACCACGGCTTCTGCAGCACCTTGTTCGTGATCTTCTTGGCGCCGGCCTGTTGGAGGAAAGCCGCCCTGCGCTCGCCGCTGAGCTCGCTGGCGTCGACGCTCACCGAAACATCTTTACCACCAGCTTCGATAGCATCGGTGGCGGCGTATTGGATCGTCCCGCCGCCGGGCGCGGACGCGCAGCCGACGAACGCAAGCGTCACGAGGACAAGAATGAGACGACAACATCGTTGACTCGTCGGACCGAAGCATGGTTGACTCATCGAACGGAAACACCGGTAACTCATCATCGTGATACGATAGCTTGACCCATCCGGAGGAAACAATGCGAATCGCGCAAAATATCGCCCTAGTCATCGCAATCGCCGCGCAAGTCGTTCTCGGCTCCGGTTGTACGTCGCCGGTGCCGCCCACCGTGACTCGGACTCCAAGGGCTCCGCTGATCGCCAACCCCGCGGTCTTCCTTCAGGCCAACGTGCAAAGGCCCCGGATAATGGAATCGCTGCGCAAAGCGGGCGTTCGTCTGGCGGAATCGTATGCGGAAGCCGACTACATCTTGAACGTCAACGTGGGGAGAAGGCACAAAAACCAGACCTGCGGGGGCAGCAGCAACATTGCGTACATCCTGGATGGCAGAGACAGCCACTTGATGGTGATCAAGGCGCGCGGACTGACCGGAACCTGCGCCCCCAATCTCTTCGACGACATGAGCCAGAAGCTCGCTACCTACTTCGGGGTTGAGCCGCTCGGAGCCCTTGCCCTCAAACGTCTCGAACCCTTCCGAGCGACGAGTTGAGCGAACGGACCAGCAGGTACGTCGCGCCCGGCAGCATCCAGATCAACTCGCGCAGGCGCGCCGCGAGTCCCACCGCGAGCCCCACGTCGGCGG
>PVMK01120183.1_pt1 | contig 16007 bp, 11 predicted proteins | sample 1853481 | NCBI WGS metagenome assembly PVMK01 (sample SAMN08533507, study PRJNA380276) | Marine sediment metagenome, whole genome shotgun sequencing project.
TTCTTGAGGCACTCCAAAGTATTCAGCCAGGGGAAGAAGCTGGCTGCGACCATTGTGCCGATTTGATGCCACTGCTGCACCTGTATCGCAGCCAGCTTCTTCCCCTGGCTGAATACCTTGGAGTGCCTCAAGAAATTCTGAAGAAAAAAGCTGATCCAGATCTATTGCCGGGACTGGATGACAAAGGTGAACTGTTGGGTTCCTTTGAAATAGCTGATCAAATCTTATGGGGGATCGAAAAAGGTTTTTCCTTGACTGACCTTGCAGAACGATTTGGTTCCAAGCAAGTTGATTACATTCAGCTGCTGGTGGATAACTCAGCATATTATCGTGAAACACCATTTTCCCTTCTCTAGCCGGCTTGTCCTCCCTGCACCCATCTGATAGAATATTCCTCGAGCCCCCATAGCTCAGTGGATAGAGTGTCGCCCTCCGGAGGCGAAGACCTGTGTTCGAGTCACAGTGGGGGTACTAAAAACGCTCAAGATCAGTATTGAGCGTTTTCTTCGTTTATATTAGCAAATTTCTATTTCTTTCTTTACTTAATCCTCTGTCCAAATAATTCCAAAACACAAAACTTGCATAAAAATAATTTTAATATCAGTGTAAAATATGATGAGTTAGACAATTATTTTGGATGACTTTTCTTTTAGACCAAATATGGCCAATCTTCGAAAGAAGAAAGCATATTTGATTTTTACATATAATTAGGCATTATGATCCCCTAATTTATCTACCTTTGTAACAAATTTATCCTTTTTTTCGTTACTTTAATAGTAGTAAATTATATGCAATTCTTAGCACAAGCATTGTTAGGAATTACACGCGTTTTTATACCAAACAAAATAAAAACGCACGAATCTATATCAAATCATGGAGGAGAAATGAAAAAGGGATATATTGTTTTGCTATTGATTTGCACCTGCTTATTGGTCTCTGCTTGCGGACCTGCGCTGGTAGTCAATTCAGCTGGAGATGAGCCAGATACAAACCTGAGCGACGGCATCTGTAAAACAGTCAACAATAACTGCACTTTAAGAGCCGCGATCATGGAAGCGAATGTTTCTCCTAATGTTAGCAAAATCACATTTAAGAATGTGACAACAATCTCACCTACAACTAATCTCCCACCCCTGACTGCCGGAAATACCCATATCGAAGGTGAGGGACTAATCGTAATTGATGGCAGTCAAATATCGACTTACCCTGAAATAGGTATACATATCCTTGATTCTGGTTACAATATCATTCAGGGTTTACGGATCCGGAATTTTCTTTACGGGATCTATATACTAGCTGATGAAGGTGAAGCCAAAAACAACATCATCGGTATGCTCCCGTCATCAATTGACGGTTCTGATGAACATAATGTCCTGGTTTTTAACTATATCGGCCTAGTCATTGAAGGCCAACACGCCTTTGACAACATAATCTCCGGTAATTATATTGGAGTTGGCTCAAATGGTATCACTGCCAAGCCAAACGATTATGACGGTGTCCATATCAGGGATGGAGCACACCATAATCTAATAGGAAGTCTTTCAGGGAACACAATTTCTGAAGGCGGAAATCTGATCAGCGGAAATGGAGTCGGGATCAAAATCAATAATGCTGTCCACAATCATATATCAGGAAATTATATTGGCACACAGGAATCTGGAAATATCGAATTGGGCAATGGTGATGGTATCAGAGTGCTATTTGGAGCAAATAACAATATCATCGGCCTTGACTTGTCAGGTGAAGGTCAGCCCAATCTGATCAGCGGAAACAATGGAGACGGCATCTGGATCGAAGACTCAGACTTTACAATTATCGCTGGAAACTATATCGGCGTAACCTCAACTGGCACTTCCGCTCTCCCTAACCGTTTTGGAATTTATTTATACGGAAGCGGTTTCAACATTATTGGAACCGATGGCAACGGGGTCAATGATACTAACGAAGGCAACCTGATCAGTGGAAATGAATATTATGGAATAAACATATCTCAAAACAACTCTATCCAAAATATTATTGCCGGAAATATGATTGGCACTAATTTCGATGGCACCGCCCCGATTGGAAACGAAAGTACAGGAATTACCACATCAGGTCACTCCACCATTATCGGCACGGATGGAGATGGTATTTCAGATGAAATTGAAGGCAACCTGATCAGTGGCAATGGTGGGTGGGGTGTATTATTGGCCTCTAACGACAATATTGTCTCTGGAAATATTATCGGGTTGGATATCACTGGTGCAACCGCTCTCGGTAATCTGGGTGGTATCGTTATCAATCCAGATGGCAGTCAAAACCTCATCGGTACCAATGGGGATGGAGTATCTGACGAATTGGAAAGAAATATAATCAGCGGCAACGGTGGAGGACAATTCGTTAATAAAGGGATAGATATTCGCGGAAGCGAGAATATCATCGCCGGTAATTATATTGGAACCGACATCACAGGAACAGTAGCTCTGAGTCCTGGGCATGATGGAATCTATATCCATACAAACGCAAACAACAATTTGATCGGCACTGATAGTGACGGTATTGCTGATCTATCAGAAGGGAACTTGATCAGCGGCAATGGAAGATTCGGGATCGAGATCCTGGGCGGTGCTTTTAATAAGATATCAGGCAACCTTATTGGATCTGATATCAGTGGAACAATCGCCCTTCCTAACGGGTATACAAATCCTCAATTTTATTACGGCGCAATTCGACTCGGTTATGGATCAAATAATAACGTGATCGGCACAGACGGCGATGGAATTAACGATCAAATTGAGGGTAATGTAATTAGCGGGAATGCAATCAAGGGTATTGTCATTCTTGGATCCAATAACTTTAACAACGTAGTCGCAGGGAATAAAATCGGCACAGATATCAGCGGTGGTTCTGTACTCGGAAACACAGCAGGTATAGATATTATTCAGGGAGCGGAATACAACAGAATTGGAACAAATGGGGACGGTATATCAGATGCGGCCGAAGCCAATATCATCAGCGGAAATAGTGATTTTGGCATCCGCATAGACAGTCCAGCCAATGTTATCTACGGGAATTATATTGGCACTGATTCCACAGGAACCGCCGATCTAGGCAATGGAACCCACGGAATTCTCATTAATAATAACGCTCTAGGAGTTGCAATCGGAGGTTCTCCGGAGAAAGCCAATACCATTGCTTTCAATAATCGCGCCGGAATCTATGTACGCAAGATTTTCCCAACCGATCCAATTCCTGATAAAGTGATAATCACATTTAACTCAATCTACTCCAATCATGAAGAAGGAATTGATCTGGACGACGGAAACCATACGGGAAGCACACCAAATGACTCTGGCGATGTCGATACAGGTCCGAACAATTTCATGAACTACCCGGAGCTCAGCTACGCATCCTCAATTATGACATCTGTTGCTATTACAGGAGAGATTTTTGACGGGCTTCCTAACGCTCAGTTTGAAATCCAATTTTTCAGTAATAGTGTTTGCGACTCTCCTTCAAATCACGGGGAAGGGAAAACATATCTTGATTCAACCACTCAACAAACAGACGGGAACGGCAATGTTCAGTTCCTAGTTTCTTTACCTGTGGTTGTTATTCCTGGCTCATTTATCACGTCAACAGCAACTACCCTTGGCAGAACATCAGAATTTTCTGGATGTGTGGAAGTGATAGATTCTCAAACTTTCAGCCAGGAAGAAAACCTCTGCGATCAATTTGACCAGGAGGAAATGACTCTGGTGACTTTTAGAGTTGATCCAGAACTATTGGTGTTGAACCTGTATGTTAAAAATTCATCTGGATTCCCTGGCAGTGAAGAAACAAACGGCAATGCTAAAGAATGGGTGTACACAGCATTTCTCGGTGATATCGAAGCGAGAAAATGCAATTTCCAGGGATTTGCAGATAGGCTGTACTGTGATTTTATAATCCCAGAGGAATATTTAAAAACATCTCAGGATCTGAAGGTTTTTGTCAATTTATGTATACCTCCTCTTTATATAAACGAGAACGTGAGTATCTTTGAAAAAGAACCCGTGTGTTCAAGCGACATGGGTGACCAGGAATGTATTGCCGCTGGCGGAACCTATACCGTCGGGGCTAATTGCACCTGTCCGTAGAAGATTTTCCTGTAAGTTTTTATAAAAATAGATGCCTTCCTTACGGAAGGCATCTTAGTCGATGACTCTATCAAAGCCGAAAAAACTTTGAGCGCCCTAACTGGTACATATGATTGTTATCGATACTCATCAACAGCTTCAAACATAGCCACAATATTTTCCGGAGGTACATCAGGCAGAATATTGTGGATAGTAGTGAAAACATATCCTCCACCAGGCGAGAGTACTTCAATACTTGCTCGCACATCGTCCTTCACTTGTTCTGGGGATCCCTGGTTCAAGACCGAACGCGTGTCAACTCCGCCTCCCCAGAATGTCACGGCTGATCCAAATTCTTTTTTGAGGTGCTCAGGACCCATATCACGCGTATTTGTTTGCACAGGATTTAAAATTTCAAAACCTGCATCAATTAAATCTGGGATCAGCTGATAAATTGATCCGCAAGAATGGAGAAAGGTGTGCATTTTGCTATTGTCCTTGATGTAGTTACAAAGGATTTTATGTCGCGGCTTGAATAATTTTCGATAGGTGCCAGGGCTCATCAATGGGCCTGTATTCATGCCAAGATCATCACCGAGCCGAATGATATCCACTACATCACCAACCGCCATACAAATATTTTCCAGGGAATTTAGGTGGCGTTCCATGAGCGCATCGAGGAATCGTTCCACCTCAACTGGAGCACCGACTAAATCCATCAAGAAGTTATCCAGCCGGCGGACAAAAGTACCCCATTCGAATAAGTTGCAGCCAGCTGACAGTACTATGGCCCGATCGCTACTTTCTCGTAGTTTCAAGGCGTTTTTACGCAGCTGGGTCCAGAAATCTGGTTCACTTGAATGATCCCACGGGCTGTGGGCGAAGGCAGCCCAATGGATCTTATTCATTGCTTCATCAAGATTTGCGCCATAGCTAGCCGGGTATCCGTCTAAAAATGGAAAAACAATCTGATCGTAGGAGAAGGCAGTTGCGGGCATTCTTGCAATGGCTTCATCTCCTTTGAAGGCCAGAAAAGAACCATCCAGCTGTTTTTTCGGCCGGAACCATACTGGTTGTTGGGCAGGCCGTCCGTTAGGCAGAGTATAGTCATACCATTCACTTTCAAGGATATTGAAAGTCCGCCCGAGATCAATGGTGTCAATGCGGAAGTAATCAAGAGCTTCGTCTGAGGGCTGCGCCACTTGCTGAACAACATCATAAACCCAGTTCTGCTTATCCTTTAATGGGATATGATTGATCAATTTATCATATGCAATCGCAGAAATGCCTGAACTGGGAGTGGCTCCCAGGTCTACAGGTAGGCCATCTGGTTCAATGTGGTTGATTGCATCAAGAACGCGTTGCCTTGAATTCATAGCTGCTCCAGTCAATCAACGTGAAAAATTTCTTCCATACTGGCCCACCACTCACCTTCCTTGCGGGTTTCAAGTGGTTTCTGGCATGGATCTGTCAATTTCCACCAAGCCTGGGTGTTCGTATTGGCAGCCATCTTCTTCATATCTCCCTCAAAATCATCGCCGTGATACTCAAAGTAGCTGAACAAAAAATTATCTTTAAAAAAAATCGAGTAATTGCGTATATTGCATGATTGGATCATATTGAGCACATCCGGCCAGACATTAGCATGAAGTTCTATATACTCTTCAATTTTTCGGGGCTTTAATTTGATCACACTTCCCAAACGCAGCATAATTATCTCCTATTCTCATCACTCAGCACACTAAGAATTGACAACCCCGTCGCTAGGGCAGCACTCACGCCGGTGTAAAGAGTTTTTGCCACAATATAAGCCCAATTACTAAATCCGTCAGGATTGATCAAATAAATTGAGCCATCCATGATAAAACCGCCAAAAACAACAACGCAAACTATGGTTACGATGAAAGCACGGAGCACTCCACCCTGGGGAAGTTTTGGTCCAACATGGGATAATTTGTCAAGATTTCCTTTGATTACCTCACCTCGAGTTGAACTAATTGCAATCAAACTAACGAGAAAGCTGATAATTGCAACTGTAATCAATATATCGATAGCAGCTTCCGCGTATGGAATATTGCCTCGTGAGCGATACGTAAAAAAGGCGATTAACCCATTGAGAACTGAATTGATCAATGCACTAATAATGACCTGAGTTTTTAGATATTTCTGCGGCTTAGTGGTTGTTGTTGTAGGTGGAGAATACACTTCCCAATCTTTTTCCAAGCCATCAACGGTTACAACTATCACAGACACATCTGGATCTGGTTTATGCTCTGGGAGATTGATATCAAGTTTATGCCTGATATGAGAAAACTCCAACTGTTCTCCATTCATAGCACTGACAGTCTTTACTGTTCCAGGGAAAAAGTCAATAACAAGTCTAAGTTTGGAAGGCCAATCGAAAATATGCAGATAAACCATATTGCCTTTACGGGTTGCTTGCCCCCAGGTCAATTCCTGCAAAGGAGTATAAGTTGTGCCGTAAATAGCTTCCTGATTCAAATCCATCCATTTACTTATGCGTTCCAAGCGTTCTACTGCTTGAACCGGAAACTCACCCATGGCTGTCGGTCCGACATTCAGTAGATAATTGCCACCGTGGCTGACAACCTCGACTAGGTTACGGATCAATTGCCCTGATGTCTTCCACATAGTTTCATTTGGGTTATATGCCCAGCTTTGCCCCATGGTCATGCATGTTTCCCAGGGCTGGAATCGATCAGGAGAGGGATACGGGTCCTGTAAAACCTGGGTCAGCTCCAAGGTGCCGTCTGCGTATTTATGCAATTGTTTCCGCAGTAAATCCCGAATTCCAGGTACTTTGAATAAAAATAGGACTGCTTTTATAAAATTATCACCGCCTGGATCAACACGTGATGGAGGTTTGCCGGTACGCGCTGGTATTCCATCTTTGGGGATAAATTGTTCGGGAGTGACAAAATCGTAGCCGTCCCCTAGTCGGTCATTTATCAAAGTATTCGGGCTTAGTTCGTGGATGATCTTATGGAATCGTTCCGGATCATACTTGCCATGACTAAACAATCCGTCAAACCAAAAAATACTCACTTCGCCGTAGTCTGTAAGCAATTTTCTGATGTGGGTTTCCATGTAATCAAGGTAATCTCCCCAGGCCTTGCGTTTAGGGTTTCCGAGCCAGTTCTTTGTAGCTGGCTTACTTGCATCTCGATAACCTGGATGGCTCATATCTGGTGGTGAATAATAAAATCCCAGACGCATCCCAGTCTTAGCACACGCTTTGGCCAATTCAAGACAAATATCCTTACCGTAAAGCGTATTCGTGATCTTGTATTCAGTGCCAGGAGCATCGAACATGCAAAAGCCATCATGATGCTTGGAGGTGATGACAATGTAGCGCATCCCTGCACCTGCAGCAGTGCGTACCCACTTATCAGGACTGAAATTAATGGGATTGAAATTGTTTGGCAATGTAATGTACTTTGCTTCCGTGATCTTTGTCCGATTTTTGAACATAGCCTCCGATAACTCCGGTGCCATTATCGGCCAGGAAGCTTCTACACCAGCTACTGAATAAGCCCCCCAGTGAATAAATAATCCAAATTTAGATTCTTTGTACCAATCGAGTCGTTGATTGCCGGCTTGAATTCTTTGTCGTTTTTTATCCATCTCATGCACTCCAAATTCCCTTTTGATCCATGAATTTAGTATATTTTTCAATTTGCAAGATCTAATTAATATTCCCTCCGGGCAGTCACTCGTACTGCGTTTGCAATTGGATTTTTTGAGACAAGAATAAGATATCCGCCACCGCCAGCGCCAGATAGCTTCCAACCTTCTGTCTTGTTTTGATACTTTTTTATCAAAGTATCGATTTGATCATTCATCATATTTGGAAACATTTTAACCTGGGCTGCAAAGCCTTCACGCATGGCATTGCCAAATGCATTAATATCCAGCTGCTTGATAGCAGACCACAAATTATCTGCAGCCTTAGCTAATAATTTTGCATTATTTTGATTAATTTGAGTACCATCTAGAACGTCATATTTGGCGTGGCGTGGTCCTAACGGGATCAAATACAGAGCATTTTCCACAAATCTTAGTAATTGTTCATTTGGATTATGATCGATATATTCAGGCCAATAACCCCCCTTATAGTAAGCTTTTACCAGGCCGGGATATACTATGCCAATTGAATCTTGAGAGCCGGAAATCGTTTTTGTTCCAGGCGGATTATCAAAACAAAATAGTATTTTTGACAATTTCTCATAATTTCCTTGAGGGATTTTTACGCCCCATAAATCTCGAGCTCGATTCCTGGTGCTCGTCGCCATACCACAGCGTTCGTTGAATTCCAGAGTAGGTTCAAGGGAAATTGTTACAACGGCACCAGGATGATGTCGAGACACATAAGGTTGATCAAGCCAACCCCCTGCAAGATCAATACGGTATGGAAGGTTTTCTTTAGACCGTAGATCTGTTGTTGATCTCATTTCAATATTAGGATGAGGTTTCCTTTCTGAAATGAGATATTCAACACCCAACGATATACATAATTCTTCTTTTTCTGGGAGATGTCCCTCCACATTAACTAAAAAATAATCAGGGCGGAGCTCTTCCAATTCATTTTTAAAATCAAGCAGACCAGAACCTTTTGATATAAAAGCATCTTCTACCCAGCGAATAGATTCAATCATAAATAGACGTTCATACTGGTTGTTGATTGTTTCACGGCCTTTTAGATCGTATATAGTTTTGTCAGAACCTATAGCAACATATAGATCGCCATACTTGGCAGCCTGGCGGAAAAATTCAATATGCCCGCTATGCAGCATATCAAAACAGCCACTAATCATAATCTTTTTCTTTGACATTGTATGAATAACCTGAATTTCCCCTTATATTAATATGATTGTTAAATCCAGAGATTTTTATAGCTATAGCATAAAATTTCATTGAATCGATATATTGTTCAATCAGTTCAGGATATAGATTAATTTATACCTTGAGGTGCATATCCAGTAAAAATACTATTGTAATTTTACTTCAAACCTCTAATATAATCTGCAAAACTAGGGACACAATACAAACAAAAGCATCAACTTCAGGGCAGCCTGTCATTTTTCATCTATATTTATCAAATATAACCACTTTCTTAATCATCAATCACCAGCTGACATCATTTTTCGATTAACAGTTATGTAAGTACAGAGAGCTGTTTTTTGATTATGATTAGTCTATTAGGGTATTTGCCCTGAAATTTTATATTGCCCTGCCGATTACTTATGACTATTAAACAAACTGGTGATCTCTCTCAAGCAATGGTCCAGGTCCTAAAGCAATTTTCCCGTGTAAAATGGGAAAATAAAACCATTCAGGAATTAAAACCCAGTGAATGTGAACTGCTTGGAACATTATATTTAACGTTGAGCAACGGTAATAAAGCCCTGGCTGCTTCCGCGATTAGCAATTTGCTCAATATCACTCCGGCAGCTGTAACTCATCTCTTAAATCCTCTTGAAAGCGGTGGTTTTATCAAAAGGCACAAAAAAGCTGATGATAAACGATTTGTGTTCATCAGCTTGACTGGAAAAGGTAAGAGAATTGCAGAAACTTTATTAGAAGACGAATCTGAGAATTTAGCTCGATTAGTAACACACCTTGGAAAAGACGAGAGTCAGACATTCATCAGATTAATGGAATCAACGATTGACTTTTTCGTGAATGAACCCGTGCCTTAATTAGATTGATAATGCTAAAAATATAAAAAAGAACTGGGATATAAGTCCAGTTCTTCTTTTCGTTTGGAGAGTTGATTTGAGGTCAATTACACCAGATTATGATATCAACAGTAGCTTGATAACCATATGTATAGGTAGCTAGTTTAGCCTATCTCTTCACAGGATCAGTTTTTTGGATCAGGTTTGAGAATTATCGTGTGCATATCTTGCCTATTGCTGTGAAAGTATCTCAGAACCTGTTGTTCTGGGAAATATTCATACGTTCCATCTGAAACCTCTATAAGGACACTATCCTTGTATTGGTATTCTGGTATATAAATCAAGGTTGGTTCATCTAGTTTTGGATCGTGTTTAAAGACAAAAATAAAATGTCTATTATCAATATTGAACTCTATTCGCCGAGGTACTCCAGAAATTGCTAAGGGATATGGTCTGATAATCGCTCGTAATGCCCTGCCGCCCGAATTTATATCGGTAGGATCTAATTGTTGATCTCGGCTGAAAATTGACAGGTCTTCATCATTCCACTTATCACCCAGGGCATTGGTATTGTCTGCGGTATAGTTCCACAAAGTGAAATGATGCAAATTTTCTTCCAGGGCAGTGAGTGTGCGATCAAATGCCTTGATCTGGGCGCTAAAATCTCCAGTTTTGTAAGCAGATTTATCATCAAGGTCATACGCGATGCCAACTTCTCCTATCAAAACCGGGATATCGCCCATCATTATTTTTGCGTGTATTTTCGGTCTGTCAAGCTGCTCAGTGAAAGAACGCTTTATTTTTCTAACCCCTAAAACTAATTTCCCTTGGTCCCTATCATAGTTTAACCAACTGTTGAATCGTTTCATCACCAACACAACCGGGTCATACCAATGCGGCGCATAAACAACATCCCTTGCGTCATCCGATTCCCAGGTCGGCCCATCTGGCCCAAATCCTTTTTCTACAAATATTATTGCCCGGGGATGAACATTCCGCATAGCTGCAGCAAATTTGTTATTGAATGGGACATAATAATCCCTATTAAAATCCACGAGTTGTCCCCGACGATAAGCAAAATATCCCGGCTTTAACAGGACAGGTTCGTTGTTTATAACCTTCCAAACGCCATTTTCCTGCCAGATCGGGTCAAAACCATCCATCCATACTGTTATTCCATCAGGATTAACTACCTCCCGACCAACAATTTTTGCTCCCAACACACCCCGCTCCCATTTTTTCAATTTGAGAGGAATTCCTGACCCCAGCTGCATAGCTTGAAAGGGTGTTGGGATAAACCCTTTTTCCACAGTGGTGTATCGTTGGTTGAGATCCTTAATGCCAATCCATCCCTCAACCGGTTCGTTCATAGAGTCATAACCAACAACATTAGGCAGATCAGAAAGGTATTCAGCCAATTTTTGGATCGAATTAATAAAATGTCTTTGGAAAAACTCCTCAACAGATTCACCCTCAATTTTTGTAAATGGCGCAAATTCCGATCCTCCAAAAAATAACGTGAACATAGTTGCTGCCGCCAATTTGGTGGCATTGGTTGACCAGATCATCTGGGGAAGCGGATCGCCATGAGCCTGATGTGTAAAGGCAGCTCCGGTTTCCTGGAATTTAGTGATATCCATCCCGATCAATTCAAACGTCCATCCCGGAGCTCCATCTCCACCTGAGAACCTGCTCCAGACATCCTGGTGAGGATCAATGAACATATTGATATTGTACTTAGCAGCTTTTTCTACAACAGCTCGAATGTATTCCAGGTATTCATGGTCATAAATTCCAGGGCCGGTATGCTCAATGGCTTCCCAGGTTACCAGGAATCGCAGAAATTTAAATCCCCATGATTTCAATCGGGAAAAATGCTCATCGGCTTCGTCTAAAGGAAACGGACGTCCAACAAACGATATTTCCCTATGATTGCAGAAATCATCAGAAAGGTATGTTGCACCGTCAGGTTTATAGGGCACTTTGCTGCTGCCGCCCAGATTCACACCCCTTAACATCAGGGTTCTTCCAAATTTATCCTTGAAACTTGAACCGTCTATATACATAGTGTTTTCCAGTAAATCAATTCCTAACCCAATGTTCACTTTAACGTGTATTGATTCTTTCGATTACACTCTCAGCGGTTTTTATTCCATCAATAGCTGATGATATGATTCCGCCTGCATAACCCGAACCTTCTCCGGCCGGGAATAAACCCTGGATGGATACACTCTGATGTCCATTATCCCTGATAATTCTCAGTGGAGCAGAAGTTCGTGTTTCTATCCCGGTTAGAACGGCATCATCCATGCTGAACCCTGATATTCTACGATCAAAATAAGGTAATGCTTCCAGAATCGCTTTGATGATATAAGGTGGAAACAAATCCCTTAGATTGCTGAGCTTAATCCCGGGTAGATAACTGGGTTGTATAGTGCCCAGACATGAAGAAGGATTGCCGGAAATAAAATCACCCACTAATTGAGTTGGTGCAAAATAATCTTCTCCTCCTGCAAGAAAAGCTTCACCCTCCCAATATCTCTGAAAGTCGATCCCCGCCAGGGGATAATCCTCAAAGTCTGATGGATGAACTTCAACGACAATAGCGCTGTTGGCATTTATTCCATCACGGGCGTATTGGCTCATCCCATTTGTCACCAAATGCCCTGTTTCAGAGGCTGCCGCAATTACACTGCCGCCCGGGCACATACAAAAACTATAAACTGTCCTTCCGTCCGAGCTGTGATAAGCAAGTTGGTAGTCAGCCGCCCCCAGTTCCGGATGGTCAGAATGTTTGCCATACTGGTTCCTATTGATAAGCTCCTGGGGATGTTCAATTCGGAATCCAACTGAAAATGGTTTGGGAGATATTTTTACCCCTCGTTCGTGCAGCATCTGATAGGTATCTCTGGCGCTATGACCTCTCGCCAGTATCAAGAAATCAGTCTTTAACTCATTTCCATTTGATAATTGGACACCAGAAATACCATTTCCATTAAGATCCAAATCATCCAATCTGGTTTCAAATAGATATCTTCCACCTAACTCAGTTATATAATTGCGAAGGTTCTTGACAACACCGATCAGGTTAGCTGTGCCAATATGGGGCTTATTTTCAAAAAGGATCTCTCTTGGAGCACCCGCATCAACCAGTACCTGGAGAATTTTTTTATCTCTATGCAATTTGTCCTTGACCCGGGTTTGCAATTTCCCATCTGAGAATGTTCCCGCTCCGCCCTCACCAAATTGAACATTTGATTCCGGATCCAATCGTGCCAAAATTTCTGTGTGTCTTTTGCCCTTTCCTTGACCGGTTTCCCCCTCTCCAGCAGAATTGGTTCAAGCCCGGCTTCGGCCAGTATCAGACCGGCAAATATGCCCGCTGGGCCTGTTCCAACAACAATCGGATTATGCTTTGATTTATTTATTATCGATGGCGCTTGATAATGATAATCAGGTGCCTTGGAAACTCGCGGATTAGATTTATTTTTAGAAAGAATTCCTTTTTCATCAGATACCATCACCAATATACTGTACACCCTTAAAAGCGGTTTGCCTTTGCGGGCATCCAGACTGCGTTTTAGGATCCTGATTTCGCTAATTTTATCTTTTGAGGTAGCCAGTACTTTTGATACTTCAGCCATAAGGGCCTGATCTGGATGGTCAAAGGCTAGTTTCACATTCGTAATTCTTATCATGATAAACTCAAGGTTAAGGTATTTTTTGTAAGGAGCCTGTAAAGGACAATAAGTATGATCTGTTTTTATGATAATAGCAAACCTGCTGCCTGCAAAGTACAATTGTTAAGTAAATTTCAATTCATGATATGATTTATTTGTTCTGTCAGCCAAGTTTGAGTAAACATAATTAATAAATCATTCAGATATCTAATGCCAGATACTACACCTCAACGAGTTAAAGATGCTATTCAGGCTCTGCGCAGCAACGACAAAGCCAAAGCTAGACAATTAATCCTGGCAGAAGTTAAAGAAAATCCCTCCAATTTAACAGCCTGGTTGTGGGCTCTGGAAGTCGCAGCTAATGATAGGGAAAAACGTACTATTCTGGCCAAGATCCTTTCTCTCGACCCAACTCACCAGGGAGCGCTCCGGTACCTGAAAAAACTAGATCAGGAATCATCTAAGGATCCACTAGCAGATGTCACTCAACCATCCGTTAATGGAAAACACACTGGCAAACCCGAGAAAACAACTTCCCGGGTGGGAGGAATTACTAATTTCTTCTTGGGGTGGACTACATCCTTGCCGCCATCCTGTGGGTTCATTATCTTATTTGTTATCATCATTGCCTCAGCATTCATATATTTCAGAATGAATACCAGCTTATTCGGTTTAACAGGTACGGATTTTGATCAGCTGGTTATATCTAATTCATACGAATTAATTTCCGCCGAAGACATGTATTGGGAAGTCCAATTTGAAGGCATCGGCGAATCAAAATATATTGGCACTGTTCGCCATGCAGCTCCTATCCGCATCAATGAATTCCGAATTCTCACACATAACATCCTGGTTACAACAGCGGATTTTGCTAACCCGGATGTTGTAAATACCAGTGTAATTGATAATAAGTTTATCTGGAAATCTACTGGCACAGATTCTCCAACTGGTTCGATAAATCTTATCCATGCAATACCATCCACAAAGGCAATCTACCAGGAATTGCTATTGATCCAGCCCTGGGATATTGTCAAGATAACCGGGCGTGAAATATACACGGTGAAAGCATTCCAAACTGACGAAATCTTCCTTGGAACCTGGCTAGATACTGGATGCAATACTCTGCTGATAGAATCTGTCACCATTCTGAAACCTATAGAGCAGCAATAAAGTATAAATAATGGCTATGCGAAAAGGTCTTTCAAGGTTGGTTTTTCTGCTTTGGATTACTGCCCTCTTGACTGGAGTCGGTGTGGTAACTCTAGTTATTCAGGGAGCATTATCTGGTCCAGCCGGAACCCCGTTCACTGCAACACTAACTGTCACACCCACCAAACCGCCTTCACTAACACCAAGCCCGATACCACCTTCTCTAACTCCCGTTCCCCCATCACCAATTCCCCCCACTCCAACAATCGAACGCCCCCAACCCCTGGTAATAGGTTTTTCCGTCGCTGACAGACCCCTGGAGGTATATCAGTTTGGCAATGGCCCGATTGAGAAGATGATCATTGCAGGTATTCATGGCGGTTATGAGTGGAATACAGTCACCCTGGCAGACGAGATGCTTGCTTATCTCAAATCTCACCCGAGTATCATACCCGAAGATCACACACTATATTTCTTACGAGTGTTCAATCCTGATGGTCTGGCGCGCTCAAAAGGATTTGGGGGGCGAGCCAATGAAAATAACGTTGACCTGAATCGTAATTTCCCCTATAAATGGCAGGCCGAATGGCCTCGTCCTGGCTGTTGGGATTACATCCCGATCACTGGTGGTACTGGACCGGCTTCAGAACCAGAAACCCAAGCATTGATCAGATTTGTTGAAAGCCATGATTTAAAGGCTTTTATCAGTTATCACAGCGCAGCATTGGGTATATTTCCGGGTGGACAACCACCGGATGAGAAATCTTTATCGCTAGCTAAAACCCTGGCCGCTGTTAGTGATTATCCTTACCCCCCAATTGAAGCAGGTTGTGTATATACAGGTCAGCTGGTTGATTGGATTTCAAATCAGGGCATTGCTGGCGTAGATGTGGAATTGACCAATCACCAGGATTCAGATTTTGAGATCAATTTGGCGATATTGAGTGTCTTTCTTGATTGGTCCTATCCGGAATAAATGCGGCTGTCTCAATAATCCCCCTCAAGAATCATAAGAAAATAAACATTTTACGCAAAGAATCACTCTTTACTGGCCTGGACGGTAAGTTGACCTTTGCCTGCGCCGGCAGCGCATAAATGAGCCCCAAAAAACAAGATCAGGTTGCTGATATAAATCCATAACATTAATACAACAATTGCACTAAGAGATCCAAATATCACTTCGTAGCGCGCTAACCCGCTTCCCAAGTACCATTGGAATATATTGGAGGCAATTCTCCAGGCAATAGTTATCCCAAGAGCGCTGAAACCGGCGGCCCTGATTGGCACCCTGCCCATAGGTATTATTCTGTATAAACTGTAAAAAAATAAGAACGGCACTGACCAATACATTACTTTTGCCCCAAGGCGCCGGAATTACACCA
>PVMK01118611.1_pt1 | contig 16005 bp, 18 predicted proteins | sample 1853481 | NCBI WGS metagenome assembly PVMK01 (sample SAMN08533507, study PRJNA380276) | Marine sediment metagenome, whole genome shotgun sequencing project.
TAATGTTGAGAGCAGCTAATATTTCGGATCCAACCCGGGCCAGCATCGTTTTTCAAATCGTTCAATGTCAAAGATGATAATATCCAGATCATCATCCCAGGGAATGAAATCACCGTGGCGAAGCAACCCCAGCAAGGTACCAAACATGAGACAGTAATCAACACCTTGCGCCGTAAGGATTTCATCAGCGTCTTTCAACAGCCTGAGCGCTTCATCCTTTTGATCGAAAAACCCTGTTTTCTTGAAATATTCCAGCCCGTTTCTGCCCATACTCATATTTCCATTCTTGTACAGATTTTAGATAACTTTTTAATATAACAATAAAAAAGATAATTAGGAAGTTAAATCGTGATATTCAGGATTATCACAAAAAATCCTCTTCCTATCCCCTTCAGATTCATGAAAAACCTGCCCTGTCATTTATTCTTTACCGGAGGGTCTATAACGGTGATCGAATCGGACGACGCAGGAGTGATTGATAGTGAGTGTCGATCCATAAATGGCTATTTTCCGCAATCTCAGTGTCAGACTCAAATTTTAATCCTCGAAATACCCGACTGTATTCCTGTGGTTAATCCCGCTATAGCGGGACGTCTTCCTTGATCTTGCAAAAACTATCTCATTTCTGGATGGACACTAATGAGTGAAAGTTGTAGAGGTTATGGCAGTTGTTGCTGGATTGAAGTCCCTTCGAAACAACTCAAACTTCGAGTTGCGATTCTTACTATCCCGCTTATCACTTATGGCGAAAGGTAATTAAACCATGGGAGGGGTCATACGGTGAGACACTTACTTCGACACGGTCTCCAACCATCACCTTAATTCGGAATTTCTTCATCCGCCCGGAAAGACGGCCCTTAACTGTAATGTCCTTATCGCAATGAATTTCCATAATCCCGGGGCCCAGAACCTTGGTCACTACACCATCCAGTTTTATTAAATCGTCCCGACTCAAGATATACCTCTTACCGGTATTGAACCTCTTCTATTCAATTTCATCATTAGTCATCCGAAACAAACATGCTTTCAGTTAGCCTAAAAAAACCTCTTAGATTTTTGTTACCAGGGGCGGAACATCCCATGGCTGCATCTTAAGTTTTTCGATATTCATAAGAACTTAACCCGAATAAACCGGAAAAGTGCCTAAAGTTGGTTTTTTTCACGCCTTGGCGTGATTCGATGTCGGAGTCTTCGCTTATCTGGACGTTCATCTTTTGACCGACGTCAATTATTTTTCCCCGTTGTTTTTGGTCAATGAGGATCGCGATGGGGAGTTCAATCCATCGTTGGGGGGATAATGGGTTTCGGGCAAGTGGGTCTTTCCAGCGCGATTTTCAATAAGACGATTCCATTCTTCTATCTCTACGCCTTTCTTCCCGCTTTTCAATTTCTTCGGCAAAGAGATCGAGGCTCAGAGGACAGGGAGATTGATTTTCGTCGACATATTGGCACTCAACTTGATTGCATTGTACAAACAGTTCGTGTCTTGGTTTACGACTGAGGGAAGGTTTAACTTTTAAAGCAATTTTGACATCCTCAGATACAACAGTACAAAAATAATCTTTTTCCTTACGCTTTGGCAATGGTTTTCTCCTTCCTTTCACGGGGACGGCGGAACATTCCTGATTTCTTTACTATAACTCTCATCTACCATGATCTTTCACTTTATTGCAGGTTTCGAACAATTGTCGCTGAATGTCTCTTGACCCGTAATGGAGGGGCCTTCCGGGATGATATCACACAGAAATGGCATTATCTCCCTTCTGCAGACAACATCCAAAACATATTTCCGCATCACACTGCGAAACATCGTATGGGTGTTTGAACGCGCCAGGTATTCCACAATCCTTCCGGCAATAGTGAGTGGGTGATCGTCTAAACTGAAAAAACACACATCCTTTCCCACCTCCAAGAATGGCGGGATTTCTGTGCAGGCAATCGGAAGTTTGATCAGTCCAGCCTCAATGAGTGGAAGGCCAAAACCTTCATGCTTGCTGGTCATGAGCAGCAGGTCGGCCATGAGATAAAGGTCGCGGATGAATATGCGGTCCGGAACAAGCTTCTTTCTGTCTCTAAACCTGTATTCGGCCAAAATTGCAATATTGTCCTGCATCCCGAGTTCTTTTATCCAGTATCTGAGTCTGCGGTAATAGGAGACAGCTTTTTCCTCATGGGGATCATAGGCTCCTGTCATGATAAAAAGGATATTATAGCCCAAATTCCTGATGCCCCGGATGATGTGGATGGAGAGTTCCAGATTCTTGCGAGGGGTCATCCTTGAAGGCTGAACCACGACCAGGTCACGACTAAATATGTCAAGCTCTTCTGCCAGTTTTATGGACAAGGGGTCAAGATAGAAGAAGCTCGCAGGATCAATCCCATCATGAATGACCTTCCATGAGACGTCTCCAAAAAGTTCATTGAACATCCGTCTTCTTGACTCCGAAATAGTCACGTAATGGATATTAGGATGTGGGCGTTTGAGCACGTTCCAGGGGTGATCCTCAAGGGATTCCGGATAATTTGGTTGTAGATAAGGGGAATCATGGGCCCAACTCACAATTGCTGGACCGTTTCCTGATGTGGCCAGACGACGCAAAGCCAGGGTAAGAGGTAGATTGAACGGCATGTGCAGTACATTATGCGCAAGAATGACATCAAAATCATGGAACCAATCTTTCAGGATTTGATATATCCTGTTGGTAAGTTGCTTGATATATTTATGATTCCCATTTTTAGATTGTTTTTGGGCCTTGAGGATACTGGGGTTCTTTGATCCCAACAACGGCTCTATGCGCACCGGAAATAGATCCGTAAAGATTTCACCCATGCCTGTCAGAATGGAGACGGACTGACCCAGCCTGTGAAGAATGAATGCATGTTGACGGACAACTTCTTCCACACCTCCTACTACAGGAGGGCAGGAGTAATGAAGAATCCCAATGCGCAAAATTCTATCCATTATCTCATCCTAATGTTTCGAGTGGGTTCGTTACCGGAATGATTCTATAATAGGCAGGAGTTTCTGTTCCAACACCTCATAGGAGAAGTATTTTTCTCCCAGCTCATAATTTTTATCAGCCGTTGTTCTCACATTCTCCGGGTCAAGGAATTGCAAGACGCGATCACCAGTCTTCTTGGTTACGAAGCCTTCAAAAGGGATCACATCAAAGCCACAGGGCTCAATGTCCTCGACAAAAATGGAATAGCGGTTTACTAAGATCGGTCTCTTAAAGTAGATGGACTCCACAAAGGCATTACCGAATCCTTCGTAGCCGGAAGGATAAGTCACCAGGCCGGCACTCTGGTAGACATCATCAATTGTATATTTCTTATCATTATTGGCTTTAAAACATCGGGATGATCCAACTTTCTCGCCCATGTATATCATATCCACACCAAGACGATGGGCATGTTCCAGGACCCTCTTTGCATACAGGTCCCCTTCATCTCCAGCTTCGTGGGAAACAACCAGTCGAGGATTAGATAGACCTAAAAGGCTTACCAGTTCAACAGCCCGTTCGATCCATTTGCGGGGGACTACCCTGGTAGGCTGAAGCACAAAGAGATCATCTTTTTTGAATCCCAGTTCATTCCTGAGTGAAGTGCTGTTGGGTGAGTCCCGAGCCGGGTTGGCAAAATCAAAGACATTAGGGATTATGACATTACTAATACCTCTCCGATAGCTCAACTGTCTGGAGGCTTCAGAGTTAATCACCACGTGGCGGAGTGATTCGAGGGTTGGGGGAAAGGCGTACTGGAGGTAGTCCTGGACCGCGTTGATCAGAAAGCGCTTTCGCTCCCAGCTAAAATCATGGTGGTGGGCAATAGCCGGGATACCCGTTTCACCCATGAATTCCGTTATAGCCATTCCCAAAGGGATGTTCATAGGAATAGCTAAGGCATTTTCTGGGATTATAAGGTCAATATCAAAATTGCCGCAAAACTCATATAGCCTTGACTTGAGGAAATCTTTTAGTTCATGAATCCGCTTGGACAGGGAACTTTCACGGGTGGATGTTCCAAAACATGCATCATAGATTTCCAGGATCTCCGGTGTATTAAAATGGGCCTTCGGTTCCAATAAAGATCGATCCGGGGGGGGTGTCCAGTTCCCCTGCAAAAAAATAGCATTCATACCCGTTCCGTTCCAGTACCTGATACCACTTATAAGTTTCAAGCGATACGCCGTCTGTACCAGATATTCGTGTTGATACAAATCCGACCCGTTTCATTGCAGATCCTCTTTTTTATAGACGCTTTCTTGAAAAATGATAATTCCAGAACTGCTATCAAGGACTATACCACGGGATCCCTAACATGTATAGCGGAGAACGGAAACAAGGCCGAGATGTATCCTTTGATCTGTGAAGGCTGCTTAAGAAGGACTTTCTGATTTGGAAAGGACGGGAAATGGGTTTGGCTGTATGTCAGGGGGGCGGAGATAGACAGGGTTGATCAGATATGGATCATCAAGATCGCCCAAAAGGAATTTTTTGAGGGCCAGTGATCCTATTGAAGATGCCTTTAGATTCCAGAAGCAGGCTGGAGCCAAGAGGGCGAGGGAGCCAAGTCGTTTATTTATAGCCGGTCCCTGGTTCGCATAATCATTTCCCACGAAGAGGGTTGGTTTCTGGAACAGGGAGGGAAAGTCCTCAAATTTAAGGCTGGTATCGTCCCCTGATCTTATTAGCTGTCCGTTATCGTTCCATGTGAATTGAGCGGTAAAGGCCTCGCCTTTTCTGGAGGTTAGAAGGGGGACCACGGGTAAATCCGCATATGGGATTTGACTCGCCATGGCTTCGAGACTCGATATACCGACAACAGGGACGCGAAGGGCGTGACATAACCCTTTTGCAAGGGAGATCCCTACCCTCAGACCGGTAAAACTCCCCGGGCCCGTTGCAACCGAAATGCACTTTACGTCCCTGATATTGAATTTTGAGGAGTTGAGCATGAAATCCAGTGCCGGCATAAGGCTTCCGAAATGGCCTTTCCTTCCAGGCATCAGGTATTCTGTCAAGAGAGTTCCATCTTCAGCGAGAAGTGCAATGGCAAACTGCAGGGTAGATGTGTTTATGGCTAAGATCATACGGGTTACGAGTCGGAGCGAAGCGTAGATCCCGCAGCAGGCGGGATTACTGGTTTTCGCCAATCATCAATCAACAATCATCAATCAACAATCATTCAATGAGCCTTTTTATATCATTATAGACCACGAAGACCATCAGGAGGACAAGGAGGAATATACCCATTTTCTGTAGGAATTCACGCTTCTTGATATTGAGAGGTCTCCCCATAACAAGCTCTATCAGGAGTAAAACAATAAAACCACCATCAAGGATCGGTACTGGCAGAAGGTTCAGGATCCCTAAGTTGATACTGATAACGGCCGTGAAAGGGATCAGATAGGCCCAGTTTTCCTTAGCCAGTTGGCCGGTCATCTGGCCAATGAGGATAGGGCCACCAACAGTCTCAATGGGAATGACTCTCTGAATAAGCTTCACGACGGTCATGCAGGTCAGCTCAATTATTTCCCAGGTCTTTCGGAATCCTTCTTTAAGGGCACTTAAGGGACCAAGGTTAATTTTCTCAAATTTGCCGGCAGAGACAATCCCGATAAGGGGCGATTTTATCTCTTCGCCAAAGATATTCTTGGTTACAGAGATTTCCGGAACTACCGTGAGGGCAACAAACCTCTCCCCCCTTTTTACTGTGATATCAACTGGTTGACCCGTATTACCCTGGATGATCTCTTTGATCTGAGGCCAGTTTTCTGTTTCTTTGTCCCCCACGGACACGATGATGTCACCTTTTAGAAAACCTGCCCTGCTGGCTGGTGAACTTTCTCTTACCTGCCCGATTTCCGGGGTCATGACATGGATCCCTGCCACAACATAAAAACTGCAGAAGATGAGCAGGGCCAGGATAAGGTTGAATATGGGTCCTGCAGCAACAATGGCAATCCGTTTGAGCGCATGCTTGTTATTAAAAGATTTTTCCTCATCTTCAGGGGAGAGGGGCTCCTCCTCTTCGTCGGTGTTTTCTCCCAACATCTTTACATAGCCCCCGAGCGGGAGGGCAGAAATGAGATACTCTGTTTCTCCCACCTTTTTACCCACGAGTTTCGGACCAAAACCCAATGAGAATTTGAGGACCTTTACACCAAAATATTTGGCAGCCAGAAAATGACCTAACTCGTGAAAAAATATCAGGACGCCAAGAACGACAAGGAAAGGTAATATATAGTATATGAAAATATGTATGGATTGATATAATTGCATTACACTTCTCCAGGTTTCAACAACTCAACAACTTAACCACTCAACTATTCAGCCACCCCCTGGCCGTCTCCCTTGCCCAACTGTCAGCGGCTAAGACCGCTTCAATGGTTTCGACAGGAGAATGGGTATGGGCATCCATGGTTTTTTCTATGAGATCAGGGATGTCCAAGAAACCGATCGCCCCTTTCAGGAAGGCGTCGACGGCTATTTCATTGGCTCCGTTGAGAACGGCAGGCATGCTCCCAGCTTTTGTCGCTGCTTTAAGGGCCAGGTCCAGACATTTGAATTGCTTCATGTCGGGTCTTTTAAAACTGAGGGACCCAACTTTTTCGAGATCTAATGGGGTAAGGTCGTTACGTATATGTCGCGGATAGGAGAGCGCATAGGAGATGGGAATGGTCATGTCAGGAATCCCCATCTGACCTATGATAGACCCGTCCTTATATTCTACCATGGAATGTAAAATGCTTTGGGGATGTATAAGGATATCTATCTGATCCATTTGCAAATCAAACAACCATTTGGCTTCGATGACCTCGAGGCCTTTATTCATCATGGTGGCCGAATCGATGGTGATTTTAGGCCCCATACTCCAGTTGGGGTGTCTGAGCGCCTGGGCAGCGGTTACCTCACGCATCTCATCGAGGGACAGGTCCCTGAAAGGTCCTCCTGAAGCGGTCAGAATTACACGTTTAAGATCCTCCTTCATATGCCCTTTTAAAGACTGGAGAACGGCGCTGTGTTCACTATCGATCGGCAGGATAGAAACATTTCTTTTTTTTGCTTCGGCCATCACAAGCGGACCCGCCATGACCATGGTTTCCTTATTGGCCAATGCGATATTCTTTCCGGCCTTAATGGCTTCATAAGTGGGTATCAGGCCTGCCGCGCCGGTCATGGCTGAAATAACGGTGTCCACGCCTTTTAAGGTTGCGAGACGTACAAATCCCTCTACGCCAAAGAAGACCTCGGGAGCGTTGTCTGCGGGTAGGCTGGTCTTAACTTCGCTTGCAAGAGATTCTTCCAAGACTGCGACGGTCGCAGGTCTGAAGGCTTCTATCTGGCGTAAAAGGAGATCCTTGTTTGTACCGGCAGAAAGGGCAATGATTTTGTACTTTTCAGGATTGGAGCTAACTATCTTAAGGGCACTGACTCCGATTGACCCTGTAGAGCCTAATATGGTTATATTTTTCATTTTGACTTATTATGCGCTTTCGCTACTATATAAATATTGATGGTCTCGTAAGTGTCGAAAATTGCAGGGTTTGAAACAATACCACTATTTATAACTGTTGAAAATAATTCGCAATTTCTATCCCGCGATGCGCGGGACTGAATTCCTAAATCCATGTAAAAAGGACTTTTTACATGGGCGTCAATATTACATCGTATAAAAGAAAAGATAAACAAAAAGAACAGGGATGGCAAAGAGAAGACCGTCTATTCTGTCGAGTATGCCCCCATGCCCGGGAAGAATATGCCCCGAATCTTTTATGCCGTGGTCCCGCTTTAACATTGATTGAGATAGGTCGCCGATCTGGCCTGCTGCGGACAAGGCTATCACAAGAATCACAATGCTCAGATTTAAGGGATGGAGTGCGATCAAGCGGAGAAATATGGATGCAACAATCACACTGGTAATGAGTCCTCCAATGGCGCCTTCCCAGGTTTTTTTTGGGCTGACGGCCTCATAAAGCTTGTGTTTTCCAAGAAGTTTTCCAAAATAAAAAGCCCCGGTGTCGTTAGCAAAGATTACGGCAAGGAGGAAAAATATCCATGCCTGTCCTCCTGGACGTAGGTCAATAAGCACAAGGAGCGCAAGTGGTAATGTCACGTAAATGGGGCCAAGGACTGCCTTGCCAAGCTTTTCCGTAAGTCCCGGTTTGTGTGAAGAATGAGCCAGCATGAATGAAGCCATGGGGATGAAGGCCCACAGGAGAATGATGACCGGCACTATTAAAATCTGTCTTATGTATAGGGCAGCAAACAGCAGAAACGTCAATAGATAGTTGGTCCAGCAGACGAAACGAGGCAGGTGGGCTGCAGTTATGGCATAGAATTCCATGAGACCAGCCAAAGAAGCCGCACAAAGCAAAGAATAGAACATCCACCTTGGTCCAAAGCCTACAAGAAGAACCAGTATAGGTATGGCGATTATCGCTGTGAGCCATCGTTTAAGATGCATAATTATCTGTCCCTACCCCCGAACCTCCTATCCCTCATCTGATAATCCCTCAGGGCTTTTTTGTATTCATTTTCCCCAAAATCAGGCCACAGGGTCTGTGTGATATAAATCTCACTGTATGAAATCTGCCAGAGAAGGAAGTTGCTGATACGGTATTCACCGCTGGTTCGTATTAGCAGATCAGGGTCGGGCATCCCTGATGTATAGAGAGAGTTTGAGACAAGTTTTTCGGTTATATCGCTGGCAGAGATCTTGTTTTCTTGTACTTGGCTGACAATTTTCAGGATTGCATCTAAGATTTCTTGTCTACCACCATAGCTGAGGGCTAGTGTCAGTGTCATGTCACTGTTCGAAGAGGTCTTCTCGATAGTGTCCTGAAGGATCTGTCTGGTGCTTTTTGGAAGTCTTGCGGTCCTGCCAATTGTTTTTAGTTGTATCCCATTTTCCTGCATCTCCTTCAGCTCGTTTTTCAAGAATCGATTCAGCAGCTTCATAAGCGCCTGAACTTCAAGGGCAGGCCTTTTCCAGTTTTCTTCGGAAAAGGCATAGAGTGTAAGCCATCGAATACCGATTTCGCGGCTGAAGGTCACAATTTCTCTGACAGTGTCGGCCCCCTTTTGATGTCCACGGATGCGGTTGAGGCCTTTCCTTTTTGCCCACCTTCCGTTGCCGTCCATGATAATGGCCACGTGCTCAGGTAGTTGTTTGGAGTTAATATGGGTCATCTAAATAGAATACTGCTTTGAAGAATTTGTAAAGAATAGAGGGATAATGGGGCGGAAGGTTAAAATTCTATGATCTCCTTTTCTTTCTGAGAGGTTATCTCTTCGATTTTCTTAATAAATTCATCTGTTATTTTTTGCACTTCGTCCTGTGATTTATAAAGCTCATCTTCTGAGATCTCTTTTTCGGTCTTCAGCTCTTTGAACATTTCATTGGCTTCTCGTCTTAGATTGCGGATCGATATTTTGCTTTCTTCGGCCATTTTTTTTGCTAATTTTGCTAACTCCTTTCTCCTCTCCTCTGTTAACGGAGGAATTGAGATCCTGATTATTTTGCCGTCATTTATGGGGGTCAGACCCAATTCAGATTTGAGAATCCCTTTTTCAATATCGCCGATAATGGATTGGTCCCAGGGTTGAATGGTCATGAGGCGACTCTCCGGGACAGCCATAGAGGCGACCTGTTCAAGAGGCATTTGGGTGTCATAACATTCTACTTTGATCCCCTCTAAAAGGGCAGTCGAGGCCCGCCCCGTCCGGATTCTCTTGAATTCCTTTTCAAGGGCCTCGGCAGACTTGGTCATTTTCTGGCGCAGTTCTGAAAGAATCTCGTCCCTCATTCTATTTCTCCTAACTGAAACCTGACAAATCGCCTGACTACAATATTCTCTCCTGTCTTTGCTATCAATTCATTCAACAAATTCTGGATTGTGATGTCAGGATTTTTCACAAAGGGCTGTTCCAGGAGACATTCCTCAGAAAAGAACTTCTTGAGTTTTCCTTCCACGATTTTTCAATTATCTTTTCAGGTTTTCCTGATGCTTTGGCCTGCGATGCATAGATCTCTTTCTCTTTTTCTATGACATCTTCCGGCACTCTTTCTCGATCAATGGCTACCGGGTTTGTTGCTGCAACCTGTATTGCAATGTCCTTGACAAAATTCGTGAAATCCTCAGTCTTACCGGTGAAGTCTGTTTCGCAGTTTACCTCAACCAGGACTCCAATTTTCCCTCCTGCATGAATATAAGACTGTACCTGACCCTGGGAAGTGGTACGACCGTCGCGCTTCTTTGCGGTTGCGATCCCCTTTTTCCTTAGATGATCAATAGCCTTGCTGATGTCTCCGTCGCATTCCAGGAGTGCTGCTTTGCAATCCATTATTCCAACGCCGGTTTTTTCTCTCAGCTCTCTAATTATTGAAGTCGATATTGTCAATTTTACCCCCACTGGATTGTTAATTTATGATTGTTCCCCCGAAATGGGGGGATCCTTTCTATCTTTATTGCACGATCAGTTCTATGTCCTAATTCTTATAAAAACCAAAGTGTTTCCTTTTCAATCGACAATCAACAATCATCAATCATCAATCGAGGGTTCGTCTTTTTCTTCCTTTGCCTCCAATTTCTCTGTTTTTGGAAGGACAATGATCTCAGGCCCCCCTTCCTCACCTTCAATGAATTCAGGTACTTCAACTTCAACTGCCTCGGCTGCAGCAGCCTCTTCCTGTTCTTTTCTTAACGCGTCTTCTTCCCTTAATCGCTGCTCTGCTAAGGCGTGCCCTTCGATGGCGGCATCCGCGACTTTGGAGCATATTAACCTTATGGCTCGAATGGCATCGTCATTTCCTGGTATGATGAAATCTATGTCATCTGGATCACAATTCGAGTCGGCAATGGCAATCACAGGAATGCCGAGCTTTCTGGCCTCGCGTACTGCTATTTTTTCCCTCTTGGGATCTACTACGAAGACTGCCCCCGGCAGTTCATCCATATTTTTGATCCCCCCGAGGTTCCTTTCTAATTTAAACAGCTCTTTATCCATCTTCAGAATTTCTTTTTTGGTGTAGCGATTGATGGAACCATCTTCTTTCATCTGTTCTAAATCTTTGAGGCGCGCGATACTTTTTTTGATGGTTTGGAAGTTGGTCAGTGTGCCGCCAAGCCATCGGTTGACTACATAGAACATGCCGCAACGTTCGCTCTCTTCCACAACCGATTCGTGTCCCTGCTTCTTGGTCCCAACAAAAAGAAGAGGGTAACCGTCAGAGACGGTCCTGACAATAAAATCATAAGCGATTCTGATCAGTCTTACTGTTTTTTGAAGGTCAATGATGTGGATCCCGTTTCGTGCCCCGAATATATAAGGTTTCATCTTGGGGTTCCACCGTCTTGTCTGGTGTCCGAAATGCACGCCTGCTTCGAGAAGTTGCTTCATGTTGATAACTGCCATTCAATCCTCCTTTGTGGTGAGATCAGCAGATCTCTATGCCGGTTTTTCCTCAGTTCGGAGCGTTTCGGCCCCAGTGGGGCTGCAGGGGTACCTGGCAAAAATCCGAACTTGTGATTTCGTAGGGCTATTTGGCCCTTGAGCTAATTCTCCTAACTTGGTATTATTAAATGAATCCCTGTGGGGCATCCCGTCACGATTGGTTTATGAATACGTATGGAAGCCAAAAACTCACATTTTGCCCCGAAGTGAGGCCCAAAATTCATAAGCCGATCTTTATAACATTGCCGATTTTGATTTGCAAGGAAAAAATATTGGGGGATTCAGGGATTGGGGGATTTAGGAATTGAGGGATTGAGGGATTACGAATTGTTATAAGCTGTCAGCCCTCAGAGAATTCCTCTAAACGCTGTTTCTTTGGTTTTTACGAGTTGTAAGAATTCAATCGCCAATCAACAATCGCCAATCATCAATCCCCGGGGGGACAGATCATGGATGAGAATATCAAGAAAGGTATCAAAAAGTTAGCTGAAAATGTTGAAATAGGAGCTGCTCGGTCTATCTTGCGCTGGAAGTACAAAAGAGAAGGGAAAGAAGCTCCCGGAGATGATGAGCTAAAAGAACAGTCTCTGAGGGTAGCTGGCAAGGCCCATGAAGTTATTGCAAAAAGAGGAAGGAACGTCTGGAATGAGCTAAAAAAGGTGTACGTAAAAAACGAAGTTAGGGAGGATTCAGACGAGTGATATATAACAAGCTGCTTCTCAGCATAAAAAACGATCTGGATGAAAATGAGAAGGAAAGATTTTCTTCATGGGCTTGTCTCAGTTGTCAAGCAGTGAGAAGAGAGAGAGATGATGACATTGAACAAGGGCATAGACAAGATTTTTCGGTTGATTCTGACCGGATACTCCATTCTTTAGCCTATTCCCGGTATATAGACAAGACTCAGGTTTTTTATTTGATAAAAAATGATCACATTACCCACAGGGTTTTGCATGTGCAGCTTGTGTCCAAAATAGCAAGGACCATAGGACGTCTTCTCCGGCTTAATGAGGACCTCATTGAGGCTATAGCCCTTGGGCACGATATTGGTCATACTCCCTTCGGGCATGATGGGGAGAGATTTCTCTCCGTTCTTTGTGAATCTCATCAGATAGGCCGGTTTCTCCATAATATACAGGGTGTCCGTTTCCTGCAGGAGATAGAGAGGAAGGGGAAGGGATGGAACCTGACGCTGCAGGTGCTGGATGGGATTCTCTGTCACGACGGCGAGATTCATTCTCAGTCCATCGCGCCAAAGAGAGAAAAAGATTTTGAGACCCTCATTATGGAAATAGGAGAGAAGGAGGGAGACCATTCCGTCGATATCTGGCCAATGACATTGGAGGGCTGCGTAGTCAGAATGGCCGACACCATAAGCTATATCGGCCGGGATATAGAAGATGCCATCAGACTCGGTTTGATTGCCCGGCAGGATATCCCGGAGGATTGCAGGCGGGTTCTGGGGGATACCAATGGGACCATTGTTTATACCCTTGTGGAGGACCTTGTTGCAAATAGCCTGAATAGGGCGGATCTCAATTTCAGTAATGATGTGGGATTTGCATTGAAAAAGCTTAAAGAATTTAACAAGAGATATATTTATCAAGACAGCAGGGTTAAAGGGCAAACCACCAAGATTAAACTTATGTTTGACCTGTTGTTTGAAAAATACCTTGAAGATCTCAAAACAGGGAATGAGAATTCCGCCATATACAAGGGATTTTTGGAGGGGATGTCGCCGAAATATGTGGAACAGACCCCTCTGGCAGCGATTGTGCGGGATTCTATCGCCGGGATGACGGATGAGTATTTTTTAGGTCAATGCCGCAAGAATTTTTTTCCCCGAAATGAATCCCAATTTTTTTAGCCAAAATTTGGCCGGGTCGATGTAGAGGCTATTCCTTTGCGGTTATTGATCTTTTTGGGATCATTTGCCAGGAGAATTTAGTTGACAATAATATAACGTGTGGGTAATTATCTAAGCTTATTGAGGAGATAATTCACTTATAAGATATGGAGGCCCGTGATATGGTTCAGGGGGGGGAACTCAAGGAAGGCGACATAATTCTTAAGCTCGAAGATGTCCACATGTCCTTTGGCAAGGTGGCTGCCTTGGCCGGTGTCAGCTTAGAGGTGAGGGAGGGTGAGATTCACTCGATTATCGGTCCAAACGGCGCAGGCAAGACAGTCATGATGAACTGTATTAATGGGCTTTACAGACCCCAGAAGGGGAATATTTTTTTCAAAGGCCAGAAGATCAACGGGCTTAAACCGTACAGGCGGGCAGAACTCGGGATTTCCAGGACATTTCAGAAATTAGAGCTTTTCGGGGGGATGACGGTCCTCGACAACATCCGATTGGGGAGGCACATACATCTCCATAGCGGCATCTTTAGCGGGTCTATTTATGTGGGGAAGACAAAGGCCGAAGAGATTACGTCCAGGAGGTTTATTGAAGAGGAGATTATCGACCTCTTAGAGATTGAAAGTATCAGGGACAAACCGGCTCATATGCTTCCCTATGGACTACAGAAGCGTGTTGAATTAGGCCGGGCATTAGCGCTTAATCCCGAACTCATCCTTTTAGATGAGCCATTAGCCGGGCTGAATCTGGAAGAGGTGGAGGACATGGCCCGTTTTATCCTCGACATAAATGAGGAGGAACGCTGGAGGATAACCTGTGTTCTGGTAGAACACGATATGGGCGTGGTCATGGATATATCCAACCGGGTTAATGTCTTGAACTTTGGCAACCAGATTATGGACGGGACTCCAGAGGAGGTTCAGGCGAATCCGGAAGTGGTAAAGGCTTATTTGGGTGAAGAGGATTTGTATTCCACAAGGAGGTAGAACAAGAAATGAACGGATCCGGGATAGAGATCACCAAGGACCTCACGATTCCCAAGCTCTTTCTTAAGCAGTGCAGGAAGTACGGAAAAAATAAGGTGGCCATGCGGGAGAAAGAGTTTGGCATATGGATCCCTTTTACCTGGCAGGATTATTTTGAGAACGTCAAAAACCTCAGTCTCGGAATGGTCAGTCTTGGATTGAAGCGCGGAGATAAGGTGGCCATGATAGGGGACAATCGGCCCGAGGGACTCTGGGCAGAGATGGCCGCCATGTGTGCCGGCGGAGTCGGTGTGTGGTTGTTTCAGGACTGTATGATTGATGAGGTCAAATATATTATTGACCACTCCGACGCCAAGTTTTTTGTTGGTGAGACCCAGGAAGAGGTGGACAAGGCACTGTCCATCAAGGATGATTGCCCGAAATTGGAAACAATCATCTGGGATGACCCCAAAGGTATGAGGAATTACCACCAGGAGCATCTCATCAGCATAAAAAAGGTTCAGGAACTCGGAAAGGAGCTTGACAAAAAGGAACCGGATCTCTTTGAAAAAATGATAAATGAGGGCCATGGCGACGATGTCTGCCTTCTCTTCTACACCTCCGGGACCACGGCCCTACCAAAGGGCGCGCTTCTGACCCACTGGAATATGCTCACCATGGGGAAGAACCTCATGGCCGTTGACCCCTGTTATGACACTGATGATTTTGTCTCCTATCTCCCCTTTGCGTGGATAGGGGAGCAGATGATGTCCATATCGTGCGGTCTTCAGATCGGATATACCCTCAATTTCCCCGAGGAACCGGAAACAGCCCAGGAGAATATCCGGGAAATCGGTCCCCACGTGATGTTTGCGCCGCCCCGACTCTATGAGGGGATGACCCGCCAGGTCCAGGTAAAATATATAGATTCCACCTGGATTAAGAGAAAGATCTACGAATTTGCCACCAAAGTGGGTTATAAAGCCGCGGGTCTCAGGTTTGAAAAGAAACCGGTTCCCCTGCAATGGAAGTTCCTGAACTGGATCGCCTCCATAACCATGCAGAAAAAGCTTAAGGACCACTTAGGTCTGTCGAGGCTCAGACACTGCTACACGGGCGGGGCAGCCATGGGACCGGATCATTTCAAATTTTTTCACGCCCTCGGTGTTAATCTCAAACAGATATACGGCCAGACAGAAGTGGCCGGTATTTCTGTTGTCCACAGAGACGGCGACATCAAGTATGATACAGTGGGAACACCGATCCCTGAAACAGAGATCAAGATAACAGAAGAGGGCGAGATTCTCACAAAAAGCCCTTCAGTGTTCATCGGCTATTATAAAAATGATGAGGCTACCGCAAAGACCTTGATAGATGAATGGCTATATTCAGGTGACAGGGGATTTATTGATGAAGATGGTCATCTCGTGGTCTTTGACCGTTCCAAGGATGTCATGACCCTCAATGACGGAAGGCCTTTTTCACCCCAATATCTTGAGACCCGATTGAAGTTCAGCCCCTTTGTTCAGGAGGTATGGGCCATAGGCGATAACAGGGACTACGTAACGGCTGTGATGTGTATCGATTATGCCGTGGTGGGGAAGTGGGCTGATGACAAGAAACTCAACTACACCAGTTATCCGGAACTGTCCCAGAAACCGGAGATCTATGACCTGGTCCAGGAACAGATTGAAGAGGCCAATAAGGACCTGCCAGG
>PVMK01124123.1_pt1 | contig 16005 bp, 13 predicted proteins | sample 1853481 | NCBI WGS metagenome assembly PVMK01 (sample SAMN08533507, study PRJNA380276) | Marine sediment metagenome, whole genome shotgun sequencing project.
GGGCAATTGTCAACCTCGTTACATATTCCGTCGCTGTCGGAATCAGGGCAAACTGCACTTATTCGCCCGTAGCCATAGATGTTGTCAAAACCCGGGTTCCCAAGGTCAAGAGCATAATTTTTGATTTTATTAATAATTTCGTCGTTTATAAATCCGTTTTCGTTTTGATCCTGAATTCCTGATGCAAGAAACAAGGCTGCCACTCCTGTGACATGAGGTGCTGCCTGGGAAGTGCCGCTCAGAACATCATAGGTATCACCTCTAGTGGTTGATTGAATGTCAAGTCCGGGAGCGGCAACATAAATTTCTACTCCTACAGGCGAAAAATAAGCCGGTTCATCAATCAAGTCTGTGGCTGTTACTGCTACCACCGAATCATATGCGGCAGGATACGTTACGGAACCGCCGTTGGTGTTTCCTGCTGCTGCAATAATAATGACACCGGCCTCATACGCACTGTTACAGGCATCCTTAAGTGCCGGGACATCCGGCCCTTGAATGCTTATATTAATTATATCCATACCGTTATTAACAGCCCATTCAATTCCTGAAATGATCCAGCTTGAAAGACCAAAACCACCCCCGTCCAGAACACGTACTGCGTACAGAGAGGCTTCAGGCGCAACGCCGATAACACCAAAATCATTGTCTTCAGCAGCAATTATACCGGCTACGTGGGTACCGTGGCTATTAGAAGTCTCATCATTAGAGGGGGTCGTTATCGTTAAATACGAAATCCCAACCGCCCATATAATTATCATCTAAATCCTCATGTGTATCGTCAATGCCGTATCAATCACTGCTATTTTTATGCCTGCTCCTTTATTTCCGGTTAAATGTACAAGGTCAGCAGAAATATGTTCTACCCCCCACGATTCAGCATATTCATTACCTGGCAATGGTACTGTTGCTGTGTAAATCATATCTTCACTTATGTACGCAATGTTTTTATCCTTTTTTAATTTTTTAAACTCCTCCTCTGGAAGTGTAACAACCATTGCATTTATAAGGTTAAAAGAACGCTTAATATGTCCTTTTGCATTTTTAATACGTTCTTTTTCTGCTTTTCCGGGTTTTTTATGGAATCCAACAATATATGATTTTTCAGCTGCAAATCCAAAAGCAGGCAATAACAGCAGTATGCACAAAAAGAGTATCGCTTTTTGAACACTAAAACTTGTCATCATTCGTTGGATTTTGTTTTTTATTGGTATCCTCATGATATTTGTTTGCATTTTGCTGATAAACCATAGATAAAATAAAATCGTATTTTAGCATTACTTCTTATAACATTAATATAATCATCATATCTCAAAAATCATGATTATTAGCGATAATACTTATTACTAAACCCAATAATATAATTAAGAGATTGAGTTCTTCTTTAAAGTTACCTGTAAGAAAACTATTCCCCCCATCTCAAAGGAACAGTGTCTCCTTTAAACGGCTAAAAGGAGACACTTCAAATACCACAATACCGCTGTCTTTATCCTGTACAAGAATATCAGGCAGTTCTGATTTTAGTCCGGCAACAATAAGGTTGCTCAGGGTGGACCATGCTTTATCTGCGTTTTGTCCGTCAAACCTAAATACCATTAGATTTTTTTCTTTAAAGTTTCTCACATTGCTTTATTTTGAGCAAACAAAGAAAAGCATATTATATTTTTTACACAATAAACGTTCTCCCGGAAACACTAAGAGCTATTCGGATTATACTCCAAAAATCCGTGGATTAATCTTATAGATGAAAAAGATTTTAAAGTTAATCATAAACGTATTGAACGGTTGTGGAGACGGGAAGGATTAAAAGTTCCTCAAAAGCAGCAAAAAGAAAACGATTATGGTTTAACGATGGATCTTGTGTTCGTTTAAGGCCAAGATACAAGAATCATGTGTGGAGTTATGACTTTGTGCATGATCGTACATATAATGGAAAAGCAATTCGAATGTTAACAGTCATTGATGAACATACTCGGAAATGCCTGACCATTAAAGTAGATCGAAAGTTAAACTCACAGAATGTCATGGATGTTTTATCACAATTGTTTATTAAAAAAGGAACCCCTCAATACATTCGTTCAGATAATGGCTCGGAGTTTATTGCAAAGCAGCTGCGTTGGTGGTTGAAACGGCATCGAATAGATACACTGTTTATTGAGCCAGGTAGTCCCTTGGGAAACAGATACATAGAATCTTTCAACGGAAAACTCAGAGATAAATTGCTCAAAAGGGAGGTTTTTGATACATTATTTGAAGCACAAGTATTAATTGAGCGTTGGAGACTAGAGTACAACACTGTGAGACCGTATAGCTCACTTGGTTATCGTCCTCCAGCACCGGAAACCATACAGCCAGGATGGCTAAACCAACAAATGCTTTCTCACTAATATTAGTACAACTAAGTAAGGCAGGGACAGTTTTTTTTCTGGAGATTTCAGTCAGATAACCCAAATACGTTTTTTTTAAATAGGCTAAGATGATTATTTTGCTTTTAATCACTTGAAATCAATGTTAATTGTTTTTGATAACCATTAATTCAAGGGTATGACATAGGGAGTAGACCCAAAATATGCTCAATACTTCAAATACAAGATATGAATACAGTTCATATGCTCCCTTTGTTTGGGTGCTTGATGGTTGGCAGGATTTTATTAGTTCTGAGAAGCTAAAGAATTTGGATGATTTTATCTCTTTGCAGGGTGAGATTGTGGACCAAAATCGCAGAAGTCAGGTCCACAAGCTCAAACTCGGCCCACTTCAGCAGACCTTCTATCTAAAAATACACAAAGATTACGTTAAACGCTCATGGAAGAATCTTTTTAGGTCTAGCCCGATACTTATAAAGGAACTCAAAAATCTCATGCATTATGCCCGAGCAGGGTTTGATGTCCTGGAACCGGTAGCCTGGGGTTGGCGGCCACGCAAAGGAGGGGGCGATAGTTTTATGCTTCTGGACGAATTGAAGGGATATAAATCCCTTCAGGATTGGATTTCTGTCCAGGACAATGTAGATGATCATACCAAAATTAGAACTATGATCAAATCTGTTGCCGGAATGGTCCATTGCATTCATGAGTCTGATTTAGCTCATGTAGATCTTTTTTCGTGGCATGTGTTTTTGAAGCCAAAAGGTGATGATTTTGAGACGCTCCCCATTGACCTTGAACGAACCGAAATCAAAGACCATTTGCCTTGGTCTACTTGGAGAATCCAAAGAAAACAGGCTTCCGATCTGGCAGCACTGCACCTTACAGTGCCGTGGCCACAGATCAGTCTTAGTGACAGAATGCGTTTTTTCCTTTACTATCGAGGACATAATAGACTTACGAATGGGGATAAAAGATTCCTCAGAACAGTGTTAAAACTAGCGAGTTCCAGAGGGAAGCATGGTAAGTTCAAACCCTTTGGCATCGCTGACAAACTTAGAAAGTTGAGGCAAAAGACGTGAGATTTGCTTTTTGTCTATTCAAATATTTCCCTTTCGGCGGACTGCAGCGCGACTTTCTGAAAATTGTCACTATCTGTCAATCCCGTGGTCATCATGTAGATGTATTTGCTGGTGCCTGGGAAGGCGAAATACCGGAGAATTTTCATGTCTCAATACTTCCCGCTCACGGTCTAACAAACCATCGCCGTTGTGAGTCATTTGCAAAAAGTTATAAAGACCATCGGACTCAAGATGAATATGACAGTGTCATCGGGTTTAACAAGATGCCAGGTTTGGATGTATACTTTTCGGCTGATTATTGTTTTGCTGCCAAAGCTTATGAGAAGGGCCTTTTGTATCGTTTGGCAGGACGGTGTCACAGCTATTTACGTTTGGAACAGGCTGTTTTTGGCAGTCAGTCAAAGACAGAAATACTCTTACTCTCAGAGCGCGAAAAGGATTTTTTCATTCGGCATTATAATACCGCAGAGGAGCGTTTTCATCTCTTGCCTCCAGGGATATCAAAAGATCGACTGGCACCCCGGAATACTGAAGAAGCTCGCGCATCTTTTCGTAGGGACTTAAATATTAGCATGGATAAAAAAGTCATTTTAATGGTAGGCTCCGGTTTTAAGACCAAGGGGGTTGACAGGGCAATAAGAGGCCTGTCATCGTTAACAGCAGAGGTTGGATCTATGACAATATTGCTAGTCGTGGGAAAGGATAACTCCAAACCCTTTGAGCGCTTGGCAAAACGCCTCGGCGTGGCTGACCGAGTTCGTTTTGTAGGCGGAAGAGAGGATGTGCCAAGATTCCTGGTATGTGCAGATCTCCTGCTTCATCCCGCTGTTAGAGAAAATACAGGCACGGTTCTGGTTGAAGCCATGGCTTCAGGTTTGCCTGTTTTAGCAACAGATATTTGCGGTTATGGCAGATATATCAGAAGTGCTCGAGCCGGTGAATTAATCCCTGCGCCTTTCAGGCAGGAAACACTCAATCGTATGTTGATCTCAATGCTGACATCTGAAAATAAAAGTCAATGGGGACAAAACGGCATGGAATACGTTTCAAAAAACGATGTGTTTAATTTGCATGAAAAGGCCGTGGATATAATTGAACAGGTGGCATCATGTTGATGTTGCCCGAGTACTGGCTGAAATGCTGGCAAGGCAGGGATGCTTTTGAAAAAATATTCACAGTTGAAGGCAAGGTTTTCCGTGAACATGAAGGCCGTAAGACTTTGCAATTCACATTTAATGGCAAAAACTATTTTGCTAAACTTCACCGTGGTGTGGGCTGGAAAGAAATCCTGAAAAACCTTCTTCAATTGCGTCTGCCCATAATAAGTGCAAAAAATGAATGGCAAGCCGTTAGACATCTTGAGCAACTGGACATAAAAACCATGCATCTTGTTGGATACGGCAAGAGGGGCTGGAATCCTGCACAGATTAAATCCTTTGTAATTACAGAAGAGCTAGTTAATACTGTCAGCCTTGAAGATTTTTGTCGTAACTGGCCGAATTCGCCACCCTCTCATAGCTTGAAAGTGGCATTGATCAGAGAAGTGGCAAAGATTGCCAGAACAATTCATGAAAACGGAATGAACCATCGTGATTTTTATATCTGCCATTTTTTGCTGAATAATTCGAAAGGGCTGGAGGGGATTGAGAACAATGGACCCAGTCTCTACCTGATTGATCTGCACCGGGTCCAAATACGCAGGAGGACACCCCACCGTTGGAGAGTCAAAGATATTGCAGGACTTTATTTTTCAAGTATGGAGATTGGGTTGTCGAAACGTGATCTTTTCCGATTTATTCAGGTATATGGGAACAAACCTTTAAAGGTATCCCTTGAGGAAGATAGAGCATTTTGGCAGCAGGTCTCAAAGCGTGCAATTGCGCTCTATCAAAAAGAGTTTAAGAAGCAACCAACTCTTGTTTGGTGAGCTTGTTAACCCTTTTTTATTTCATCAAGAAAAGGAGCAAAAAGTGATTTAGGCTAAGGGTTATTAAACCAGCTTTGCTCAAAACGTGCAATATCCCGTGGAAATAATCGCGAAAATTGCATCAGAGCGGTTTTAACCATAGAGATTTTTATCTCTGTCATTTTACTATCGGAACTGAAGAAAATAATTAGGGCGAGCTGTTTATCGTTGACCTGCACCGGGTGGACATCAGAAAAAAGGTGCCTGAGCGTAGGGTAATAAAAGATCCTGCTGCCTTAAATTATTCTGCAAAATCGAAAAATATAACCAGGACAGACAAGCTGTGTTTCTTAAAGCATTATCTTTCAATCGACAAATATCTAAGCACGACAAATTGTTTGCTTTGAAAATAATAAAAAAACCAACAAAATGATGAAACATGCCGGATAAAATCAGCTGGACTATCAATGCCAAACACTGCAATAGATTTTCTTTTTCAGTACTAAATGATATCATCACAAAAGATATCGTTTCGAAAGAGGTTGTTAAAAGAGAATTGGCCGGACGAAAAACAAGCCTTCTTTTACTGGAACCTGGAAACCTGCCTGATATCTATCTTAAAGAATTTACCATTCTGCCAAAGAAAATTATTCGTGCTTTATTATTACCTTATGGTTTTAAAGAATGGAAAACAGCTCTTCATTTAAAAGAACTCAATGTTCCGACTTATTCTCCAGTAGCGTTTGGAATTGAAAAAAAATATGGACTCATAAAAAAGATATATTTCATCAGTGAAAAAATACCAAATGCTGTAACGGTTGAGGAGTTTTTAACTAAAAATAAAAGTCTGTCTATTGAAAGCAGGAAGTCGCTTATTAAATCATTTTCCGATTTCATTTTAACTGTTCATCAGGCGGGCGTTTTGCATATGGACTTTCACTGGAAAAACATTCTTGTTTCTCAAAATTTAGAGGGAAAATATCAATTTTATCTTATTGATCTTGACAAAGCAAAACTAAAAAAGGAAATTCCTGTTACCCAGCGCCTTTCCAACCTTGCCATGCTTAACACCTCTTTTTATCAAAGCTGTTCTGTCCATGACCGGGTTTATTTTTTAAATAATTATTTAAAAGGTTTTATGAAAAAAGACAGTTTGAAACTACGCATAAATGAAACAATAATTAGCGAAACAAATTTGCTTCTTTTGAAAAAATGGAAAAAACATGCGAAACGCTGTTTTCGAGAAAACAAATATTTCACTGTGGTAAAAAACAGAAATTTAAAAGGATATGCCGCTCTTCCTCTTAACCGTGGCATCCTTGGGCTGATGGAGGATCCCGATAAACTTTTTTCAGACTCCGCATCCATAATACTTAAAAAAATGGGTACTGCATCCTCGCTTCTTTTTCCTTCCTTATCTGGATCACCTGGAATTTACTTAAAAAGATATAATGTTAAAAGTTTTGCTTATGTTATAAAAAACATCTTCAGACTTTCTCGCGGGAAGAAAACCTGGCTTGCTTCAAACATACTGAAAATCAGGGGAATTCCGACTCCGGAACCGATTCTTTTTATGGAAAGAAAAAAATCTTTTTTTGTTCTCGAAAGCTATATCGTAACCGAACCACTGTTTGAATCAAAACCGTTAAACCATTTTATGGATTCTAGCTTCAACCTTATGATAAAAAAAAATAAGCTTCAATTTATTAAAGAAGTTGCCATACAGGTAAAACAACTCCATGACTGCGGAATCATGCACTGTGACTTAAAAGCAACAAACATTCTTGTAAGTGCTGGTGATAAAATAAAAATCAATTTTATTGATCTTGATGCCATAAAGGTGTCAGACTCTCTTTTGTCAGCTGAAAGAGCAAAGGATCTTGCAAGGCTCAACTGCTCGTTTCTTGACACAGCTTTTTTGCCAAGATGTTACAGGCTGTATTTTTTAAAATCATATCTTGGGCGGGTTAAAACAAAAGAGCTTAAAAAATATTGGGTTTCTGTTATGCTATTTACTGAACGAAAACTTAAAAAATCAAAAAGAAAATTTAATTAGGATCATGACTGGATATGTAAGTAAAGAATTTAAGAACCTGAATATTATAGTAAGTGAAAATATCGTGTCTTCACTTACTGACAAAAAAACTTTGCGACATGGTTTCAGGTCTTTTTAATGAAAACCGCGCAGAGCATACATTTAAGAAGACGACCCTATGAAACGATATTTAAATCCAAACTCTGCAACACTCCCTGCTTTGTTAAAAGATACATTAATAATAATTCAGCAAAGCTGATAAAATCGTTTTCCCGCACATCCATGTCTTTAAATGAGTTCACATCGGCAAACTATATTATTGATAAGGGTATTGCGACACCACAGCCGCTTCTTCTTGCGGAACATAAAAATTTGGAGCAGTCCGAGAAAGTCTGATCTCTATCTCATTTTTGGAAGGAGCACAGGATTTTAAAGACTTCCTGTTTGACAGCGGTTTTAATTCTTTTAATGCAAAAAAAGATTTTTTATGAATTTGGAAATCTTACAAAAGAAATATTTAAAAGCAACATATACCAGGATGATTATTCAATAAATAATTTCATTTATGACATGATTCCTTTATTATGGCACAATTATATCTAGAGACGATTTAATTTTTACGACAATCTTCTTTTCGATTTCTGATAAACCTTCAATAATTTCGCCATCTGCCTGGCAAAAAGTTGTTTCAGGAAGCAAAATCTCAACCCTGTCAGTCTGTATCTGACTAATTCCCGGACATACAATGTCCAGCTGTTTTTTAGTAAACCGGGAAAGATGAAGAGCTGCCCACTCTTTAATACTCTTGATTATTGTGACCTCAAAAACCCGGTCATCTGTTTGTGCTTTGCTTGAAGGTATGGCACCTCCGCCGTATGAGCTTATATTTGATATTATGATCGCGCGTATTGACGAATCAAAATTTATTTGTATTTGTTCACTGTCAGCTCTATTATATGAAAATATCGTTCCCTCAGGTATTTTGTAGTTAAGCCTTTTAACCCCTACAAAAACATACACCACTTTTCCCAGAGAATATTTAAAAATCAACCTATTGGATTCATTCGTCCTGAACGCATTAAAGTCATTCAATATCGCAGCATCATTTCCAAGACCAAAATAGTTGACACAAATATATTTATTATTTACTTCAAGGATATCCAGCTGTTTTGTTTTGCCTTTTAAAATAATCTTTATAAGATTTTCCAGTCCACCGGTTTCCGCTGTCTCTAAAATCCCAAGAGACCGGGCCAGATCATTTCCAGTACCCAAAGGAATGATCCCTATCTTTTGTTCCCACCCAAGACCTGTCATTGCCTGGATAATATTTGATATGGTGCCATCTCCTCCTGCTGCAACCACTTTTTCATAATCTGGACAAATATGCGACAGCTGATCTTTCGAATCCGGCTCTGTAGCAACAATATCATACTCTTTTGTCGGAAGATGATTTTTTAAAATCGAGAACAGTTTTTCCTCTATCTTTTGCCCTTCTGTTTTTCCGGATAGTGGATTTATTAAAAAAAGAAGTTTCTTCATAGAAATAGATGTTCTTATAATGATTTCAAAGTAATGATAACAACTAATCACTATATACTACAGTGATGGACAAGTAAAAACAAAAATTAACTGAAACCTGTTGATATTTAATGATTTTTCTGATAAAAGATTGTGATAAAAATAAAAAAAAGAATAACCAAGATGCTGATAAAACCAGATAAAATTCTAATAATCAGGCTTAGCGCAATAGGCGATGTGCTAAGGACGCTTCCGGCTTTTCACATAATCAGAAAGAACTTTCCTGAAGCATATATTGCCTGGGTAGTTGAAGAAGCCTCCAGAGATATTCTTGAAGCCCATCCCGGAATAGATGAAGTCATCATTTTTCCTAAAAAAGAACTGGCTGCAAAAATCAAATCGCCAAAGACGTTTCCCCAGGGAATAAAACAATTCTTAATGTTTACGCAGGAAATAAAAAAAAAGAAGTTTGAAGTAGCCATTGATTTTCATGGTCTTTTTAAAAGCGGTATAATAAGTTTCCTGAGCGGGGCAAAAGACCGTGTGGGTTTTACAAAGCCTTTCACAAAAGAGATGAATTTCCTGTTTAATAACCGCAGGTTCTCTCTTGATTCGGATAAGATGAACCGCATTGACCGCAATATCACCCTGACTGAAAAACTGGGGCTCAACATCAAACAGGGACCGCCGGATATATATATACCGGACAAAGACAGTGAATTTATCCAGAAATTTTTAAAGCAAAACCGGATTGAGCCGGAACGCCCGCTGATAGCAATACATCCCGGGACAAGTCCTTCAACCCCCTATAAACGCTGGGATGCTTACCGTTATGCGGTTGTTGCTGACAAAGTTATTGAAAGCAGTGCTGCCCAGATTATTTTCACTTGGGCAAACGAAGAGATTGAAATGGTAAAAGAAATAATCGGTCTCATGAAATATAATGCTATAGTTGCACCTGAAACAGAAAACCTCTGCCAGCTCGCTGAAATCTTCAGGTGCAGCGACCTTTATGTGGGCAGCGATACCGGCCCAATGCATCTGGCAGCTTTTGTAAACACCCCGGTGGTGGCAATATTCGGCCCCACAGACCATGTGGTTAATGAGCCCTATAGATACACCCCTCATATTGTCATCAGAAAAGAGATTAAATGCGCACCCTGCAGAAAGAAAAATTGCACGGACAGAGACTGTATGAACGGGATAAAAGAAAGTGATGCTATTCGGGCTATAAATATTATGCTCGGTTCATTTAAAAATAAGAGAAACAAAAAGATAAAACCCAGGTCATTAATCAGCCCCATAAAAAGTTAACCAGAGTGTTTTGCGCAAGCCCTGCCCTGTGGGCGGCGTCGAGCAATACAAGCCAAGAAATCAATCTTAATTACCGGGATGCTCCCCGCCTTGTAGGTGGGAAGCATCATTTTAAAGTACACCTCCTTAGCAACAAAACAAATATCAGCGTTTTCCACACTTTAAAATATACTCTTAATTTTATCATGACAAACAATTCCAAACATAAAAAAATTAAAAAGGTTCTCATTGTCAGCACCAGCTGGCTTGGAGATGCGGTGATAACCATTCCCACTATTTATGGAATAAGAAATCTTTTTCCTGATGCCCATCTGGCAATACTGGCAAAAGATACCATAGCTGATATATTCAAAACTGTCGAAGCAGTTGACGAAATCATTCCTTTTCATAAGGCAAAAGGATGCAAAAAAGCCTTTGCTGTTTTAAAGACCTCGTCAATACTTAAAATTAAAAAGTTTGACCGGGTTTTTATCTTTCCTAACTCTCTGGGTTCTTCGCTTCCCTGTTTTTTAGCAGGCATTCCTGAAAGAATAGGCTTTGGGGCAGGCGGCAGAAGTTTTTTTCTTACTGAGACTGTTGAAAGAGACCAGAAAATACTTTCCAAACATCAGGTACATTACTACAAAAAACTGCTTGAAAGTACGGGAGAAGCAAATTTTCCTGAACTCCCCTATGTTAATGTTCCTGAAAATAATGTCAAATGGGCGCGTGAATTTCTGTTTTCAAAAAGGGGCGGTTCAAAAAAGTTCCTGGTGGGAATAAACCCCAGCTCAACCAACGGAGAGGCAAAACAGTGGCTACCTGAAAGGTTCGGAGAGCTTGCAAAAAGACTGTATACGAATAGCAGGTGTGATATAATCATTTTCGGTGATACAAATTCTAGCCTGCTTGCTGGGGAGATAAACAAAGGCCTGAAAAACAAAGCAATTGATGTCACTGGGAAAACAGATATTTTACAGCTGACTGCACTTCTGAAAGAGTGTGACCTCCTGGTTACAAATGACACCGGACCGATGCACGTTGCGTGTGCCGTAAAAACACCGGTCGTGGCTGTTTTCGGCTCCACAAACCCGGCCATCACCTCTCCCCTGGGAAGAGATGCAGTGATGATTAGAAAAGATTTACCGTGCAGTCCGTGCTGGAAAAGTGTTTGCCCTGAAGGACATCACATGTGCATGAAAAATATTTCAACAGACACCGTGGAAAAAGCTGTTTTGGAAAAACTAAAAAACCTTAAAAAGAATTAATTATTAAAATTATATAACGGACATTCCTAAATTATCAGTTACCATCATCACCTTTAATAAAGAAAAAAAACAGGTGCATATGGTATAAGTTTTGATAATACCTCTATCTAGACAAAACTCTTGAAAGATTAGACTATTCATGAAGATACTCCACATTTTCAGCAACTGGAAATGGACAGGCCCTGCGGAGCACGCACTTAACATGGCTGCGGCTCATCTGAAATTAGGGCATGATGTAATTTTTGCCTGTGCGCCCCCCCCACTTGAAGCACAAAAAAACTCTATTGTTGCGGCAGCGGAAAAATCCGGATTCTCACCGATTACAAAATTCAGACTTAATAAACATTTTAATCTTACGGATAATTTCAAAGACATTCTTGCATTAAGAAGATATTTAAAAGAAGAAAAATTTGATATTGTACATACCCATCTCCCCAACGACCACTTTTTATGCGGCATGGCGCTGTTTGCCGCTTTCAATAAAACTGTTCTGATACGAACCGTTTATGATGGCCACAAGATTCCAGGAGGGATCAAAACACGTCTTGTCCTTTCGTTCTTGACTGATGGCCTGATAACTATCTCAAATCTTACCAAAAATCATATTAAAGAAAATTACGGTTTTGCTGATAAAAATTTATGGAAGGTTGATGTCCCTGTTGACCTTGAACGGTTCAATCCGGAGAAAGTTAATGACATCAGGGGAGAATTCCATCTTGTAAAAGAGTCTGTAATAGGCGGAATAGTTGCAAGGGTCCAAACACACAGACGCTTTGAAATTTTACTAGAAGCAATACAGATTGTCACAAATCAGTTTCCCGGTTTTAAATTCATGATCATCGGCAGAGGAACGCATATTGAGAAAATTGCAATTAAACCTTCCCAGAAAATGGGGATTAGAACAAATCTTATTTTTACCGGTTATAAAAGAGAAGATTATTGCGAAACACTTTCCTGCCTGAACTTTAAAGTATTTCTCGTGCCCGGAAGTGACGGTTCTTGTAGAGCGGTAAGGGAAGCCATGGCTATGGGGACACCTGTTATTGCGGCTAAAAGAGGAATACTTCCTGAACTTATTGAGGATGGAAAAGACGGCCTTGTGGTAGAAGACACACCTGAGAATCTCGCGGAAGCAATCATGCTTCTGGTTGACAATCCTGAGCTCTGTCAAAAAATGGGTAGAAATGCCAGAGCAAAAGCACTGGATCTTTTTGATCTTGATAAACAGGCTGCAAAAGTTGAAAATATATATGCGGAAGTACTTTCGAGACAAGCCGAAAAAAAATAAAAACCTGAGCCAGACTTAAGTCAGCTCAAGAAGAAATTCTTTTAGCTTTTTTTCTTTTAAAGCGCTGCAGGCCTTAGTTAAAAGAGTATCATCGTTTACAATCCTTTTAAGCAGTTCTCCTCTCTTCTTTGTATCCAGATGACTAAAAGATTCATCCTTTTTCAATTTCTCCCGGAGTTCAGCGAGTGCTGTTAGGATCTCTTCAATATTTTCCGGAAGGTTCTTCTCAAGCACACGTCTCAAACGTGCGGCAAAAGCAGGAGAAGAACCACTGGTGGACAAAGAGAGAATTAAGTCGCCTCTTCTTATAAAAGACGGAATAAAAAAAGAACAGTTGGGCGGATCATCCACAGCATTAATAAAAACATTTTTTGCATGGGCTTCATTATAGACAGCATTATTAACTTCCGTACTATTTGTAGCCGAGAAGACAAGACTGTAGTTTTCAAGACTGCCGCTTTTATATTTATCCTTTACAAGCTCCACCCGATCACCATATTCATTAACAAGATCATTAAACCCTTCATGTATTTCCGGTGCGATTACCGTAACCTTCGCACCGGTTTCCAAAAGATCACGGGTTTTACGCAGGGCCACGTTCCCGCCGCCAATCATGGCTACCTGTCTGCCCTCTATATTGATCATAATCGGATAAAGTTTCATTCGCCTAAAAGCTCCTGTGGCATGGGAAATTCTTCTCCCATTTCTTTTAATTCTTTCTTCTTTTCTTCGGTTAAGCCTATTTCCTCATCAGAGATAAAGCATTGCGGATCAGGCGCCCAGGGATCATCATAGGTACGAAGCCCTCTGACACGCATGGAGCCGGTACACATATCCTGAAACTGACAAAGCCGGCAACGGCCTTTGATATAATCAGCCTTGTGCTTCAGTCCATGCATCAATTTGTCTGATTCATCCAGCCAGATATCCCCAAAACTGCGTTCTTTTATATTACCAAGGTTATAGTCCTGCCAGAACTGATCAGGGTGTACATTACCGAAAAAATCAATGTTAGCAATTCCCACTCCTGAGGAATTAGCACCGCCGCCGTTCCATGAAAGAAGTTTTCTAATCTCTTTGGCTTTCTCAGGATCTTTTTCTTTTGTTTTCAGATAAAGATAGACCCCGTCCGCATGATCATCAACCGTAAGAATATTAATGTCCAGTCCGCGCTTAAAAAAATCATCGGTTCGTTCCATGATGATATCCATCGCCTGTCTGGATTCCTTGTGAGTCAGATCATCCTTAAACATGTCTTTGCCGCGGCCTGAATACACCAGGTGGTAAAAGCAGGCCCGGTTAATTCCGTTAGCTTCGATAAAGTCAAAGGTCTGATGAAGATCCTGATAATTTCTTTTAGTCAGTGTCAGTCTCAGCCCAACCCGCTGCCCCACGGCCTTGCAGTTCTCAAAGCCCTGCATTGCCCGTTTAAAAGCGCCTTTAACACCTCTAAACTCATCATTTACTTCTTCCATACCGTCAAGACTGATACCCACATACACAATTCCAGCGTCTTTAATCCGCTGAGCCGTATCACGGTCAATTAAGGTTCCATTTGTTGAAATCACCGGTCGAATTTTTTTTGAAGTAGCTTTTTCTATTAAAGTGAAAAGATCCTTACGCATCATGGGTTCACCCCCGGAAAAAAGCAGGGTCGGAATATTAAATGTTGCAAGATCATCAATTAAGCTGAGTCCTTCATCTGTAGTAAGCTCTCCGGAATACTTTTTATTTTCCGAGTCCGTGTAACAATGGACGCACCGAAGGTTGCAGGTACGAGAGGTATTCCAAACCACAATGGGCCGACGCTCACTTGCTGATTTTTGTATTACATGAGGCTGATTACCGTGCGCATCAACCGGAGCCGCGGTACCATAACGAAGACCGTCCCCTGTGGAACTACCTCCACAATAAATTTTACCAATATCAATCATGGGTACTCCCTTTCCATTTTTGTAACATATCTGAAAAATAGTTTATTCGTTCTTTTTTAAATTCACGGAGACTGTCAAGCACAATATATTCATTGAGACCCGACTTCCGTGAAAGTTCACTAATTATTTCATTTAATTCCTCGGGGCTGCGGGCATGTACCATGGCAAACAACGGATGCTCCCAGCGCCCGGGATAAAGCGTACGCAGATAAAGATGGGTAACGGCTTTCTGCTCAATAAAAGGACGGACCACCGTGTCTGTGTCCCCTGCATCATCGTTCAACTTCCAGGCAGTCATGGCGTTATTGGTAAACCCGGCCTTCATATGACGCAGCACAGCCGCATAGCGACGCATACTCTTTTCCTCTAGAAAAATCCCGGCTAACTCTAAAAGGCGTTTTTCTGTCATGGCCTGTATCTCTTGACAATCAAGGCAAACGGCTGAGCAACGATGGGCAGGTCTGTTTGTAAAAGACGAATGGCAAGTCTTTCTTCTTCTGTAAATTTTCGAGCGGCGCCTGTTTTGGCATTTCAGTCGGAGCAGTAGCCGGGGGTTTGAATTTTAGCTGCGTCTCCAATCTGAAGTTTTAAACCGATTTTTAACAGTTTCTCATTTCGCATGATCAGGTAGTCACGGGCATGGGCCTTTTTAGCAATAAGCGCCACCATATCCTCAAAGGATTCTGTGTTTTCAACTGCAAGGGTAAACCAGATATTATAATCGTGACGACGCAGATAATTATGACTGACACCGGGATGAGAGCTGATAAGTTTGGCAGCATGTTCAATTTCATCTTCTGCAACTTTAAAAGCGACCAGACTGAGATGAAAGCCAAGACTTTCTCCGTTAAAAATGCCGGAAATATTTCGAATAATATTTTGACTTTTCAGCCTTACTACGGTTTGAATCACTTCTTCTTCTGAAGCATCAAGATCCGTTGCAATATTCTGAAAAGGACGCTCCAAAAGTGGGACACCATTTTGGATATAGTTCAGTATCGCAGATTCAAGAGCTGTGAATTCACTCATTTGGTCTTCCTTTTTGGCTGATAAACACAATATGGTTCCTCACCCAGATAATCTCCCGCAGCGTAATGAGCGCGGGCACGGCAGCCGCCGCAAACCTTATTAAACTCACAGGGCTTGCACTTGCCTTTTAACTGCCCCTCGTCACGCAGAGAATTAAAAAGTTCTGACTGTTCCCAGATTTCAGGAAAAGGGGTTTCAAGCACATTTCCGGCAATAAGGGGCAAATAACCACACGGCTGAACATCACCTTTGTGTGAAATAAAACAGACACCGCTTCCAGCCAGGC
>PVMK01123444.1_pt1 | contig 16004 bp, 19 predicted proteins | sample 1853481 | NCBI WGS metagenome assembly PVMK01 (sample SAMN08533507, study PRJNA380276) | Marine sediment metagenome, whole genome shotgun sequencing project.
CCATTCATTTGTTTGGGCATCCGACATTTCTTATAAAATAAAGATCAAAAGTTGCTAATAGATCTGTCGATTAATTCTGCAAAGGTCTAACATAAGAAAATATGACAAAATTTAGTCTTTTTTGTATTTGATGTTTTTAGAATTGTTTTCTGTATTTTGTATTTTTATTACGATGGTATCTCCAATTTTATTAAAAATTCTCTGTCTTTTTTGATTGGTAAAAACTAATCCCAAAATCACATCTATTGGCAAAAGAAAGGCCTTGCCAAAACTGCTAATTATAACTCCTAATAGAGAGGGAGGCTTTCCATCAATATTTACTATCTTCAAATGGAGGATTTTCTTGCCAATTGATTGGCCTGTTCTGTGTTCTAAAACTATCCAATAAGCAATAAACAACACACTTACCGGAATGAAGTTTGTTCCTTCAGAAGCAATCATGTTCTCATTCCATTCTACATCAAAGGTACCAAAAATAGATGTGACTATTATTGCAAAAATTGAAGAAATTATGATAAAATCAATTAACCATGCGATAAATCTATCAGACCATTTAGCAATAAGAAGTTCAAAAAAAACATCTGAATTTGGGTCTGACATACTATGATCTGCATTTTTACGTTAATAAAATATACTACATTGTACCTTTCGGTATCTTCAACCCTAGAAATTAATAGGATCAATTCTAAAATAAAATGAAGATCTCTTTGGTCACAATAAATCCTCTTGATGTTTTTCTTTGGACATTTAGACGAAATGAAACAGATGTGGTAAATCTCTATGATTCTCTGTCACCTGTAATGCAGATGGCAACTGGTGGCTTGATGTTAAATTTTGGCTATTGGACAGACAAAATTAAAGAACCAGTTTCTGCGCAAAAAAATCTTTGTGATTTTTTTGGTAAACTGGCTGAACTTGAAACTGCAAATACAGCTTTAGATGTTGGCAGTGGACTCTCAGCTCCCGCAATTTTCTGGAGAAATCTTTATGAAAAATTAAACTTGTATTGTGTAAATATTAATTATAATCAACTTCATTTTTCTGGTCCAGAAAAGAATTTAGAATTTATCAATTCAACTTCCACTAAACTACCATTTGCAGATAATTCGGTAGATCGTGTTTTAGCATTGGAATCATCTCAGCATTTTAAACCCTTGGAGGATTTTATTTCTGAATCAAAAAGGATTATGAAAAAATCTGGAATATTTGTTTTAGCTTTACCTGTAATTTGTTCTGATGTATCTATTAGACAATTAGGAATTCTAAAATTTACCTGGTCATCTGAGCACTATGATATTAATTTAGTAAAGAAATTGATAACTTCTAAAGGATTCACAATAACTGCTGAAAGATTGATTGGTAAACATGTCTATGATCCTCTAGCTAATTATTATGTCAATAATAGAAAATTTTTGAAAAAATCAATTAAGCAAAAATACCCTGATTTTGTTGAAAAAATTCTCTTTAAATCAATATTAAAAATGAAAAAAGCATCTGAAGAACAAATTATAGATTATATAATTTTAAAATGTAAATTGTGAATACTATTTTCTTGCCCAGTGTGATTATTCTTCAAATTTAAGACAAAGTTTTTATTTTTGAAAAATGGAATTGTCTTCTGATTGTCAGAACAAAATGAGTCTAGTTTTCAACTATATGATGAAAAATGCAAAATTCTTCTAAAAGAACCTGAAATCAGATTTGCGGGAATAATCAACAAGAACGGTGAACTTGTTTTGGGAGGTTTCAAAGATGGACTTATCCCCTACGAAAATGACGAAACTAAACTTCAAGCGTTTTTTAATTTTGTATCAAAAGCTTCCATTAGAAAGGAATTTGATGAAAGTTTAGGCCCACTTAATTATATTGCAGCCAGACGTGATAAGGCAGTTTTAGTTAGTTTCCCTTTTCCTATCTCGCAAATTCTTCTTTTGATATCTGCAGAACCTAGCATCAACATTGAAACTCTAGCAAAGAAAGTCGTTGGGATTTTTACAAATGTTAAATAATTATTGTTAGAAAAATGATCTTGTTGGAATGGTTTTAATCTAGTTTATTACAAATAACTAGTGATGAAAGCAACATTTGCATCTGGTTGTTTTTGGCATGTTGAAGATTTATTTCGTAAAACTAAAGGTGTAAAATCCACAAAAGCGGGGTATATTGGTGGAAATTTAGCAAATCCAACCTATGAAGAGGTATGTGCTGAAAAAACAGGACATGCCGAGGCAGTAGAGGTAGAATATGACCCAAATGAAATTTCGTATGAGGAATTACTTAATTTATTTTGGAATAATCATGATCCCACATCTCTTAATCGTCAGGGTCCTGATATTGGAATTCAATACAGGTCTTCTATTTTCTTTCATGATGAATCTCAAAAGCAAACTGCGCAAAAATCAAAAGAAATATTAGATTCTTCTGGAAAATTTTCAAAAAAAATTGTTACTGAGATAATTCCCGCTCCAGAGTTTTACAAAGCTGAGGATTACCATCAAAAGTATTTTCAAAAACACGGATTATCCTAAAACTACTTTACAATCAATATGGGAATTTTGGAGGAATGAATACCATATTTTTATACACTTCCAAAAAACACTCCTTTATGGAACCTATTACCATCAAATCAATTACTTTTAGATTGAATTTTTCCTTCATACTTTGAGTTGATTTGAATATATTGCAGCCAATATCGCTCCAATCTGCCTTGCCACTGAAATTGCCATTTCAATCCCTATAAAGGAATTTTTTGATCCATCCAGAGGAACGATATTTTTGGTGGCTCTTTTTTATCACATTTCAACCTCAAATTAGTATACTAAACACAGTTGAAGGATCATCAAAATTAAAAAATATAAAAGCTACCGATCGCAACGATTTGTTAATATTTATCTAGTGATAATTATTGATGCTAAAATAGTGAAAGAAAATTTCATTCAAGTTGATGGAAATAAAATTCGATATCTGGAAACAGGTCATTCAAAAAATACGTTGGTTCTAGTTCATGGTTTAGGGGCATCTGCTGAGCGATGGAGTAATACTATTCCTTACTTTGAAAAAGATTATCATCTCATAATTCCTGATCTAATTGGATTTGGATATAGCGATAAGCCTTTAGTGGATTATACTACTGATTTTTTTTCAGATTTTCTAACAAAATTTTTAGATTTGACTGGCATTAAAAAACCCAATATTCTCGGTTCCTCATTAGGAGGACAGGTCGCCGCAGAATATGCCTCTGGAAATAGCAATATTGAAAAGTTAATTCTTGTATCGCCATCTGGAATTATGAAACAGTCTACTCCTGCATTAGACGCTTACATCATGGCAGCACTTTATCCTAATGAAACAAATGCAAAAAATGCCTATGATATGATGGGAGGTACTGAAAATGAGGCTGATGTAAAAATTGTTGAAGGTTTTATTGAAAGGATGAAGTTGCCAAATGCAAAAATGGCATTCATGTCTACTATACTAGGACTGAAAAATGCAGAAATAATTACAAATAAACTCAAGACAATCAATGTTCCTACCTTGATAATTTGGGGAGAAAATGATCTAGTAATTCCAGTCAAACATGCTGATGAATTTGTGTCATCGATCAAAGATTGTAGATTTTATAGAATGGATGGATGTGGTCATACTCCTTTTGTCCATGATCCCAAAGCATTTGCAGATATTGTTCTTGATTTTTTAAAAAGTACTTAGAACTGAAGATCACCGTTAGTATTTTTGCGTAAATGATTGATTGATAGAGGGAATGAGGAAATCTTGATTAGATATGGTTAAATATTACTTAATACCATTATTTGCCAATGAGCGGTAATTACAGCCAGTATGATCCTACATATTTGTTCAAAGAATGGATACAAAAAAGTGGTCGTGCACAGACTGAATTTATTAAAAATTTTGGCTCATTAATGAATAATCAAAGTTCTCAGACCTTCAATCCACTAGAGGCTCTGAAAACAATGTCTGATTCAACAAGAAACAACCAATCCAATTTAGTGGAGAACATGACAAATATGCAGAACAAAAGCATGGATGTAATGTTCAACCTAGGACAAATGCTCCCATCTTTTTTGAATTGGGGAGCTTACAAAACAACTGTTGGCACAGGTGGTAGAATTTCAATTCCAGAGGCAGAAAGAAATGCCCTTGGACTAGGCGAAGGTGACTTGGTTCAAGTCATTATCCTTCCAATAGGAAAAAAATCAGGTAAAACGGAGGTGAAACAATGAGTAAAAACGAGCAAACACAAGGAACTCCAAAAGATGTATTTTCAGTATATCAGAAAAATGTAGATAAATTCTTCACGAGCATTAAACAATCAGTACCACAGTATCATCAATCAATTACTAATGTACAACAAGAATACCTGCAAGCCTATGAAAATATTGTCGATTCTTCATTCACAATGCAAAAAGAATTTGCAAGGAACTCTGGCATCGCAGCAAATATTCCAGAGGCGACACTAAAAGTAATTCGTGACACAACTGATGAATTTGTAAAAGCAACCTCGATGCAAAATCAAATAGCACTTGCAACAATTGTTGCAACACAGCAAAATATCAAAACCTTTAACGACAATGCAAAATCATTTGCTGACCTAAACAAAAACGTTCTACAATCATGGATTTCTGCATTTACCGCACATAACAATTAGCGGTTAATTTTTTCATTTTTTATTTTCTTTTATGATCTTTCAAGTAACCATTGACCAAGTTCCGGAAGAACTTTTTTCTGAGACAATGAACTGGCTATCATTCCAACATGTCCTGTAGGATACATTCTCAGGGTCTTATCCTCACTTGCTACAGCATAATGCAATGGCATGCTACATTCTGGTGATACAAGATGGTCACCTACAGCAACCTGAGTGAAAATAGGCATGTCTATTTTTTTCAAATCTATGTGCCTGTTATTTACATACATTTTGTTTTGAATCAATAAATTATCTTGATAAATATCCTTTATCCACTGTTTAAATAATTCTCCTGGAATTGGAGGAGTATCACTTAGCCATTTTTCTACTCGTAAAAAGTTATCTACATATTTTTTATTTTCAATATTCTTAAAAAATTTCACATATTTCTCGAGACCTTGCTCAAATGGTTTAAGCACAGAAAAGCAATAATACATGAATTCAGGAGGCATATTGCCAATAGTGTCCACCATTTTATCTACGTCAATGTTTTTTGCAAGATTGCTAATTACTGTAGTGTCTCTCCAACCATCTATTACCGGAGCCGTAGCGATGTAGTTTTTTACACTTTCTGGATGTAATGAAGTATATGCAGTTGCCAAAGTTGCCCCAGTACAATATCCCTGCAAGGATATTTTTTCAACCGAAGATTCGTTTCTGATAAATTCTACTGCCCCATCTAAATAACCATTAACGTAATCATCAAAGTCAAGATACTTGTCCATAGCAGTGGGGGTTCCCCAATCTAGCATGTATACGTCAAAGCCTTGTTGGACCAAATTTCTGACCCAGCTTTTGTCTGGTTGAAGATCTAAAATGTTGTATCTATTGATTAAAGCATAAGCAATTAGCAATGGTGTTTTATGTTGTTTATCAGTTAATGGCTTGTAGTGTAATAATCTTGTTTTATCAATTTCTAGTGCTACATCATGTGGAGTTTCTTCTAAAACAATTTCATCTGGGGCTGGAACTAATTCTGGCGCTTCGATGACATTTTTATTAAATTTGATGATTTCCTCAATTATTTTGGGGTCAATCGCATTTTCACTTTTCATTTTTTTCCACTACCTTTTTCTTTTTTGATTCAATTTCTAATTTTGTAATTCGTTTTTTAAGGGAATGTAGTTCTTTATACACTTCATCAATTTCCTCTTTACTTGGTAAATTTACTGATTGGAGTATCACATTTGTTATGTTATTCCAATGTTTGGTTAGTTCCAATTCTTTTGAAACAAGTTTTCCGTAATTTTTTCCAAATTTCTTTGAATCAAATAATTCAGTAAAATCATTATCAAAAATATCTATCCATATTTTTTTGAATGTCTCTATCTGCTCTACATCTTGGGGAACTTCTGGAGATTTCAAATTTACCTTCTTTTGTGCTTCACTCCAAGTCTCTGCAAACTGCTTGTAGTATTCTGTTTGAAACTTGTTAAAGTCTAGCAAACTCTCGTTTATCTCAATTAATTCTGTAGCCACTTTTTTTGAATTTGTGGCAAAGGCTCTCATTGGACCAGTTGAGGTTAGAGCTTGCGGTTTACTTGACATCAAGTGTATCAAGTCAGTCCAAAACAAGGACAAATGTTTGTAATATTTTACCGACTCTTCTGCTGTTTGAGGTTTCATGGTTTACCAAAAGCAAAGCTCGCAATAAATAGATCGCTTGTTACATTAGACTAGTGGAAAAGGTTGAAGAGACAGAGAAAATCTGTCAGAAAATTATAAAATTAGACACAAAAATAAGGTCTGCAAGAATCATCAATAGCAGAGGTCATCTTATGGCAGGAGGTATGAAAAAAGGCCTAATGTCACTTGAAGCACAAAAACAAGATGAAATGATGTTCATGGAGTTGGCATTGCGTGTGCGTATGAGACGTGAGTTTGATCAACAATTTGGCGAAGTTCACTTTTCGATGTCTTATCGAGACAAAGTGATAGTGATGAGTTTTCCGTTGGCAAATGATGATGTGCTTTTAATATCATCTGAAAAGGATTGGGATTTTGGAAAGATGCCTTTTAAAATTCTAAAAATTATTATGCCACTAAAAAATAAAATGAGTACATTCTGATTAACTTATAGCAATCTTAGGGGCAGAGCAATTAATTCTCTAAAAAAATCTGTTGGACAAAAGAGTAATCAGGTTTGAAGTTGAAAATTTTATTGCTCTTGAATCATCTTTCTCAATCCTGCACATCTATTTCTAATTGTTACCTCAGTAACTCCTGATGCGATTGAGATTTCTTTTTGTGATTTTACCTCACCTGTACTAATACATGCTATATACAAAGCCGCTGCAGCTATTCCCATAGGGTCTTTTCCTGCAGCTATACCAAGTTTCTTTGCCATTTCAAGGATTTTTACTGCTTTGCGTTTACTCTTTTCTGTAAGTTTTGCAATGCTTGCAATTCTTGACACACCTTTGACGGGGTCTACTACTGGCATCTTTAGCTCCAGCTCCCGAAAAATTAATCTGTAACATCTTGCAACATCTTTTCTTCTAATGTTGATTCCTTTTGCAATATCGTCTAAGGTTCTTGGCGTTTCTGTATTTCTACATGATGCATAAAGACACGCGGCTACCAACCCGTGAATTGAACGACCTCTTACCAATTTTTTTTCCATAGCTTTTCGATAAATATATGCTGCTTTTTCGATAACTGCGTCAGTTAAAGCTAGTTTGTCTTTTAATTTATCCATTTCATTTAACGCCTGTCGTAGATTTCTCTCTGCTGAAGAATGTGCTTGTGTTCTACTATCCCACGTTCTTAATCTTTCAATCGAACTCTTCATGGCTGAGGTTAATGGTTTCCCAGTGGAGTCTTTGTTTTGGATTCCAATTATCGTGGAAAGTCCCATATCATGCATGGTCAATGACGTTCCGGCACCAACTCGTGTTCTGTTTGTTTCATCATTTGCAAATGAACGCCATTCGGCGCCAGTATCTGAAATTTTATCAGTTAAAACTAATCCACATTTTCCACAAAATAATTCTCCTGTATTCTGATCTGTTACCATTTTTTTATCCCCGCATGAGGGACATTTTGGTCCAGACACAGTAGTATTGTTTAACATAAGTACTATGAGAGCACGATTTGGACTATTATCAGTTCTACACCGTTTCTACGTGTTATTGGTGTGTAGGTTAAGCTAATTTCATTTTGATTACATTAGAGCTGAAAAAATTACAAATTTTTATTAATACAAAATTTTTTTCCTCACTTGTTTTCTCTTATCTACATAGGCATTTTTTGAGAAATATTCTTTAATCAACAAAAATATCTTTTGGTAGATTGACTGAAGTGGGCACAGGAGGGATAATTTATGAACTACGTAAACAGATTCAGAAAAAAACTTCCGAATTGAAAAATTTGGATAATTCTTCTTCTGATATCCCAGAATTAATAAAATCAGCTAATCTTTTACGATCAAATGAGTATCTTGAAGAGGTCAACCTCAAAAGGTCTGAATTAATTTCTACCTATAAAAATTATTCAAAAGAATTAGAACAGATGCTTGTAACTGTTTTTGACATACAACAAGACCTAAAAGAAATTTTGAAAACTCAAACATCGCTAATTTCAGAACAAAAAAAATCCAAAAAAAGATCTAAAACTAAGAAAAAATCCTCCAAAAAATAATTAATAAATTGATTTTTTATTTATTATGATAAATGAATGATATCTCCAGCTATCACTCTGGTATTTTTTTTATCTGATATTACTAGGGCCCCGTCATCATCTATTTTGATGGCTTTTCCACTTATTTTTCCTTCTTTGGTAATTAATTCTACGTTTTTTCCAATTGTGGCTGATCTTTTTGTCCATTCTCTAATAATTTTTTTAGTTTGACCTAAATTAAGCAACTCAAAAATTTTTTCCAGCTCTAACAAAAAAGTTTGGACCAGACGAACAGGAGTTGTGTCTTTTTTGAATTTTTTTAATGAGGAGACACCATAAAAGTTTGGAGTATTTTTCAAATCTTTTTCAATTTCCTTTATGTTCACATCAAAATTGATTCCAACTCCTAAAACTATATTTTCAATCTTGTTGGATTCTAGCGAGGCATCAACTAGTATTCCTGCAACCTTTTTTCCTTTAATGGTAATGTCGTTAGGCCATTTCAATTCTGGTTTTATATCAAAACATTTCTCCAATGCCATGGATAAGGCTAATGCTGAGGCAATGGGAAATAATGTGACTACTGAGATATCAAATTCTGGATATAAAATAACTGATAACCAAATACCTCCTTTAGGTGATATCCATCTTCTCCCTAACCTTCCTTTTCCATCAGTTTGTTTTTGGGCAATGATTATGGCGCCGTTATTTTCGGAGTCTGAAGTCATTTTCATAGCTTGATTTTGAGTTGAATTTATTGAATCAAAATAATATGCTACTCTTCCAATTTTTTTTGTTTTTAATCCCTGAATAATTTCCCACGGTAATAATAATTCAGTATTAGAAACTAATCTGTATCCTCGCTTTTGTTTGGATTCAATAGTGTATCCCAACTCTTTAATTTTTTTTATATGCTTCCAAACTGCTACTCTGCTAATTCTTAGTACATCACTTAGATCTTGACCAGACAAATATTCTGTATCATGGGATTTCAAAAAGGACAATACCCTTATCAATCCTGGATTGTCTTTTGAACTATAAACCAATTATTGTACTTTATTGAAAGACGATTAAATCATTTGCTTTTGTTTTATTTTTATCAGCTAATCTATAAGCGCAAGTTTTTGACTAACATGAAGGTTGTCTGGTCATGTTGTAAAACTTGTCTTCGATCTAAACCTAGAACAAAAAGACATGATTCACAACAATATGCTATATTTCAAATCAATTTTATTAACAAATTTAGCATATGCAGGAAAGTTATTTGAAAGAAATTAATTTTTCAAAGAATGTTTTACAACGGATTACGAAATTGACTGTCCTGCATTCGAACTTTTCCCACTCCTCTGCGATTTCTTCAAAGGTGTAATTTTCTGGTTTTGACACGTTTGCCAATTTTACCATATCTATATAAAATTTGGGACTAAAAACCGATAAATACCAACTATTACCACTCATTACCAATGATATATATACAGGGGATTTTAGTGGTATAGCATGAGTACACAAAAGAGCACACAAACGAGTACACAAACTCCAACAACTGATGTATATTCAATGTACAAGCAAAATGTTCAAAAATACTTTGAGAATATTTCAAAAATTACCCCACAGTATTTTCAAGCCATAACACATTTGCAAGAAGAATGTTTGAAAGCAACTGAAAAAACAATTAATGCCTCAGTATCTGTACAGCAAGAATTTGCAAGAAAGACTGGAATTTCAACTGATATTCCAAGCGCTGCAAAGACTGCAATCATAGATACCAGCAAGCAAATTGTTCAGGCAAGTACCATGAACAATCAATTTGTAAAAACCACAATTGATACAGCCGTACAAAACATCCAAGCATATTCTGAAAATGTAAATGCATTTGCTGATTTGAATAAAAACATTGTCCAGTCATGGACAACCCCATTCACACTAAAAAACTAGTGTGAGTTTTTTATTTTTTTTACTTCTCATCCTTTCAAAAAATACTTTAACTATACCTATCTTAAAAGGGACACATTTTAGGTACATGGGATCAATTAGCAGACGGTATACGATTTTAGTGAAATTTTATGTTAGCTAAATGTTCAAAATCTACTTTTTTTCATCGTTCCCAAAAATTTTTCCTTTTGTAAGACTGTGAATGCAGAACATTTGTTCATAATATTCAAATAGTGGAAAATTTTAGTTTCAAGTAAGATTAAATGACAATCATTTTTATTCCAATCAGACCCTCTAGAAGAAACTACGACGTGGATGAATCCGAAGAGACAAAAGAAGAATAAAATTCTGCCCTAATCGACTGAACCTTTATTCTACAGTGTAGTTCTAGTTAAAATCTCCTCTAAAGGATAAATTCAGTAAATTCCCTAGTAAGAAATTAAGAAAAATGGGAATCAAAACTATTCTTTTTTTCAAGTGTAATAAAAATTTGTGACGAAAGATCCTCTTTAAGTAATTTCTTATTGTATAGTATTTGGCGATGGAGAATAATGGACATAGAAAATAAACCCCCCATGATAAACAAAATCAATACTGTGATAAAAAACGCTGTAGGGGATGGGCGTGATCATTTAAGTGATGCCGAATCGATATACGTGCTTAAAATCACTGATGAGTTAATCAAAGAGTATCAAAAAGTCTTGTATGCAAATCAATAATTAATTTACATAAACAAGTGATTAACTTTACAATTATTTTATTAAAAAGTGCCTATTTTAGTAATTGTTTTGATTTTAATTCAGAAATTATATTTGGAATTCCTTCCCTGTATGACGGAAATTTAAATTCGTATAATTGACTAATTTTTTTGTTTGACACTTTCATAGATGTCATTAGCAATTTGATTAAATCTCCTCCTATCACTGCCTTTGCTAGAAACACAGGTACATTTCCTGGATGCTTAACCCCTATTTGGTCTGCAGTAAAATCAACAAACTCTCTGAATTTTGCAGGTGAGGCATCTGCTACGATATATGTCTCGTTTTTTAGATTATTTTCTAAAACTGATATCATGCTCCCCACGGCATCTTCTATATGCACATAACCTTTGTAATAATCCCCATTTTTGGGAACCCTGAAAGTATGTTTTAAAAGACGTTTTATTAAAAATTCGTAGAACCAACCTCTGGTACCATAAACATCCCCAAAATGGATAACTGAAAAATTGATTCCTACATCTTTGCAATTTTTTTCAAGAAATTTCTGAGCATCAAGTCTAATTTTTACAAAATTTGTTGTTGGATTGTATGGAAAGCTTTCATCAACTATTCCTTCTCCAGGATCTCCGTATACTCCTAACCCTGAAATGTAGATTATTGATTTTGTTTTGTCTTTTATTTGATTAAATAAATTCTTTGTACCTCCTAAATTTACCTTCTCTAGTATTTTTTTATTTTTTTCAAGTGGAGTATGTGATGCTAGGTGAAAGACACTATCAATTTTTTCTATTGATATGTCTAAATTTGAATCAGCCAGATCGGCAATAATTTCTCCAGATTTGGGATGAGAATGTTTTCCTTTTCTAATTAAAGATGTGACATTGTGTTCTTTTTCAACTAGTTTCTCTACTAGTCTGGAACCGATGAATCCCGTTGCACCAGTTACTAAAACAGATTGAGTCATTTTATTTTTGATTACTCTTGTAACCGTATTAGGGCTGTTTTATTTGTTAATGGTTATTCCTTGTATTTTTCCAAGATTTCTTTAAAAATTATATTTCGCAACGTTTTAGATTTTGTATGGAGAAAGACACCTACTCAGATGATGAAATAAGAGAAATTCTTTCATTAAAAAAAATAACAGTCGTGGGAATGTCAAAGCATGCAAGAAAGGCCGCCCATTTTGTTCCAAAATATTTGTCTGAAAACAACTATGAAATCACGCCTGTCAATCCAAATGCTGATGAAATTTTAGGACGAAAAAGCTATGATGAAATTTCGCAGGTGGATGGTGAAATTGAAGTAGTTGATGTTTTTAGGCCGTCTGACCAAGTCCTTCCGATAATTATAGAAGCTATAAAGAAAAAACCCAAGGTAATTTGGTTACAAGAAGGCATCCATAATGAAGAAGCTGAAGAACTTGCAAGAAATGCAGGAATCAAAGTTGTATTCAATAGATGTATGCTGGCTGAGCATCGGAGGCTTTGTTAAGAATGGCTAGTTTTGAGGATTTTTACAATGATTTGGAAAGATTAGTAGAGAAATATGAAAAAAGCAACACTCCTTTAAAACTTGAACAGGACCTCGAAAATGGCATCATTAAAATTTTTGGAGAAAAAATAACTGCATTGGCACGAGCAAAAAATGGGTTAAACGATGTAGCAGAATTAGCTTATACAACAGCTGAGCATCATCCATACTGGAATGTGCTCTACAATAGTTCTGAAATTGCAAATACCATTTTAGAAAAATGGACAGATGAAATTTCTAAAGAAGATGTAGGAGAAATTGAATGGGCCATCAAAGAAATTGCTCAAACAATGGAAAAAATCAAAGAAAAAATTTAATCGAATCTAGGCAGAGATAAATATTCTGAAACGATAAAGGATTTGTGCCAATTAGACTTGGATTAATAGGAAAAACAAATACTGGAAAAACTACTTTCTTTAATGCAGCAACTTTGTCTTCTGAAGAAATCTCGTCCTATCCATTTACAACAAAAAAACCCATCTCTGGGGTTTCTCATGCATTATCACTTTGTGTTCATCCTGAATTCAAGGTACAGGATAATCCTAATAATTCAAAATGTGTTGATGGGTGGAGGTACATTCCTATAGAGATAATTGATTTACCTGGGCTTATCAAAGATGCTTGGAAAGGAAAAGGACTTGGTAACCAATTTCTCTCAATTGCTGCACAATCTGATGCACTATTGCATGTAGTTGACGCATCTGGGGGCATTGATTCAGCAGGACAAATTAGTGAAGCAGGAACTGGTGACCCAATTTCAGACTTTGCAGATATTGAAGAAGAACTGATTATGTGGTATCTTAAAATTCTAGAGGGAAATAGGGACAAAGTTTCAAAGTCAATTAGAACAGGAACTGACACAGTTGAGGCCATAACTGACTTGTACCGCGGAATTGGTGTAAAGAAATTTCACGTAAAAGACGCTTTGCATTCATCTGGATTAACTGATAAGAATTTTGATGAGTATGATATGGTAGATAGTAAAAAATTAGCCTCTCATCTCAGGAGACTCTCAAAGCCTACGTTAATTGTTGCAAATAAAATAGATGTAGAAGGTGCTGACAAAAATTTTGATAGATTAAGAGAGCGCTACAATGACACAATAGTAATTCCTGCCAGTGGAGATAGCGAACTTAGTTTAAGACGTGCTGAGCAAAAAGGGCTAATCAAATATTCACCAGGTTCAGAAGAGTTTGACATTATAAAATCAGATGAATTAAATGAAAAACAAACTGCTGCACTTGATTTTATTAAAAAAGGAATAATGGGCGAATTTATGAGAACTGGAGTTCAATTTGCAATAAACATTGCAGTCTTTAAACTGCTAAAAATGAATTCCATTTATCCTGTTGCGAATGATAAGAATCTATCAGATAAAAAAGGTCGAATATTACCAGACTTGATTTTACTCAAAGACGGGGCAACTGTTAATGACTTGGCAAGAGAGGTTCACACCGATCTTACAAAGGGACTCCTTTATGCCAAAGATTTAAGATATAATTTGAGATTGCCAATAGACTACCAGTTGCGGGATCGTGATGTGATTTCTCTGGTTAGTGCATCAAAAAAGTAGTTTTAGGCACAAATTTTGTCATTTCTTAAAAATAGGCAAAATTAGACCTGATTGGGCAAATCATTCATCGTATTTTTTTCATTGAAATAAAATAATCCTAATAACATGTCAAACTTCATTATGTCTCTTTTCTAGTTTTTTGGATTGTTCTTTTATTTTTTTTGATATTTTTTGTGTATTGTTTTGTTTAGAACAAAAACATATTGTAACAAAATTTTATGACAATAAATATTCTTAATACTTGCATGATCGCAAAATTTCTAGGGATAGTGTAGTGGAAAATAACAAAGCCTTAATTTTATTTTTAATTTTTGTAATTTCTATTTCTTCAATTACGGGTTTAGTTCAATCAGCAAGTGCTGCTCCTGAACCAAAAATCTTAATTTGTCATATTCCGCCAGGAAATCCAGAAAATTTTCATACTATTAGTGTAGGAGCATCTGCAGTACCTGCTCATTTAGCTCATGGAGATACTTTGGGTTCATGTGGTGCTGATCCTGCATCCCTCAAAGTAATCAAAAACGTCATCAATGATAACGGTAATTCAAAAACTGCATCTGACTTTACCATTGTGTTGATTGATGCTAAAGGAACTGTACTACACTTTCCTGGTTCTGAAACTGGTACATCAATAACAATTCCTGTAGGTTCTTACTCTGTTTCTGAATTTTTCGATCCTGGATATGACGCAACATTTTCAAGCGAATGTCTTGGTTTTGCTAACTCTGGTGATTCTATCACTTGTATCATAACAAATGATGACAATGGCATTATTCCTCCTGATACCCCCAAAGTACCAATATGTCATGTACCTGCAGGAGACATATCTAATGCATTTACGCTTCTAGTAAGCGAATCAGCAGTACCTGCCCATTTAGCTCATGGAGATACTTTGGGTTCGTGTGATGATAATTCTGCATCCCTTACGGTAATCAAAGATGTGGTAAACAATGATGGAGGCACCAATTCTGCATCTGACTTTACAATGACTGTAACTTCTGCTGCAGGTTTGATCGCTTTCCCAGGATCTTCTGCTGGTACGACAATCATAATACCTGCAGGAGCATACACAGCATCTGAAATTCAAGATGCAGGATATGATGCAACATTTTCAAGTGAATGTAGTGGCACTGCAGCTCCCGGTGATTCCCTTACTTGTACCATAACAAATGATGACAACGGCACCATCCCACCCCCAAGCGATCAAAAAGTGTCGATATGTCATATACCTGCAGGAGATGTCTCTAGGGCATTTACTCTGGAGGTCAGCAAGTCTGCAGTACCTGCCCATTTAGCTCATGGAGATACTTTGGGTTCGTGTGATGATAATTCTGCATCCCTTACGGTAATCAAGAACCCTGATGGTGGCGACGCAGCTCCTGATGACTTTGCCCTTACGGTAAATGGAAGCCCAGTACTATCTGGACAAACGATCTTCCATAATGCAGGTGATACACTATCAATAGGTGAGACACAGCAATCAGATTACTTCTTCTCTGGAATTGCAGGTGAAGGATGCCCAACAGTGCTAGACCAAAACTTTACACTAGCACAGAATACAGTCTGTACAGTTACCAATACCTTTGATGATGGCGGAGAACAGCTATCCCTTACGGTAATCAAGAACCCTGATGGTGGCGACGCAGCTCCTGATGACTTTGCCCTTACAGTAAATGGTAGCCCCGTACTATCTGGACAAACGATCTTCCATAATACAGGTGATACACTATCCATAGGTGAGACACAGCAACCAGATTACTTCTTCTCTGGAATTGCCGGTGAAGGATGCCCAACAATACTAGACCAAGACTTTACACTAACACAGAATACAGTCTGTACAGTTACCAATACCTTTGATGATGGCGGAGGACAGCTATCCCTTACGGTAATCAAGAACCCTGTTGGTGGCGACGCAGCTCCTGATGAC
>PVMK01126393.1_pt1 | contig 16004 bp, 8 predicted proteins | sample 1853481 | NCBI WGS metagenome assembly PVMK01 (sample SAMN08533507, study PRJNA380276) | Marine sediment metagenome, whole genome shotgun sequencing project.
AAATCACTTTCTTTAATTTTTCCATCCCCACTTCTTTTGAAATGGACTGGATGTTTATCCAGCGAAGTTTAGTTCTAGCACCTGGTTTAAGGGTCAGATTGGAAGACAAACATGGTAAAGATCCCGTATCTGGAGCTGGACCCCCTGATACAAAGCAGATTGTGTGCTGATCCTTTGATTGTCCGTATAAAAGGTTTTTTCCTTCGTGTTCCAGGTGAGACAATCTACTCCCTGTTGATAATTGGAGTTGGAAGACCAGATCGAGTGTAATTCTTCTTACCTTATTTCCAACATTATTTAGAAAATATTCACCGCATAAAACATCAGCATCAGGCGCCCAGTATAAAGATTCGACTTGAATTTCCTCAATGGGCGTGAATTGTAATTTTATCGAGGCGCTAGAGAATTCCTTAATCCGGGGCAGCTCAAGAAATGATTTTGGATCTGTTATGATCCTGTTTTTTTCTCTGAAACGTGGATATACTCTGAATAACTCACTTGTGTTCTTTAATTCCCCTTCAATTACCAGGGCTGATTGATGCCCCCTTGTTTGACGAACAGTCCAATATTTCAACATGTTAAGGGCTGGACCAGGGAAGGATTGTTTTCCCATAATTTTAAAGGAATCTGGTAAAACCTTGTTCCTTTTGATTTCGTTCTGAGAGGACATTTATTCCCTTATTCTATTGAGCCCTGGTGGCCACTTTGAACATCGGATTACACGAAAAAACTGGATTTGACTCCTGGAACTTTAAATAACTGATTTTGGTGTGAAATCCTGTATTTATGCTAGAATACCACAAGAACTTGATGACTTGACCAAGGTATATTAGACAGTGACATTTAGCCAATCAATATGACTGAATCGGAATCTCCAAAGAAACCCAAGGATCGTTTTAACGATCCGATAGAGGGTGAAGATAATCAGGAGAGGGATCAGGAAAAAAGATCCTCACCGTCTACCCCATCGGGTAATTTGCCTGAAGGAGATCTTGATTCACGCCCTTTAGGGTCGAGTGCACCTTACAAAAATACCGAACAAATGAGTAATAAGTCCACTAATCATGATCCTGGATCACCAAGGTCTACGAGACGTACTTCCATTTCACAAGGGAATCCAGAGCGAAAAAATACCGTGGACGAAAATAGTGGACTGGATTCCACAGAGATCTTATCCGATAAACCACCCAGGCCCGAGAGACCCTCACTGGAGGACACTCCACCACCTTCTCTGGGGTCAACCCCGCATACTCCTCCGCCCGCTCTAGACGAAAGAGGTATGCCGCTTCCCCGCCGATTGAATGAACCAATCCCTCCGGGGAGCACTTCTCCCTCATCGTCATACCGTACCAGGGGCGGTACACGCAGAATACTCCCTCAGCCTCCGGAGCCAACCTCTAAACTTATGGCCTGGTGGAAGAAATCGGGACCTGGGAGTCTGGCAAAGGGGCAGGGCTGGGGTTGTGTATTACGGATGATGGTGATTGGATTATTTATTAGTGTTGCATTGGCAATTGCAGCAGGATCAGCCGCTATCTATTATTACAACAGAATCGCTTCTACCTTACCTGCGGTACAGGATTTAAGGGAAAGGGCAGCCAAATTTGAAACCACCCGGATCCTTGATCGCGAAGGGAATGTATTGTATGAGCTGCTTGATCCCAATGCAGGGAGGAGGACATATGTGCCCCTGGATGAAATCTCTCCCTTCCTGGTCGCTGCTACTATATCTACTGAAGATTCCAATTTTTACAGTCATCCCGGGTATGATGTCCTGGCTATTGCGCGATCCTTTTATTACAACCTGATCAGCGATGAGATTGTATCTGGCGCGTCTACAATCACCCAGCAGCTGACTAAAATGCTGCTTTTATCACCAGAGGAACAGGTGAGCCGCACATATCTGCGAAAACTCAGGGAAGCAATCCTGGCTGCAGAAATTACCAGGCAATACAGCAAGGATGAAATCCTGGAACTTTATCTTAATGAAATCAATTTTGGCAATCTCGCCTACGGTGTAGAAGCCGCCGCCCAAACATATTTTAATACCACAGCCCAGAAATTAACACTTGGGCAGGCATCGTTTTTGGCAGGGTTGCCACAGCTTCCCGCAATTTATGATATCTACACAAATCGGAACGTCACTCTCGGCCGGCATGAAAGTGTCCTGGTATTGATGTATCAGACAAGTCTTGAGCATGGCTGCATTCGAGTCAGCAATAATCAGATGCCGATCTGTGTGGGAGCCGGTGAGGCAACGTCGGCAGCCGAAGAAATGAGAACTTACGACTTTCAGGTACCTTATACAGAATTGTTGTATCCCCACTGGGTTTATTACATCCGAGCTATTCTTGAGAGCACCTACGATCCGCAAACAATTTACCGTTCAGGATTTACAGTACATACTACCCTGGATCCTGGATTACAGGATCGAGCCCAACAAATTGTTTTGAACCAGGTAAAGAATCTGGAAGCCAAACATGTTTCCAACGGAGCATTGATCGCTATCCGGCCAAGCACCGGCGAAATTCTGGCCATGGTAGGCTCTGCTGATTTTCAGAACAAGGATATCCAGGGCGAGATCAATATGTCAGTCATCCCCCGGCAGCCGGGCTCATCTATCAAACCTCTTACCTATCTGGCTGCGTTTGAAAAGGGATGGACTCCTGCAACCCTGATCTGGGATGTCCCTTCCGAATTCCCTCCTTCTGGCGATCCAAATGACCCCCGGGATCCATATAAGCCAGTAAACTACGACGAGAAATTTCATGGGCCAGTTACAGTCAGATCAGCTTTGGCTAACTCCTACAATGTTCCGGCAGTCAAGACTTTAGACTTTGTTGGTATTTATGATGATCTAGATACCGAGATCGAAGAAGGATTGATAGCGTTTGCCCACAGGTTGGGAATCACAACTTTGAACAGGAATGATTACGGTTTAGCTTTGACCCTGGGCGGGGGAGAGGTTACCCTGCTGGATCTGACCAATGTCTACGCGACCTTAGCGAATGGGGGACGGCAGGTTCCACTGGTAGCAATTACCAGGATCGAAGATTTTCAGGGCAATCTTATATTTGAGTATCAGCAGCCGGCCGGAGAGCAGGTAGTGCGATCGGAACATGCCTTCCTGATATCAAATATCCTCTCTGATTATCGAGCCCGGGTTCCGGGTTTTGGGACAAATCCCGTCATTAATTTGCCGTTTCCTGCAGCCGCGAAAACTGGTACAACAAATGATTTTCGGGATAATTGGACGCTGGGTTATACACCTGATCTTGCGGTAGGGGTCTGGGTTGGAAATGCAGATTACACTCCCATGCGGGATACAAGTGGATTGACCGGGGCAGCACCTATCTGGGCTCAATTCATGCAGGAAGGAATCCAGCAACTTACTGGAGGAAATCCTACGGGATTTTCACGCCCGGCTGGCATAATTGAGCGTGTTATTTGTTCTGTTTCAGGTACTGAACCCTCGAAATATTGTCCAAGCCAGCGCAGTGAATATTTTGCATCAGGGCAACCCCCCTTAGCGGCGGAGGAAGATCTCTGGGAAGAGGTGGTTGTCGATACCTGGACCAATAAATTATGGTCTGACGAGTGCCTGGGCAACGAACTTGAGAAACTCGGCATCCACGTGGATGATCCCTGGGCAATCAGATGGCTGCAGGATAACAAAAAAGGCCAGAATTGGGCAAAGGAAATGGGCCTAACTCGAAAGCCCTATGTAATTGATGAAGAAAATGTTTGTTCACCCGAAGATTCCAGGCCGATAAATGAATTTGGATCACCCCGGGATGATGATATTATTGTCACCAGTCCATTGGAAATATTTGTCAAGGTGGATGCAACTAGTGGATTTGAAAGCGCCCGCCTGGAATATAGATCAGGCAGTGCCCCTGCACAATGGGAAATCCTGGAAGTGATCAATGATCCAATCCCAGCGATGACCAACATATTGTCCTGGGATATTAGTGGATTACCATCAGGTTGGATAACATTGCGGTTATATTTGATCGGGTTAGGTGATGCTTATTCGGATAGATATATATCAATCAATCTCCAGGTGCCAACACCGACACCCACACCAACAGCAACACCAACGATGACAGAGACGCCAACACCTACCATTACACCCACTCCTTCAATAACACCTACTGCAACGGATACCAGCACTCCCACTCCATCTAATACACCCCTCTAAGCAATTTCGTTTTAAATAAGCGGAATCTGGGGAGATTCCGAAGTGAAAGGGTCCAGGGACAAGCGTTCTTGAAGATTTGCGTGTGTTAATCCCCCTTGTTCTGCGAGCCGGCGAAGATGCCGGAATTTAACCAATCCATATCCCTTTTGGATTTCCTCTTCCAGGGGAGGATTTTGAAGCATTTTATGGTGAATTAAACCAGCCCGGCTTCCTGGAAGAATTATCCAGGAATTGATGGGTGGTTCTTTTGTCAGGGATAAGATCTTGTTGATCAGACCGGAGACAGATATATAAAAATTATAATGGGCAGTTACTTCAGTGCTCCAGACCTGGTGAATGATATTTCCCTGGGGGGTTTCAGCCTCAATAGTAAATCCGAGATCAGATCCAAGTTTTTTCAGGATACCGTCAATTTCTTTCAAGTCATTTAATCGGTGGGCAGGTTGATCACTTTGTTTCAGGATCCAGGCAGAATTATCCCCGGTATCCTTTTCAGCATAAGAATTAAGACAAGCTTTAATCAATCCCTGGCTGGGAGTTTGCAAGCCTGGAAATGCCTGGTAGATATGCTGATAAATTTCAATTTCTGGTAAGGGTGAGTTTGCATTAACAAGTAAACTCACCAGCGTTTGTTCCACCTGGTCTGCCTTAGGACTCGCAGATAATGATAGGTCCTGGTGCCACCATTTTTCAATTTTTGAAAAATGGAGAAATCCTTGGCGGTAAGCAATATTCTCATCAAAATCTTTCACCAGGCGTGGAAAATAAATTTCGGGATCAGGGGGTGATTCGGGCATCTTCAGTGAACCCTGATTGATAAGAGCAGCCAAACCAGCACCATATAGGTGAAGACTATGTTTTGGTTCTCCGGCATGAGTTAATAATTCAAGGCCAGATCGCCGAATGATCTCCCTATCGTCCATATCCGGAAAATATTTTTGGTCAATAACCCTGGGTCTCCACGATGAGAGAGCCATTTTAAGTTCCGGCTCAATAACTAGACCTTCTAAACTTAATCCCGCGTTGCTGGAAGCACTGAGGGATGCCAGTAAATACTCAGTATTAAGATCAGGCAGCAAACCCAGGTATGGAAGATCTTCTGGTAAAGAATTCCGCAATTCTGTCAGGGTTATTTCAATTGCCCGTGCCATCCAGGTCCAATCATAATTCCTTATCGTGAGGATGCTCCGTAAGGGAGCGGCGGCTTCCTGACCCCACAACCAACCCGTCCATAGGGCAGATAAAGCCCAGAATGATAATCTGGGACTGGGATAAACCAGCATCACGCCACTGACCACCAGACCGCTCAGGTGAGGGATCAACTCTCTTACTCTACCCGGGTATATACTTATTCCTCCTGAGGTTGGTGGAAGATCAGGCCAGGTTGTTACCGATAACCCTGGTCCATCACCACACCAGACATCCAGGGCACTCTCCAGTGAATACCAGACATTCTCCTCCAGATAGTTGTCATCCTGGGAGGATTCTTCCTGGTGTTCGGCCAGGATTCTTGTGTCAGGGCTGCTGGAGCGATAGAAGGCATATAAAAGGAGCATTTCCAGATATTTTGTTTCATCATCGGTGAGATTTAACCCGGAAATCTTATTGAGAATTGTAATAAGGGCATAAACTGATCGGGGGAGATATGAGCGAAGAGCAATTTCAACCTGAACCCGGATAGGATCGTCGGGTGCGGATACTCGTGTAAGAGCCCGGGCATGGGTAGGGCTGTTGTCCTGATATTCCAGGGCCTTGGCGATATCTGCTCCGGATACATCTCCCCGGGTATTTTCTCCGCAGGTACTGCAGCGACATGTCTTTGATATCGGTTCAGCTTGCTCTTTGGACCACGTGAACGAACTGGCAGAAGTCTTTCCCCCGCATTGAGGACAATCGGTTTCGTATAGGGATAAAATCAAAGGTTTTATCCTCTGACTGCCCTTATAACTGGATGCCAATTTGACCAGAGCAGAATTGAGTATGTCCCTGGATATCGGTTTTGCCAAACCATCGATCAGAAATCGCATGATGGGGTTATGGGCGGGAACCAATACCCTGAATCCTTCCCGGGCTGCTTCCAATATAGCCTGGGGTGAACTGGCGAAAGGGGTCAGGATCAATCCGTCAGTCATAGATTGGTTATTTAGCCAGGCGCTGACTATACCCGTCCGGTAGTGAGGAAAGTAGGAACTCAAAGGGATGGGTCGGGATTCAGCCTTGCTGTGAATATATGGAAAATCGGTCATACAATGCCCCAGTGAGTGGAAATAAGTACACTCTGGATCTCAGGAGAGTAATATGAGCCTGACTCAGTTTGATTTATCAATAATAAACTATATTTTATTTGATCTAACCGTGTGGAGCAGGGCAAGGTTAGGTGGAACCATTTTATTAATTGGAAAACCAGCGATCAAGACAATTTCTTGCCCGGCTTTCACGGGTGTTCCTTTAATAACCGCTTTATCGACATGGGAGATCATTTCCTCAATTGATTCTGCATGAGGGATCAAATAGGGAGTGGTTCCCCACAGCATAGCCAGGTACTGGTAGGTCCTTGGATCGGGTGTGAATGCCAGAATAGGAACGGAGGGTCGAGCTTTTGACATCAACCTGGCAGTTCTTCCGCTGCGGGTGAAGACTGCAATTGCTGACACAGAACGGTCGTGGGCCAGTTCCCGGGCTGCCCGGGTTATGGAAACAGCATTGTCATGGGTAGAATCATCTGTCAGGTCAAGACTGAGACGTCCCCATTCATCACTGTGCTCTTCGCTCTGTTCAATGATGGAAGCCATCATTTTGACTGTCTTGACCGGGAATTTACCAATTGCGGTTTCTCCGGAGAGCATCACTGCATCTGCGCCATCCAGGACCGCATTGGCAACATCGCTGGCTTCCGCGCGTGTTGGACGGGGGTTATCAACCATGGAATCAAGCATCTGGGTGGCGATGATCACGTAACAAAGATGTTTATTGGCCATCGCGATTATTCGTTTTTGTTCGATTGGCACAGTTTCCGGGGGCATTTCAATACCCAGGTCTCCTCTGGCAACCATCACGCCGTCAGCAGCATGGATTATTTCGTGTAAATTGTTAATTGCATCAGGATGTTCCAGCTTGGCGATTATCGGTATTTTTACCTTGTCAGGATCAATTCTATTAATTTCACCCCTTAATTGCTTGATATCATCTGCGCTGCGCACAAATGACAAGGCCAGGACATCGATATCATTGGCAAGCCCGAATTCCAGATCTTCTAGATCTTTCTCAGTTAATGGGTTGATATTTAATTTTGCCCCTGGAAGATTAATGCCTTTGCGGGATTTTAACAATCCCCCCTGAACGACTTCAGTGATTACTTGTTTTCCTTTGATCTTTTTGACTACCAGTTCAAGGCGGCCGTCATCCAGCAGGATCCGTCCCCCAACTGCGACACTTTTTGGTAAATCTGTGAAATTTACCGGAATTAATTCATCTGTGTTGGACACTTTTTCTGTAGTAAGAATTAGCTCCATGCCTTGAACCAGCTGGATCGGACCAGATAGATCCCCCAAGATCGTGATCGGACGATTCAGCTCCCGGGCTGTTTCCCTGAGATTCTTTATGATCAGGGAATGGCCCTGATGGTCACCATGGGAAAAGTTAATCCGGGCCACATCCATTCCCGCGATCAGCAGGTCTTTAATTGTCGATTTGTCTGCACTGGCTGGTCCCAGTGTGGCGATTATTTTTGCGCGGCGTTTCATAAGCTGCCTGAAGATTTATTTTCTTATCTTATATGTAATGTAGAGTCTGGGCTTCCTTGGTCAGTTCTTCTCTGAAATCAGGATGAGCTACATTGATTAATTGCTGAGCCCGTTCCCGGATGGTTTTGCCATATAAATTAGCTACCCCGTACTCAGTAACCACATAATGAATATGATTCCTGGTAGTGACCACTCCTGCGCCCAGTTTTAATGTAGGGACAATCCTGCTGAAATCCTTGGCAGTGCTGGGCAGGGCAATGATGGGGACGCCACCTTTGGACCTTGAGGCTCCGTACACGAAATCCAGCTGACCTCCAACTCCACTGTATAGTTTTGTTCCGATGCTGTCGGCACAGATCTGGCCGGTAAGGTCAACTTCAATGGCTGAATTAACTGCTACCATGCGGTGATTCTGTGAGACCACAAATGGGTCATTTACATATTCAGTGCGGAGAAATTCGATCATGGGATTATTATGGACCCAATCGTAGAGACGTTTTGTGCCTAAAATAAATCCGGCGATGATTTTTCCGGGATGAAGGGTTTTCTTTGTATTGGTCAGCACCCCGGCTTCCACAAGATCGATCACGCCATCAGAGAATAGCTCCGTATGGATCCCGAGGTCTTTTTTCTCATATAAGTGTTTTAGGACTGCATCTGGTATGGCGCCGATGCCCATCTGCATGGTCGCTTCATCCGGTATTAAATCAGCAATATAGGCAGCGATTTTTTCCACTTCCTCCGAGGGTTTGCCTTCCCCCATGGCCAGTTCGGGCAGGGGATAATCCACGGGGACAATATAGTCAATCGCACTGACATGAATAAAGGAATCACCCAGAGTGCGGGGCATTTGTTCGTTAACCTCAGCGATGATAATCTCAGCTGATTCGGCCGGACTTTTGCTGAGGCCAACTTCAACTCCAAAACTGCAGTAACCGTGCGGATCTGGAGGTGAAAGATGCACAAAGGCTACGTTCACAGGCAAGACCTTGTTCTTAAAGAGCAGGGGAAATTCAGACAGCAGCACCGGGGTGAAATCCGCCCGCCCGGCTCCCACAGCTTCCCGGGTATTGTGGCTGATGAACATGGTATTGACACGGAGGTGGCCTTCCATTTCCGGGCTGACGTAATCTGCAGAACCTATGGTCAAGGCCTGGCATATTTCAACATCCTTAAGTTCAGGAGCCCGGTCTACCAATGCGGAGAGGATTTCGCTGGGAACGGAACAGTTGCCGGTCAGGAATATCCTGTCACCGGATTTTACAGCTTTGACCGCATCGGCGGCGCTGACAACTTTTTGAGAATATTGTTCAGTCCAGCTCATAATTTTTTCCTAGCTTCAAGGGTTTGTTTATAAACTTGGTTAACAACTTTGCCACCGGTTGTATATACCCCACTGCTCAAGGCTGGATTTTCTTTGAGAGATTTCTCAATTCCAATCTCAGCAATTTGGGTGATGAATGGCCAGGTAGCATTGCTCATGGCATGGGTGGCAGTGCGTCCCAGCACACCGGTCATATTGAGCACACAATAGTGGATCACATCCTCTTCCAAATAAGTAGGGTTGCTGTGATTGGTCGGCCGGCTGGTCGCTATACATCCGCCCTGGTCAATGGCGCAGTCGACGATGATCGAGCGGCTGTGTAATAGCTTGACCATATCCCTGGTGACAATGACAGGTGAGGGAGCTCCCGGTACCAGGACAGCTCCTACCAGCACGTCAGCAAAAGAGCAAACCTTTCGCAGGTTAAAGGGATAGCTGACCAGAGTGCTGACCCGGCTGGAAAATTCATGATCGATCTGCTGCAGGACTTCCAGTGAACTGTCCAGCATGTGGACATTGGCACCCAACCCCAGGAAGGCACGGGCAGCGCTTCGGCCTAAAGTTCCGGCGCCTATGATAACCACGTCCGCAGGTGGGATGCCAGGAATGCCGCCAAGGGCAAAACCTGGTCCGCCGAAATTATTTTGAGCCAGGGTGGCTGCAATTTGGGGCACCATGAGTCCGGCAAGATGGCTGAGCGGTTTCAGGACTGGCAAATTGCCATTAACATCCTGGATGATCTCATAACCGATCGCGGTGATTTTTTTATCGATCAGGGCATCAACCTTGCCTGCCCAACCGGCAGCCAGGTGCAGGAAGCCCATCAATGTCAAACCTTCCCCCATCCAGGTGTATTCTTCCTTGATCGGGCTGGCTACTTTAAGGATCAGATCTGCCCGGCCGTAGACTTCTTCACCATTGTAGACTATAGTCCCTCCAGCCTTCTGATAGGCATGATCTGTAAATCCACTGCCGACGCCGGCTTCTTTTTCAATAAAGCAGGTATGTCCCTGCTGAGTTAATAATTGAATACCTGCCGGTGTCAGACCTACCCGGTATTCGGAATCACGCCTTTCTTTGGGAATGCAAATATTCATCTATAGCACCTCATGTTAACAACTCAACTTAATAATTTAAGGAGGATTGCCTTCTGGGCATGCAGCCGGTTGTGTGCCTGGGGGAATAACCGGGAGTTTGGTCCATCTGCAACTTCGTCGGTTATTTCCTCCCCCCTGTGAGCGGGTAAGCAGTGCATGACAATGGCTTCTTTGTCAGCGCCAGCCAGCAGTTTCTGATTGACCTGGTAAGGAGGGAAAACCTGAGCCCGTTTGGCAGCTTCTTCATCCTGGCCCATGCTGACCCAGGTGTCTGTGTAAATGACCTGGGCGTTTTTAACAGCCTCGTAGGGATCTGTCAGCTGGTTGATGACGCTGCCGCTTTCAGCGGCAAATTGCTCTCCTAAAACGACTGCTTCCTGGTCCATTCCATAACTATCAGGATTAGCAATAGTGAAATCAGCTCCTAATTTGGCACAGATATGCATTAACGAGACAGCAACATTATTGCCATCCCCAATATAAGTGACTTTAAGTCCTTTCAGATTGCCAAATTCCTCCTGGATGGTCAGTGCGTCGGCGGTGGCCTGGCAGGGGTGGTTGTAGTCACTCAATCCGTTGATGACCGGAATATCGGCCCACTTGGCCAATTCCAGAACATGTTCATGATCAAAAACACGCGCCATAATCACATCCACGTATCCTGAGACCACCCTGGCCACATCAGCGATGGACTCTCTTTTTCCGAGGCCGATTTCTGCTGGTGAGAGGTACAGGGCATCACCTCCCAGGTGACGCATCGCCATATCAAAAGAAACCCGGGTTCTTAAGCTGGGTTTCTGGAAGATCATTGCCAGTACTTTGTTCTTAAATAAGGGGGGATTGCCTTTGTTTTTCCATTCTTTTTAAGGTCAATAGCAGTGTCCAGGATGGACTGCAAATCCTCGGGGGAATAATCTGCCACAGCCAAAAAATCTTTCATGATCCACTCCTGTTTATGTAAACCAACTTGTAAACGAAGTATAACATGAGAGGGATTATGAATGCCTGCCGATCCCGGCTAACAGGGCCGTAATTGCAAAAGAATTGAATTCCATGTATGATGGTAGAGGTAGAGAACTCGGAGGTCCGAACGACATCCGAGGTAAGAATCACCTCCGAGTTCTTAAGTCTAGCGGGAGGATAATTATGGGCGCGAGGATCTTAATTATTGAGGATGATCGTGGTATCCAGGAAACCCTGGGAGAATTGCTGCGGTCTGAGGGATTCACTGTTGGCTCTGCGTTTTCGGGAGATGCAGCCCTGGATATGCTCAACAGAGAAAATTATGACCTGGCTCTCCTGGATCTTCACTTACCGGGAAGCTTTGATGGAGAGGGTGTCATGAGTGAAATTAACCTGAGACATGCTGAAACCAGGGTCATAATCATCACCGGCCATGGCTCATTGGATACCGCAATCAAAGCTATCAGGGCTGGCGCCAGTGACTATATCCTCAAACCTACGATATCAATGATTTTTTATTGAGCATTCGACGTGTTCTGTCTGAAAAAGAGACCAAAACCCGCCGGGAGCTGCTCATTGAACAATTATCAAGTTCACTGGATCAGCTCAAGGATGTGGAAGGGATCAGGGGGGATGAATTGCCGGTCCGAAGGGTAGTGAATTTACCCGGTAATTTAATGGTAGACCTTGAACGGAGAGAAATCTGGCGGGGCAATGATCGGGTAAATCTAACTCCCACAGAGAGCACATTATTAAGTGTTTTTATTGAAAATCGTGGCAGAGTGCTGGGACATCAAGAATTGGTTTTCCTGGTTCAGGGCATTCAGGTTTCGGAGGGGGAAGCCCCGGAAATTTTGCGGCCAATGGTCAGCCGGCTGCGAAAAAAGCTGGCCGTTTTTCCCGGATTGGATTTTTGGATCAGCAATGTGCGGGGCACGGGATACCTGTTTGATCCAATGTGATAGGTTTCGACCTTCGAGGTCTTAGTAAATGGAAAATCCTCCCTGATCTTCAGTTGGGGAGGATTATTTGATTAAGGCGTCGGGGTTCTAAGAGCGGGTGACGGGATTCGAACCCGTGGATGTCAGCTTGGGAAGCTGATGCCTTACCACTTGGCCACACCCGCATTTTTGGGGTCCTTTTTCCTCTATTTTGGATAGAGATTTCAGAAATTGTGCTTTGATAAAATGAAAAAGCTGATGCCCTTATAATCTAAAAGAATTATAACTCCCGGGATGTTACCAGTCAACGGACCCCTTCCACCACAGAAAAATCGATGTCGAGGATATAGAGGAAAATTTCAATTAGAGTCCCTGTGATTTGTGCGATTGCACAGTTTGCTAAATACAATACCACCAAATTGATACACCATGCCCTAGCCCGAATACCGAATCCATCCCTTGAAAATAAATGGCTATTTAAGTTTGACTGACTATTAAAGTGTTTGCAATCGCCCTTGGTTCAGGTGGAAGGGAATAAACGTCTTTTTCGTATTCAGAGTTATAGGGCGAGATATTTAAAACTTTATTATCCACAACAAGTGTACTGCTTCCACCTGGGTCGAAGCCCATGGCATATTCCATTCCTTGCGTTTTTAATATATCCGCCATCTCCCCATGGGTCGCGCCCACCGATTCTCTAATTCTTCCATTGATTGTCAAAACAGTAAGATCGCCAGATTTATCAATACCGACTGCGATTTTGGGTCCCCGGCTATCAAGATAATCCAATCTGGCAGCTTGCGTATTTATTGAATTTTGAGTTTTCCAACCCTCAAGGTCCATGTCAATGCAAACCTCTCCCTCTTTTAATAATTGTGGCCCAGCTTCGATAGCTGAGTCGATTTTCTCCCAACCATTCATTTTTATATTCAATTCCTGACCCATTTCCCAAGTTTTCGGGAATTGGTTTTTGGGGAAGGAAAGAGTAAGTCCAACAGGCAATACCGGAACCATTTCGTTTTCTTTTGTGTGAATTATGTCTATGATGGTATGACCTGTAAGTCTGACAAGAATTCTGCCATTTCCTTCCAGCTGATCATCAGGAAAAAGGAGATCGTAAAAACAGGGAGTATTCAATTGGTGCTTTGGATTATAAGTATCAGGAGGAAATACGATTTTGTTCGAGGAGTCCGAAATAGTGATACCATTTGATGAATTCACTCTTTTTATTTTTACTGTGCCGTCTGGCAAAACAATAAAAGCAGGTTTGTTAAATAAAGGTGGTGAAAGAACCTTTTTGTTTGAAATTATCAGGCCTAAGGGTGAACCGATAAACTTCTCTGGAAGGCCTAATTTCCCAACAAGCTCAGGATTTAAGATGTAACCACCATTCCAGGCAACTTTTGCATTTCTACCAGTAGTTTTATTAAATTCTTCCGTGAAATTTAAAACAGTTTTTGGCCTATCTGCCGTAGACATTACTAAAAACTGCCATTTTATATTTGAATGGCGCAGGTTGATTTTTGCATAAACTCCCGCCCAGGGTAAACCATCGGAATAAAGCCCATTAATGTAAGAATGGCTTACTTCTGATTTCTGGCGAGTCGGTTGATCTAAATTTCTTAACACGGTTTCTATCGGCGTTCCTTTATCCTCCGCGTCCCTTTTTAATAATTGCAGCACTTTATCTTCGCCAAGAGAATCACATAATTTTTTATATCGGAAACTTTTCAACGCATTGCTGAAATCTTTTCCAGTTTGGATTGGGACAGGATAGGATAGGGTGAAACGCATTCCAGCAGGCACCCATTGAACATAACCACTACCATATGGGATACCCATCATTTTGGAAACAAGTGGATGGGATACTTTCCCTATGTGGAATCGATCCAAATCAACAATATCTGTCATCATGGCTGCGTTATCACCGATAGCGACAATGATCCCATTTTCATTTTTTACCTGCTGCAAAACATTGATAACTTTCTGACCGGCTTCATAAAAATGGATGCCTACTGAATGTTGTTCACTGCCCACAATCTTGCAAATCTTATGCTCAAATAGCAGTTTAAGTTCTGAACTTGTACCGTAATACACATAAGATTTCAAAACATCCGCCGTCATAGTTTCGCCGAGGGTTTTATTAGGTAGAAGAATAAAGATTGGGGCTAAATTCCCATGATTTAAATCGCGAGACTTAATTTTGTCATCCCCTTTTAGCCCTAACCGTTCCCTGACAGGTTGGAGAACAAACAATTCAAGTTCTAGCTCAATTTGATTCCCTGGAAAGAAAGCGATAGGAATATTTGAAAATAATTTTCTTTCTAAATCATCAATGTGATCAATAGCCAACTCCGAGTTTTCATAAAGCAAAGAAAGATTTTTATTCCATACATCACTAATTTCTTCTGTTTTTTTGACTTTTATTGCTGGTGGAGGGGAAGCGATTTTATTAAAGAGTAAATTAATTACACCCGTTAACTCTTGAGGAGTTAAATCTCTGTACGAATAATAGTGCTTATTTCTATGCCTGTAAGCAAAAGAATGGTCCATCCGAATTGGGATTTCTCCTTCTCTATAACTAAAAACGGAGTCAACACTGTTATAAAATTGATGGATTTCTTTTAGGGATAAAGGTGCCGGATCAGGATTTCTATCAACAAGTTCCCTGGCAAATTGCATGGCCATTCCCCGTAATCGTTTTTCCTCCACTCTGAAATAACTTGGATCAATCAGTGATTTCAAGAGAAGCATATAGGCCATTTGGCCATAACCTGGGAGATATTGTCGGTTTTTCGTGGATAATATATTTTGCGCAAATCCTTTATTCTCTGTTATGTGTTTTTTGTATTCTTTCAGTGTATCTTTAGCAAGTTGATAGGATTCTATCCTTGATGTGATTTGCAGGTATAAACGAAACAATATCCTTTTAAATTCTTTTTTCAATGCAGAGGTACTATATCTGTTTTCGATGGCCTCTTTATTGTGAGTAACAACTCTTTCATAACCCTTGGGTGAAAAAATTGAATATTTCACCTCCTCAATTAATTCAGGGTTTAATTGGGGATCTATAAAATCCATAGTTTTTATGCGGTATTCCCTTGGCAAGTGTTCGCCGATGACTCTAGCATAAACTTCCTCTGGAGCAAATCTTCTACAAAATATGGGTACTCCAGCAGCAGCAGCTTCTAATATGGGAAGCCCCCGGCCCTCAGTCTCACTGGGAAGTACTACTAAGGAAGCGATACTGTATAACTCTCCAATTCCCATCGGTTTTTTAAATCTTTCTTTAAATGATGGTTTGTCAAATTCGCTGAACAAAAAACCAAGTAGAAACCTATTTCGAATACTTGGATTTAAATTTGATACTAGTGAATTAAAATGTTCCAGGAGTTGCATAAAATAATTGAAATGCCCCGTTGCAATTGGGCCAGATAACAATAGGGTTATGTTTAGGTCTTTATTCTTCTCAAAGAAAGCAAAAAACTCCTCATCCCCAAATAGTTTGTTGACCAGGTTGAAATTCACTTCAATCCTTTTACGAGAAATGACTCTGGTCGGTTGAAGCAAAATAATGTTATTGTTCTCAAAATTGAAATCCTTTTTTTCCTCTGCTCCAATCAACATCGGAGATATATCATCAATAGATTTCATTTTTCTTTTTAGAAGATTAGATATTGAATTAACGGGTATAAATTTCCCGTAATTTCCAAATATGGCTGCAAGCTGGCGAAG
>PVMK01124132.1_pt1 | contig 16002 bp, 18 predicted proteins | sample 1853481 | NCBI WGS metagenome assembly PVMK01 (sample SAMN08533507, study PRJNA380276) | Marine sediment metagenome, whole genome shotgun sequencing project.
AATCGATGCGCAGCAGGAGACCGCTGCAAAACAATACGACCAGCGTCGTAGCCTGCAGCTGGTTTTCCGGATTCGGACAACAATATTGCGCCGTGCTGGCCGCGACCCGACGTTGAGTTCGGTCACCGGGTTTGCCGCGCATTTGAAACCTACTTGTTGTTGCACGAAGATCCCTCACTGAGCTTCGAATGGGCATGGAATCTGCTGCACAGTATTTCCTACAACGACGAGTTATACCTTGCCGTCTGCGCCGCCTGCAGGGCCCGCTACGTCCAGGATGCTTACGCACTCGACCATCAGACTTGCCCGGCTTGTGAGATCGCGGCACACCGACATCGCCGCCCCGGCGTTCATAGCTACGCTGGCGCCTAGCCGGCCCGGAGGCGTAGACTGCGCGTTGCCCGGGAGAACACATGGAAAACCACAATGTTTTTGCGGGCGCTTTCGTCGACCGAATCGGCGAGCGCCGCAAGGATTCCGACTGGCTTGCTGAAGCTGTTCTGAACGTAGACAGCTGCTTTGTGCCGGTCTGGGGTGACCAGTGCCTGGTCGGTGGTGATCCGCTGGCAGTGGTGTTGCTCAACCGCGAGCAGATTCGTTCAGTTGTCGAAGACCGCGAGCTTATTTTCCTCGGCCTGTTTCGTGATCGGCCGGCGTTCGCGTTGTCCATCAGCGAAGCCACAGACGAGCCGTTTCGCGAACTCGGCGAGTTTCATGATCTCCGCTATCTCGGCACAGTATTGCCGGCCGATGAAGCCAATCTTGTTGCCCATGCAAGGGCGCTGGTTCTCGGGCGCGCATCGGAGGTTGTCTGCGGCGTCTGCGGATCGTCCGCCCGGTCTGAGGCGGCGGGCAATTCGCGCGTCTGCTTGAACGACGACTGCCGTCGGGAAATTTTCCTCGCGTCGATCCTGCGGTCATCGTACTGGTGTCCGATGGCGAGCGGTGCCTGCTTGGGCGGCAGACGAGCTGGCCAGAAGGCCGCTACTCGACAATTGCTGGATTCGTCGAACCCGGCGAAAGTCTTGAAGACGCAGTGCGCCGTGAGGTTTACGAAGAAACGAATGTTCGCGTCGGCCAGGTGTCGTATCACAGCTCGCAACCGTGGCCATTTCCATCCTCGCTGATGCTCGGCTTTATGGCCGAATCGAGTTCATCCGACATCGTGTTGAATGATGGCGAACTCGAAGACGCACAGTGGTTCACGCGCAAGGAATTGCGCTCCGGATTTCCCAAACTACCGTTCGGGATTTCGATCGCGCGCCGGCTCGTCGACGACTGGCTGCAACGCGGCGACACAAAATAAGATGTGCCTGATCTTCATCGCATTTCAGGTTGACGCTGATTATCCACTCGTTGTCGGTGGCAATCGCGACGAGTTTCATGGCCGCCCAACTCAAGACGCCGGCTGGTGGCCGGACCAACCCGACATTCTGGGCGGCCGCGATCTGCAGGCTGGCGGATCCTGGCTCGCCGTGCATCGCTCCGGCCGATTCGCTGCAGTCAGCAATTATCGCGACGCACAAGCCCACTCGGCCCGGACTGCAATCACGTGGCCATCTTGTGACGGAGTTCTTGCGGTGTGACGCGTCACCGTTCGACTATTTGCAATCGATCAACAGTTCCGACTACTCGGGATTCAACCTGCTCGTGTCGGATGGTGACTCGCTTTCGTACCTGTCAAACCGGGATGGTGAAGCCCGGGAACTCGCGCCAGGTATTTACGGATTGAGCAATGCGACGCTCGACACGCCGTGGGACAAGGTCGAGCGCAGCAAGCGCGGCCTGCAGGAATTAGTCCGCACGGCGCGCGTTAACGAGACGTCGCTCATGCGGCTGCTCGGGGACCGCGACAAAGGCCCGGTCGATGAGGTCAGGAGTGAACGATTGCCGTTCGCGACCGCGCACGCGATTACCGCACCTTTTGTCGTACTGCCTGAATACGGCACGCGTTGCTCTACTGTCGTGCTGGCCGATCGCTCGGGCAGGTGGTCTTTTCTCGAGCGACGATTCGACTCGAACGGCAACAGAACCGGCGAGTCGCAGCACTCATTCGAACGCGTAGATCGTCTTTAGCCAACGACGAATGTCGTCAATTTCTGCCTCGCAGACTGCATGGGCCATCGGATATTCATGCCATTCGACATCGAAGCCCGACGCGATGAGCAGATCCGCCGACTCCCGACCCAGTTCCATCGGCAGTACCGGATCGAACTTGCCATGTGCCATGAATATGGGTAGATCGAGCGATTCAACTGCGTCCGTGTTGAGTACCTCATCCTCAAACGCACTGACCAATGGCATGTAGGTCGATAGCGCCATCAGGCCGGCAAGCTTTTGCTGCGACCGGAGCGCCGAATGTAACGCGATGGCGCCGCCTTGCGAAAAACCGGCAACCACTATCCTGCTTGCGTCGATACCCCGTTCTTGTTCGCGCTGGATCAGGCCGTCGAGAATCCCGGCACTTGCACGCACGCCAGCTTCATCGGCCAATCCGTCGCGATCCAGGCTCAGGATGTCGAACCACGCACGCATTGTCATACCACCGTTGATCGTCACGGGCCGCATCGGTGCGTGCGGAAAAACAAAACGTAAGCCAAGCTCTGAAGGCAACCGCAACTGCGGGACGATCGGCTCGAAATCGTGGCCATCCGCGCCGAGGCCGTGCAACCAGATCACACTGCCCTGAGGCTCGCCTGGACCCGTCTCGATCTCAACCGTTTCTTCCGTCGACATGCAAAGCGTCCTGCGTCACAAAGCGGCGCAGTGTAACCCGAAAAATGCCGGATTATGCGAAATACCGGCTTGACTACATATGCGCATTTTGCTATTTATATGCACATATTTATGCGAGCCGTATCATGCCGAATTCAAGCAATGAGCAAGCAGAACGCCGCGAGATGTTGCGTGAGCTGTTAGTCCGCGGCCCTGCCGAGTCGCAGCGGTCGCTCGTCGACGCGCTGGGCGCCAAGGGCCTGACAGCGACTCAGTCGAGCGTCAGCAGGGACTTGCGCGAGATCGGTGCGATCAAGACCGTGCTGGGCTACGAGTTGCCGGGTGCCGGGGATAGCGTGGATGAGATGCTGCGAGCCGCGGAATTTCTACGGGACGTGAGCACTGCCGGCCCCAATCTGACCGTGATAAAGACGGCAATCGGCGCGGCCCAGCGGGTCGCTCTCGCCCTCGACAGAAGCGGCTGGCCTGAAATAGTTGGCAACATTGGAGGCGACGACACGGTATTTGTTGCCACTGATTCTGCCGCTGCGCAGAAAATACTGACCGCAAAAATCGAGCGCGCACGCACGGCAGAAGCGGCTGTTCCTGGGGTCCTCCGTGACTAAAGACCTGTCTCCAATCATCCTCGCGTTTTCCGGCGGTCTCGACACCTCTTTTTGCGTGCCGTGGCTAAAGGAAACCTATGCTCGCGAAGTCATCACGGCAACCATCGATACTGGCGGCATTGATGAGCAAGCTGCGATTGCCCTCGAGGAACGCGCACTGGCGCTCGGTGCGATCGAACACGTCCTGATCGACTGCAAACAAGCCTTCTTCGACACCGTTATTCGCCACCTGATCGCCGGCAACGTTCTGCGCGGCCAGGCCTACCCGCTCTGCGTCGGGGCCGAGCGCGGACTTCAAGCCGCGCAACTTGCAAGGCTTGCCGCCGAGCGGGACGCAACGACAGTCGCCCACGGCTGCACTGCCGCGGGCAACGACCAGGTACGTTTCGAGGTCGCATTGCGGACGCTGAATCCGGGACTGGAAATCCTGGCACCGATCCGGGACAACAATTGGATTCGGGATGAGCAACTCAACTATCTCGAAGCACACAAGCTGCCATTGCCAGCACAGGGTTCCGCCTATTCAATCAATCGCGGACTGTGGGGAATCACGATCGGCGGCCAGGAAACGCTGACCTCGGAAAACAGTATTCCCGAGGACGCCTGGGTTCTGTCTGCCGACGCATTCAACACACCAAAACCGGCTTCACAGCACACGATCGAGTTCGCGACTGGCGTTCCAGTGGCGCTCGACGGCGAAGCGCTGAGCCCGGTCGCACTGATCGAAAAGCTCGAAGCGCTCGCCGGCGGCTATGGCATCGGCCGGGGCATACACCTGGGCGATACCGTGCTCGGCACCAAGGGACGGGTCGCATTTGAAGCACCTGCGCGATCGCCCTGATCACGACGCATCGCGAACTCGAGAAACTGGTGCTCAGCGCGCAGCAGGTACGGGTCAAGGACAGTCTTGCGTCGATCTACGGCGATCTCATTCATGAAGGCAAACAGCTCGATCTCGTGTGCAAGGACATCGAGGCATTTTTGTCGTCGTCGCAACAGCGTGTCACGGGCACAGTCACGTTTGCACTCAGGCCGGGCAATCTCTTTGTTGAAGGCGTGACATCGAAACATTCCTTGTTGGCCGCGACTAAAGGAGTCTACGGCGAGTCCGCGGGAGAGTGGACTGCGGCCGATGCGCTTGGCTATGCACGCATCCTGGCCTTGCCCGGATCGTTGCAAACTCGGGCAGGTGGATCGTTAAAAAAAAATGCGCCTGTCCGCGGACATTCCCTGCGAGGAGGGTGTGCTCATTGCGGTTCGAGTCCTCAACAACAAAACCCGTTACAACCAGCTCGAACTGACCTCGGGCCGCATGGCAACCGTCAATCAGGGCGACGTTGTCGTCGGCGCGCTCGGCCACCGAAAAGCCCTGCGCGGTTATTCGGGACACCTGCCGACCAATCTCGAACCCGGCAACACGATTCAGCTGCTCAACATCGGTGGTGTACTGGGCCATTGTGACTCGGCCAACCCGGATGTTGGTCCGCCGTTTGACTGCGAAGTCCTGGGTACGGTGTTGCACTTCCCGTACCTGGGAGAGCGCATCGGCGTGCCCGCACGAGCAGGCGCAAAGTCACTGGATGCCGACGCAACACTCAACACGCAGGGCGTGCCCGTCATCGCATTGGCAGGCACTTGCATGGATTCAGGCAAAACGGCGGCAGCATGTGCAATCGTCGGCCGACTCCGGCATCTCGGACGCAACGTCTCGGCCTGCAAGGCGACCGGCGTATCGCTGCGCAGAGACATATTGGCGATGGAGGATGCCGGCGCAAGCGAAACCATGATCTTTTCAGATATGGGCATCGTCACAACGACATCGGACAACGGCCCGGCCCTGACCCGGGCACTTCTCAGCAGTCTCGCCGAGAGCAAGCCCGATGTCATCGTCCTGGAACTCGGCGACGGCTTGCTCGGCGCCTACGGCGTCGAGGCGATACTCAGCGATGCCTCGATTCGCGACGCGTTTACGGCTGTCATCCTGTGCGCAAACGACCCCGTATCCGCCTGGGGTGGTGCGCGTATTCTTCGCGACGAGTACGACATCGATCCTGCGGTCGTCACTGGTCCGGCGACCGACAATGCGGTCGGCGTCGATCAGATTTTGGAGCGTCTTTCCTTGCCCGCCATCAATGCCTTATCCAACGGTGTCGCACTCGGTGACCTGGTCGCCGGCATTCTCGACGGCAAGAAGGCAACATGAGTGCCGCCATCAAGTCGGTCGTACTGGGCGCAACGGGCTACGTTGGCGGAGAACTGCTGCGGCTGATCGCGGCACATCCGCAATTTGAACTCGCAGCAGCCGTCTCCGAAAGCCGCAGCGGCCAGGCGATTGCCGGCACGTTTCCGCATCTTGCCGCGGCCTATGCCGGCGAGGTGTTTTGCAGTCACGAAGACTGGCTGGAAGGGATTGACGCTGGCACCGACTTGGCACTTTTCTCGGCGGCGCCGCACGGCGCATCGGCAAAGCTGGTCGCTGCAGCGCTGGCCGCCACATCCGCGAAGAACCTGAACGTTCATGTCGTCGACTCTTCGGCGGATTTTCGCTACGCAAACAAGAGCGATTACGAAGCCATATACGGCGCGCATGGCGCACCGGAGTTGCTGCCCGAATTCTATTCGGCGGTACCTGAGCATGCCGCCAACGTCGAGGTAGCACATGTTGGGCATCCCGGCTGTTTTGCGACGGCCGTACTGCTCGCGTCGGTACCGTTAATTCAGTCCGGGCTGACGGAGACTGAATTATTTGTCTCCGGCACGACGGGCAGCACGGGATCGGGTCGCAGTCCGCAGGCGGGCACACATCACCCGGAACGCCATGGCAACCTGTACGCCTACAAGCCGCTCGCACACCGGCATGCGCCCGAGATGTCCGGTCTGACTGCAGCAGCAGGTGGCCGCGACACGAAGGTCCATTTCGTGCCGCATTCCGGGCCGTTCGCACGTGGCATTTATGCCACGGTGCAGGCCAAAGCGATAAACACCGTTTCTGCAGACCAGCTAAAAAGTGTTTTCGAGAAGGCCTACGCAGATTCACCGTTCGTACAGATCGTGGATTCAACCCCACGACTGAAAGATGGTGTCTCAAGCAACTACTGCCACATCGGCGTGGCGACCGATCACGACACCGTTGTTGGCATGAGCGTGATCGATAACCTCGTCAAAGGTGCGGCCGGCGGCGCAGTGCAGTGGATGAACCTACTTTGGGGCTTGCCAGAAACCACTGGCTTGCTTACTGCTGCGCCGGGCTGGGTCTGATGCTTGCCGCAGCCGATCCGCGCACGCGCGAAGCCGCCACGATGTTGCGCGTTTACGGGCAGCTGCCGTTTGTCCCGGAGCGGGCGACGGGCTGCGACATCATTACGACGGATGGCCGGCGAATTCTCGACTTGTACGGCGGGCACGCTGTTGCGGCGCTTGGCTACAGCCATCCGCATCTGATCAACGCGATCACTGAGCAAAGCAAGTCGCTGTTGTTCCAGAGCAATGCGGTCGCTCTCGATGTGCGCGCGCAGGCGGCCGAAAAACTTGTCGGCGTTGCGCCGCGCAACCTGCGCCATGTGTTTTTCGTAAACTCCGGTGCGGAAGCAAACGAGAACGCGTTACGCATAGCGTGCGTCGCAACCGGGCGAAGCAAGGTACTCGCGATTACGCAGGGTTTTCACGGCCGTACCGCGGCAGCCGGCGCCGTCACCTGGAACTCGGACTCGTGGTACGGCTTCCCGCAAAGACCGTTCGATGTCGCCTTCATTCCACGCGACGACTGTGACGCAGCGGCGGCAATGATCGACAATGATGTCGCGGCCGTGATCGTCGAACCCGTACAAGGCGTTGCCGGTGCCTTCGACCTGTCCAGGAGTTTCTGACGACCTTGCGTGAGCACACCGCACGGCAGGGTGCCTTGTTGATTGCTGATGAAGTGCAGTCCGGCGTTGGCCGCTGCGGTCAGTTCTTCGCTGTGCAAGTGTATGGCATAGAGCCGGACATTCTGACCAGCGCAAAGGCACTGGGCGGTGGCATTCCTTGCGGCGCGCTATTGTGTACCAAGCAGCTTGCAACACGCTTCGGACCCGGCGATTTGGGCTCCACGTTTGGTGGTGGGCCGGTGGCCGCCGCTGCAATCGTCGCAGTGATCGATTCGATCGACAGGGAAGACCTGCTCGCCAACGTGCGCGCCCGTGAAGCGCAGATCCGCGATCAATGCATCGTCGGGCCAGTCCGGAAAATTCAGGGCAAGGGATTGCTGCTGGGACTTGTTTGCGATCGACCCGCGGTAGAAGTACGTGATGAGCTGCTGGCCCAAGATATCCTGACCGGCACGAGCGCCGATCCCGAGGTTCTGCGTATCCTCGCACCACTGGTTATCGAGTCCGGACATGTCGATACCCTCGCTCACGCCCTGGCGTCGTTGGCGCCACCAACCAGTTGAATACAAAGAGAACAACCAATGAAGGCATTTAACGACCTGGCCGATTTTTCAAACGACGAAATTCGAGCACTGCTGGAACTCGCGAACCGACTCGACGCTCATCCCGAGCCGACGGCTCTGCGTGGCAAGGTGTTGTCGCTGCTATTCCTGAGCCCGTCACTCAGGACGCTGGCGTCGTTTCAGGCGGCAATGACACGCCTCGGCGGCGGTTCGTTTGTTATCTCGCCCGACATGTCGATTCATGGCCTCGAAACCCGGCCCGGCATCGTTATGGACGGTGCGGCTGCCGAGCATATTCGCGAGGCCGTACCCGTCATCGCTTCCTACGGTGACGCGATCGGCATTCGCGCATTCGCAGAGCGCAAGAACCTCGACACAGACCTGGCCGACGAGGAATTCTCGGCGCTGACTGACCTGATTGAAACGCCCTACATCAACATGGAGTCGGCGATAAACCATCCCTGCCAGAATCTCGCCGACTGGAAAACGCTGGACGATCTCGACGTGCCCGCGAACGGAGGCAAGTTTGTCTTGAGTTGGGCGTTTCACCCCAAAGCACTGCCTTTGGCGGTGCCATCGTCGACTCTCTATACCGCAGCGCGGCGCGGCATGGATGTCACCGTGTTGCGGCCTGACGGCTTTGAGTTGCCGGAGTCGATCATGGACAAGGCGCGGCAAGCCGCCGACGCCAGCGGCGGTTCGGTGCGCGAAACTGACGATCGGCTGGAGGCAATGGAAGGTGCACATATCATCTACGCCAAATCCTGGTCATCGACCCGGCATTACGGTGACAAGAATGGCGACCTCGACCTCAGGAACGAACTCGATTATTGGTGTGTCGATGAACCGTGGTTCGACAATGCACGGGACGACTGTCGCTTCATGCATTGTCTTCCCGTGCGCCGCGGCGTCGTCGTGAGCGAACCAGTGGTCGACGGTCCGCGCAGTGTGGTCGTAGATGAGGCACGCAATCGCATGCTGGCGCAGATGGCTGTGTTGTACCAAATGCTCGGAGCCGGTTCATGACCGCGAAGCAGGATCGGGCAATCGTAGTATCGGCACTGAAACATGCGGCGCCCTACATACGATTATTCAAGGGAAAAGTGTTTGTACTAAAGGCCGGCGGCGAAGTCTTCGCCGACCCGGCTCAGACCAACGCATTAATGGAGCAGGTGGGAATTCTGCACCAGGTCGGAATTCGCGTTGTGCTTGTGCATGGCGGCGGCTCGCAGTCCACTGAACTTGCCACAGCGCTTGGACTCGACACGAACATCATCGACGGACGTCGCGTCACCGACGGCGCATCACTCGACGTCACGACAATGGTACTCAACGGTCAGATCAACACGCGAATACTCGCCGCATGCCGCGAGTTGCAGATTCCCGCAGTCGGCATCAGCGGTGTCGATGCGGGTTTGATTCGTGCACACCGCCGACCACCGGTCGACCGTGAAGACGGCGCGCCGATAGATTACGGCTTTGTCGGTGATATTGATTCGGTCGAAGCCGATATTCTTGTCAGTCAACTCGACAATGGATTCATGCCTGTCGTTAGCCCGGTATCCTGCGACGAAAAGGGAACCATATTGAACATCAATGCAGATACCGTTGCTGCCGCAATCGCGGCTGAACTCAATGCGGAAAAACTGATTCTCGCCACCGCAGCAGCGGGAATTCTCGAAGATGCGGACAACCCGCAATCACTGATCAGTTATATCGATCGCGCTGCACTGGACCAACTGAAAGCGGACGGCAAGATCGCCGACGGCATGCTGCCCAAGGCAGCTGCAATCGATTTCGCACTCGAGAACGGTGTCGGCCGTGTTCATGTCATTTCCTACAAAGTTCCAGACAGCCTGTTACTCGAAGTCTTCACTAATGAGGGCACCGGAACGCTGGTCGTCAACGACATCAAGGCGCTGACTTCCGCAGAACAAGGCGGTGCGAAATGAGTCGCCTTTGGGACAAGGGCTTGCCACTCGACGAACGTGTACTGCGCTACACGGCGGGCGAGGACCATTTACTCGACGCGCGCCTGGTGCCCTATGACGTTCAGGGATCGATCGCACATGCTGAAATGCTGGCTGAGACCGGGCTCATTGGCAGCGACGACTGCGCAGCAATTTGCGACGGGCTGAATAAGCTTGAGGCTGAATTCGCCGCCGGCAAATGGACTATTCGCCTCGAGGACGAGGATGTGCATACCGCCCTTGAGTCCCGGTTGACCGAAAACATTGGCGATGCCGGCGCGCGATTGCATCTTGGACGATCGCGCAACGACCAGGTATTGACGGCACTGCGCCTTTATCTTCGGGACGCTGCCGACGATCTGGCCGAACGAGTGATGAATCTGCGCGCATCGATAAGCGCTTTGAGTGAACGGCAGGGAGATACCCCCCTGCCCGGCTACACGCACATGCAACAAGCGATGCCATCTTCAATCGCCCTGTGGTGCGGCGGCTTCGACGAAGTCCTGGCCGATGCCATTACCGGACTGAAGTTCGCGCGCGAACGTGCCAACAAGAACCCGCTTGGCAGTGCCGCTGGTTATGGCACACCCGGTCTACCGATCGATCGCGAAATTACCACCGCCAAGCTCGGCTTTGCCTCTGTCCAGGAACCGGTTACGTCCGTGCAATTGTCGCGCGGTAAAGCTGAATCCTCACTGCTGTTCGAAATCGCTTTGCTCACGCAGGATCTCGGCCGCATGGCATCGGATCTGTTGCTGTTTTACACGCAGGAGTTCGCCTACATTTCGCTCGCGGCTGATATCACCACGGGATCATCGATCATGCCGCACAAACGCAATCCCGATGTCCTTGAGTTAATACGTGCGTCGTCAGCGACCGTTCAGGCCTGCCTTGCCGAATCGCTGTTCATTGCGAGCAAATTGCCGTCCGGCTATCAGCGAGATTTGCAGCGACTCAAAGCGCCACTGTTTCGTGGCATTGACCTTGCCGTTGACAGCGTCGACATCATGGCGCATTTGTTCGACGGCATGCATTTCAATCCGGAGAATATCAGCCTTGATCCCGGCGTATATGCGGCGGAAGAGGCCAACCGCCTGGTACGCGACGAGGGAATGCCGTTTCGCGAGGCGTATCGACAAATCGCCGAGCGATATACGAAGTGAGACCGAGAAAAATGCATGGCGGTTAACTATAATCGACGGGTCCATCCTACTGGCTGAATCTCATGAAAAATCGATTTCGCATTCCCGCGGCGCTGCTCCTGGCGTTGTTCCTGCTTGGCTGTGGCCAGAGCGGGCCGCTCTATGTCACCGGCAACCCGAGCGAGATTCAGGCGGCGCCGAGTCCATCGGAAGCTGAAGACGAGAAAGACGCTGACGAATCAGACAGCCAGTAATCCCGCGAATGTCGGGCGCTGACCTTGTTCTGATTGACGGATCGTCCTACCTGTACCGGGCGTTCCACGCTTTACCGGACCTGACGAACTCTCACGGTGAGCCAACCGGCGCGCTGCACGGCGTGTTGAACATGATCAACAAACTCATGCGCGACGAACCCGCGGCGCATGTTGGTGTCGTTTTCGACGCGCCGGGTAAGACTTTTCGTGACGACCTGTTTGCCGATTACAAGGCGAATCGTCCGCCAATGCCCGATGATCTTCGCTCGCAGGTTGAACCGCTGATCGATGCGATCCGTGCGATGGGATTGCCGCTGCTGCAGGTCAAGGGGGTCGAGGCTGACGACGTAATTGGCACGTTGTGCAGGCTCGCCTCTGACGATGGTCTCAAAGTGCTGGTGTCAACAGGCGACAAGGACATGGCACAACTCGTCAACGAAGACGTCACTCTCGTCAACACGATGAGTGGGAATGTCATGGACCGTGACGGTGTTAAAGAAAAATTTGATGTCTACCCGGAGCAAATTATCGACTACCTCGCGCTGGTAGGCGATACGTCCGACAATATTCCCGGCGTACCCAAGGTCGGTGCCAAAACCGCCGCGAAATGGCTGAACCTGTATGAGACTGCTGATGGCATCGTCGATCACGCCGAAGAAATCACGGGCAAAGTCGGCGAGAGCCTGCGGGAACATGTCGAACAGATGCGATTGTCGCAGCAACTCGCAACAATACGACTCGATGTCGAACTTCCGGTCACGATGCGCGAACTGCGCCCGACACCCGCAGACGTCGACAGCCTGAAAACTATTTACAGTCGATTTGAATTGCGTACGTTGTTGCGACAATTGGACGAACCCGGCGACATGGGCGTACGAGCGAGACCGAGGTTCCGGAAAAACCGGAAGCTGCAAAAGGTAACTACGAAACGGTACTGGACTGGCCGGCATTCGATCGCTGGCTTGAGAAAATTCAATCAGCGGAACTCGTTGCCGTCGATACCGAGACCACCAGTCTCGACTACATGTCCGCTGAGGTCGTCGGAATATCGCTGGCAGTTGCGGCTGGTGAGGCGGCCTACATCCCCGTCGCGCACGATTCTCTTGGCGCACCGGAACAGCTGTCTCGCGACGAAGTCTTTGAAAAACTTAGAGGTTTTCTCGAGGACCCGGACGCCGCTAAGGTGGGTCACCACTTGAAATTCGACGCTCATGTGCTGGCCAGGCACGGCATCAACCTGGCCGGGATGCGTTTCGATTCAATGCTCGAGTCCTATGTCTTGAACAGCGTCGCGACTCGACACGATATGGACTCGACCGCCCGACTCTACCTTGGCCGTGAAACCATTCATTACTCGGACGTCGCCGGCAAGGGTGCCAAGCAATTGACCTTCAACCAGGTCGATCTCGAAACCGCAGCACCGTATGCAGCCGAGGACGCCGACATTACTCTGCAACTGCACCAGGTGCTGTCATCAAAGCTCAGCGAAATCGAATCACTGCAGCGTGTCTACGAGGAAATCGAGCAACCACTAGTGCCGGTGCTGCTAGCTATGGAAGAGACGGGCGTCTTGATCGACCGGAGAATGCTCGGTCGTCAGAGCCATGAACTGGCACAAAAAATGGTCGGGTTGGAAGCCGAGGCGCACAAGCTCGCTGGCGGACCGTTTAATCTTGGCTCGCCAAAACAATTGCGGGAAATCCTGTTCGAGAAACTCGAATTACCTGTGATTCGAAAAACGCCAAAAGGGCAGCCATCCACCGCGGAGGATGTGTTGGTCGAGTTAGCCAACGAATACGATCTGCCTCGTGTCATCATCGACTATCGCAGCGTCAGTAAACTCAAGAGCACGTACACGGATAAGCTGCCGTTGCAGATCGCGGCGTCGACCGGTCGCGTGCACACTTCGTACCACCAGGCCGTCGCCGCGACAGGCCGATTGTCATCGACCGATCCGAATCTACAAAACATTCCGATACGCACACCGGAAGGCCGCCGTATTCGACAAGCGTTCATTGCGCCCGATGACTATCTGCTGCTCGCCGCCGACTATTCGCAGATTGAACTTCGCATCATGGCGCACCTGTCGGCCGACGAAGGCTTGCGGCAGGCGTTCGCCGATGAAAAAGATGTGCACCAGGCAACGGCCGCTGAGGTTTTTGATTTAGAGCCGGACGAAGTGACTGCCGACCAGCGGCGTTCGGCCAAGGCAATTAACTTCGGACGCATGTACGGGATGTCGGCGTTTGGCCTCGGCAAGCAGTTGGGCATCTCGCGAGGCCAGGCGCAAGAGTACGTCGACTTGTATTTCAATCGATACCCGGGCGTCAAAGCTTACATGGATGATATTCGGGAGACGGCTCGCGTGCAGGGGTATGTCGAGACAGTATTCGGGCGTCGACTGTATTTACCTGAAATCAATGCACGCAATGTTAACCGCCGCCAGTATGCAGAGCGCACTGCGATCAATGCGCCGATGCAGGGCACGGCGGCGGACATCATTAAGCGCGCAATGATCGAGGTACACGCCTGGATGTCTCGTGAGCAGGTCGACGGCAGGATGATCATGCAGGTCCACGACGAACTCGTCTTTGAAGTTGCGAAGGACGAAGTCGGCGCATTCGAAAAACAGGTCACCGACATCATGTGCAATGCCGCGAGCCTGTCGGTACCACTCAGAGTCGACATCGGCACTGGCACCAACTGGGACGAAGCTCACTAGAGCGCACTAGTACAGCGCGGACAGCGGGTCGCCCGAATCTGCATGATTATCAAAGATATACGTATAGCAGGGAACTCTGGAGTGAGTCCAGACTCTAATCCCTTGAGTGCATTAGTCACTCGCCTGCTTACCTCCCTTAGCGGGCGCGCAACACGGTGACCCCAAGCCTGTTGCTTTTAAATTCCCCCGAACACTTGTGTGCTCGGGGGTTTTTTTATTTGGCCCGGACCCGCTCGAGAAATTCATCCAGCTTCGCGCGGGCGTCTTCTTCTCCATGCCGTTTTGTGGCCGAAAACGCTTGCACCGTACTCCGGTCCGATAATTCCTTGCGCACTTTGAGAACAGACGTTGCGACCTGCCCGCGCTTTAGTTTGTCAGCCTTCGTCAATAGCACATGAATCGGCAAATCGACATCTTCGGCAAAACGTATCATTCGCCGGTCATGGTCCGTCAATTGTCGGCGAATATCGACGATCAGCAATAGCCCGTTTAGACTGCGGCGAATCTGAAAATACCCGGACAGCAATTCGCCCCAATGCTGCCGCATTGCTTCGGATACCCGGGCGAAGCCATAGCCCGGCAAATCCACGAGTCGCTGCTCCTCCCGAAGGCTGAAGAAATTGACGAGCTGGGTCCGACCGGGCGTCTTGCTGGTGCGCGCGAACTGCCGACGATTGACGATGACGTTGATCGCACTCGACTTGCCGGAATTGGAGCGGCCGGCCACAGCAACCTCGACGCCCGTGTCTGGCGGAAACTGCTCGAGGGCGTTGGCGCTCTTGATAAAACAGGCATTTGGGAACTGCGACATGGGAGTACGCCCGGGAATTTACGTGTATAATTTGGGCTCACAGTCTGACGGCTTCAGGGTCATGCGGCAAGGCAGCCAAGCGCTTTGCAACCCGTCGCCACCCCATCGATAGCAAGGATAATCAAGCATTTATTCGTGCAGGCATCGCCCGCCGCCAGGAAATAACGGTTATAAGAACATGAACATCCGATTGACTCCGATTTTTGTGCTCATGATGGCACTGACACTCACCGCATTTCCGGCCGATGCCGATAGCCTCGTTGACGGCTCGGCGGAAGCCGGCAAAGCGAAATCCATTACTTGTGGCGCTTGCCACGGCATGGAGGGCAACAGCGTCAATCCGCTTTGGCCGAATATTTCAGGTCAAAGTGCGCCTTATATCGTCGCGCAATTACAGGCATTCAAGAACGGCACGCGCAGTGATCCATTGATGACCGGCCAGGCAATGATGCTGTCCGACCAGGACGCTCGCGACCTGGCTGTTTATTTCGAGAGCCTCCCAGCTGCCGCCAAATCGGTCGTAGACACGCGTACGGTCGCTCGGGCTGAAGCGCTGTATCGCGGCGGTAACAACGATAGCAAGGCTACCGCGTGCATGGCTTGCCATGGGCCAACCGGGCGCGGCAATCCGGCTGCAACTTATCCGTCGTTGCACGGTCAACATGCAGCATATGTTGCCAAACAGTTGCGCGACTACGCGTCGGGTGCAAGACAGTCGGATGGCAAAACTCGCATCATGCGTGATATAGCGGCGCGGCTGAATGAAGATGACATTGTTGCGATCGCATCGTACATACAGGGCTTGAAGTAATATGAAAAATGCATTTCTGATAGGCGCAGCACTGCTGCTCGCGGCGTGCGGCGGAGACGAGCCCGCACCGACTGCAACTGAAGAAGTGCCCGTAAGCACCGCGGAAGAGGCGGTTGCAGAACCAGAGATTGTGGAGGAAACACTCGAGATCGTTGAGGAGTCCGCCTCCGAACCGGAGCCCGAAGAACAGCCTATCGTCCTCGCTCAGGCCGACGACGCCGCCCCGCCGGCGCAGTGGCAATTCGAGGAAAATCGACACTATTACCGCCTCACGCCGACACAGCCCACGATCGGTGGCGCCGACAAGATCGAGGTCGCCGAGTTTTTCTGGTACGGCTGCCCGCATTGCAAAGACTTCGAGCCTTACATCAATAAATGGGCAGAGTCGAAGCCGGCTAATGTTCGCTTTGTTCGCATACCCGCCACGTGGAATCGTGGCGTCGCTTTACATGCCCAACTCTATTACACGGAAGAAGTTCTCGTCCGCAACGGTGTTATCGAAGATCCGGCAGCCTTTCGCAA
>PVMK01143647.1_pt1 | contig 16002 bp, 14 predicted proteins | sample 1853481 | NCBI WGS metagenome assembly PVMK01 (sample SAMN08533507, study PRJNA380276) | Marine sediment metagenome, whole genome shotgun sequencing project.
CCTGCGCCATGGGATGTTAATCAATGTGTGGGTAACGGCAACGAACTGACCACCCATCGGACAAGATCTGAATAGATCGCTTCTTATTGCAATATTCCTGTTCCGTGGCCTATCACTGGGGTTTCTGGCACTTGGGCCGGTTCGAAGCGGATTACGGCAGGCAATTCCGTGAATTGCCGTTCTGAAGCGCATTAATTTAACTGAATTAAAATAACTGGCCAATGTACAGGAAGGCTGCTGAATGGCCATCATCCCCCACACCATATCCCAGGTAAATGGGTCCCAAAAATGTATCTGCTCCAATAAAAATACTGGCGCTGGTATGCAGGTCGCGAAAGCTCATGTCGGAACGTTGATTCCAACCATTGCCGGCTTCTAGAATCCCGCCCAGGTAGAACGGTGTCTGGGTTAGCAACCGCAACCCGCCGAGTCGGTAATAATACATGACTCCAAGCGTGCCACCATGATTGCCCGATAACTGTCCGGGCTGATAGGCGGTCATATTGGTAAATCCACCCAGTTGAAACAATCCCCTCTCATTGGGTGATTCATTATTCACCGTGGCGAAACGATAAATGAAACCCAGTGTATTTCGACCCCAGGTGACGGGTTGGTAACCACCGATCTGGAAGGTATCTATATTGCTGTCTCCGCCCAACCAGGATGTACTGTTTACATAGGTTGCAGTCATTAACATGCCCCGGTGAGGGAATTTGACATTGTCCAGTGTATCAATCAGGAATTCTGTGACGAAAGCAGTGTCGTCAAAGGGAATGCTGGTATCGGCCGGAAGCCCGATTCGGTCTTTGACTTTACCGGTAGAACGTTGCAACGCACCATACAGCGTTCCCCAGTTGCCGAAATTGATGCCTGCACCGATTTGCCCCCGGGCCTCTGAAATTCTTGCCTGTGCCAAAATCCTGTCATCATCAAAGATATTGGTATTGGTCGTCCCATACCCCGCGTTGGCAAACAGATAGTAACGCTGAGCGGCATCAACCGGTTGATAAAACTCGGCGAACACGCCCTGTTCATCGCCTAGTGCGATTCTTGCCTCGATCTCGCCACCCATTTTATTAACCGCCAGGTTGGTAAACGCGGCGGATATCCGGTAGTCGTTTTCACCATTAAAATCGTCCTGTATAGCGAGTCCGAAACGAAAGTACTTGTGGCCGCTTTCACTTCGTTTTGCCAGCACTTCTACACCAGTCTGGTCATCCTCCTCAATAATCCTGTAGCTGACCTCTTCAAACAGTTCAAGACCAAATATTTCTGACAAGTCGTCTGACATACTGACCTCATCAAATCTTTGGCCAGGTTTTAATGAAAGTCGGGCTCTTATTACCTCATCAGAGATTTTCGAATCGTTAACGATGTGGATAAAGTCGATGACTGGTTGTTGTTTCTTACCTGTATTCCTGGCGTTGAGATGGGCGATCCAGGCTGGCTGCGAAAGACTGAATGCGTGCAATTTGGGTAATGCCATCTGCGTCGCTGTCTCGCCTCTGGGTATCGCTTCCATTGAACGCTCAAAATCGACAAAACCAATATCATCAAGTTCAGGCCGAATCAGGATATCCTGATCAGTCAGGGTGGCCAGTTGAGCCGCCGCATTCTTGCTGGTCATCATCAATACCAATTGATCAATGACATTTGTAAACGACTTGATCTCATCTGTGCTCATCATCGGTGTGCTGATATCGACAACGATAACGATGTCGGCTCCCATCGAACGCACCACATCAACCGGCACATTGTTGGTGACGCCGCCATCGACCAGCAGGTGACCATCGTACTCAATCGGTGGAAACAGGGCGGGGATCGCCATGCTGGCAATCATCGCTGAGGCCAGATTTCCCTCTTCCAGCACAAATGCGTTGCCCGTCCCGAGATCAGTGGCAACCGCTCGAAATGGAATGGGGAGTTCGTCAAAATCTTCCACATTGGTACGCTCATTAATCAGGTCCTGCAGGGTTAATCGCAGATTATTGGGTGTAATCAGTCCGCCCGGCAGTTTGAGTTTTCCATCCTTTATGCCCAGCTTGAATCTGATCAGAAACCCATTGTCATCTTGTTTGCGCCTGAATGAGCGCTCTTCTCTGGGTGCTCGCCCTGACAAGGATTCCTTCCAGTCCATGTTTTCCAGGATGTCCTGCAAATCATCTGCAGAATACCCAGCAGCATATAATCCGCCAACAATGGAGCCAAAGCTGGTGCCCGAAATCATGTCTATCGGGATGTGGTTCTCTTCCAACACTTTCAACACACCAATGTGAGCCGTTCCGCGCGCACCGCCGCCGGACAGGACGAGACCTATTTTGGGCCGGTTTGATTGATTGAGTTGAGCGTCATCCTGCGCGGCGGCGAGAGGGCAGACAAGGAGGATTAGCGTGATAAAACAAACCCGTCGAACAATATCTGTGTACAACTTCCACATCGTGATTTCACCACTCTTCGCGCAAAAAGCTGATAGCTTATAGGAATTCCACCACAACAAGGTACGCTTTCGTCGGGTCAAGGCATCAACGAGGGATAAATTATGGGGTCAGGTGCAAGTGCCAGAGTAAGCCTGGTCGTGGGGCCAATATAAAGATTTGTCTGGAATAAGGTGTAAACCATGTCTCCAGTTAGGACCGCCACTTAATCTCCGCTTATGGCTGAAAAGCGGACGATTGAGTCCAACCTGATCGAACACTGTCTGTTGGATCAAGTCTGGGCTAATACACTTAAGTTTTCCTCTAAAATTTTCTTACGGATTTTCCGAATCGTCTTCCGGTTCTGCTATGCCCTCCAGTTTGTCCAGATCCTCAATAGCAATGGTGCCAGGAATGATGATTGCAGATTCTGAGTCCTGTTGGGAATCCTGGCTGCTTTGCTGCGATGGCGCGGCCTCGTTTCCGGCCTTGTCGTCGGCACTGTCTTTGGCCTGAGCTAACATTTCCTGCTGTTCCATCGCCTCTTCGGAATTTGCCGGCTGGCCGGCGCTGCCGGAACCCTGTTGCTGTTTTGACCGCAGAAAGTCCAGAGCGCTCTCAGATACGCCCGCAGTACTGATTTCATCTGCATCATCGCTCTGCTGGGACTGGTAGGGGTCATAGGAGCTTGCTGAGCTGGAGCTGCTGCCCTCGGAACCCTGTTGCCCCTCCTCACCTTGAGATTCGCCCTCACCATCTTGCTTTTCCCCCTGCTGCTCCCCTTCGCCATCAGCCCCGTCTTGTGATGGGCTCTGTGCGTTTTGCTCGCCGCCCTGTTGGCCGCCGGCGTCGGAGCTTTCGCCAGCTTGTTGGGGCTCACCGCCGGGCATGGAGGGCCTGCTGGCGCCGAAAGCATTTGCTTCCCGTTGATGGTATTTCTCCATCTGTTCGGCCCAGGCCTCTTCTTCGCGTTCACGCAGACCGGGATCCTCCCGTGCTGTTTCACTGGGCTCGTAGGGGATATTCTCTCAATGCGTCAAAGGGCTCCCATTGCCCGTTTTCGATGATGACGTCCGTTAACTGCTCCCTGATGTTGTCCCGCGACTCTTTGGGCAGTTTATCTATTTTTTCCTGCGTGGCCTGCGAGGTGTAGGTGGTATTGGAAAAGGTGTCCTGGTCACGTGAGCCTTCCAGTTCCATGCGTCTGCGATAATCGTCTTCACGCGCTTCGGTCTGATCGGCGGAACTGTCTTGATCATTCGTGCCCGTGTTGTCCTGAGCCAGGAGCACTCCGATGCAGAGGCTTGAACAGATCGCGCACAGGATGATTCTGTAAATCATGTTAGTCATCCACCTTTCGCACTACCCGGAAACCGGTAAAGTCATTGCGGTCGCCGGTCTTCAGGTTGAATCGCGCCGGCAGCCTGATTTCTTTGGTCCCGGTGAACCAGGAGCCACCGCGGGTCATCCGTGAACTGCAAATTCCCCGGCTCCAGGCGCTGCCGTCCGCGGGTCCGTCCAGGTAGGAAAGATTCATGCAATCCAGTGTCCATTCGGCCACATTGCCGATTACGTCATGAACACCAAAATCATTGCTCTTGAATGAGCCCACCGGGCAGGGTTTCCATGACCGCACCGTCTTCACAGGAGTCGTGTTGCCAGCGGAAACCGGTCTCAAAGCCGGCGATGTTGCCAAATTCACACACGCGGGCGGGGTTTCCACCAGGCCAGTCACTTTCTTCGCCGGCCCGTGCGAAATATTCCCATTCACTTTCACTCGGCAGGCGATAGGACTGCCCGGTCTTTTTGCTGAGCCAGGCAACGTACTCCTGTGCATCGTTCCAGGAAACCATGATCACAGGCCGGGAGCCTCTCCCCCAGCCGTTGTCCCGCGGGGCTGGTGGTGCAGCCTCCATCGGCCACGCACAAATCCCATTGCTTCATTGTTACTTCGAACACACCGACCGCGAACGGTTCAGCGATGGTGACCATTCTGCGGGGTTTTTCTTTCTTTAGCGCCAGCGGTCCGGATTCTTCCGAACCTTGCCAGAAGGAACCCGCCGGCACCACCACCATGGACGGGCAGTCCGCACAGTCCCGGAAGGTCTTGCCGGGACGAAGCGTGAGTTGGTCTATGGCCTCCAGTGCCGCGGCGACTTTACTGCCGCCCGGGAAGGCCCTGATGTATGTTTGGTAGGCTTCGATGGTATTCAGCTTCGTGGCTGACTCAAAGCCGCGGACATCGTTAAGCTCGTCGCTCAGGCGCCGGGACAAATCGCGGGCTTCCTCGACATGCAGACCTCCCGGCCAGTTAGACAGGTACTCATCCATGGCCCCAATAGTCCTCGCTGCCCGGGCAGATTCCCACGCCAGGTCATCCTGGCGATCTTTTTCCTGCTCTTGCCGCTCGGCTTCCGCCCTGGCGAGTTCAAATTCTTTTTGCACAATCCTGGCATCGGTCTCGTGCAGTCCGCCGGGGAATTGCTCCAGGTAGGCCTCGATAGCGGATTCCGCCCCATCCGCTTTGGCCGCTTGCCAGGCTTTTTCGTCCAGCAGTCCGAGCTGGGTCCTGGCCAGGGCTTTATGAAAGGATTCCGGGAAATCCCGCAGAAATAACTGGTAGGCATAAGCAGTATCCGCTTCCAGCGCGGCCTGCCAGCGTATTCGTTCTTCCGGGGATATGTCGGCGGCTTCGGAAAGCGCCGATTCAGCGGATCGGCCTCCTTCCCCGGCTCGCCGCCGATGAACAGGTAAATGGCTGCGCTTGCAATGACCAGCAGGAATAGTCCCAGCAGAATGATCGGAAGCCATTCTCTTCCTTCCTGCTCGATATCTGCAGGAAATCCGGCGGCCACCGATGCCTGCCCCGGCTGCTCTCCTGTCGAAAAAAGGAACGCCACTGATGCACACTTTGCGGGCGTGCCTCCGGGGTCACCACCAGGCCCTGGTCGATGGCGCCCAGCAGCCCGTCAAATTCCCGTTCGGAAACCAGGCTGGTGAGTGGCTGCAAAGGGTCCGGGTCTCCCTGTGCAAGCGCCCGTTGCCGCTGGGTGGCCGCCACCGGAACCTGGCCGGTGATGGACCGGTACAGGGTTGCCGCCAGGCCGTAGATATCCGTCCACGGGGCCGATGTGACCGTTGGTATCCGATTGCTCTGCTGCTGCGTAACCCTCACTGCCCAGTTTCCAGCGGTTGGCCGGTCCGCTGCCCAGCGCTGTCCCGCCGCACCGAAATCCAGCAGGATGGGCGAACCGGTATCGGTGATGTAAATATTGGCTGGTTTAATATCCTGGTGAATCACACCTTGCCGGTGGTTGTATTCAAGCGCGTCCAGCAGAGGAAGTACGAGCGCCAGGGTTTCCTCTGCCGTCAGCGTGCCGCTTCGCCGCAGTAAGGTGTGCAGTGCTTCTCCCCGGTAATAAGGCATGAGCAGGTAGGCGGTGCCGTTGGCTTCGAAACACCTGAATACCGTGACGATATTCGGATGGTCCAGCGGCGCCACGGTACGCCCCTCGGTGAGAAAATAGCTCAGACCCGCATTGAACAACGCCGTCGAGGCTTCATTGACAGCTTGCAGGTTGCCATCTTCCCCGCGGATGGCATGTTCGCGGGGCAGGTACTCCTTGAGTGCAAATGACTTTCCCAGTACTTCGTCGGTCACGAGATAGGTGATGCCGAACGCGCCTTGTCCCAGCACCCGGTCAATGCGGAGTTTTTCTACGACAGATCCGGGCGCCAGGGCCAGTGCCAGGGCCTGTGATTCACCGGTCATGCGTCTTGCGCCGGGATGATGTTGTAGCTGAAGCGGGCATTACCCAGAATGATGATGTCGTCCGGCTCAATGAACATGGTTTCGCCTTCCAGACAGGGAATACCGTTGATCGAGGTGCCGTTGCTCGATCCCAGGTCGGTAATCGTCAGCATCTCACCGGTTCCGTTCAGACTTGCGTGCTGCCTGCTGATTGCGGCGCTGTCGATAGTGATATCCGTGTTTCCCCTGCCGATTTCGATGTTGATTGCATTGTGACTCACTTTGCAACTTTGTCTGAATTTCGTCCCGTCAGACAGCATTCCCTCAATGACCAGCAGGCTGTCCAGTTCCGGGGCTGGATACGCCAGTTCGTCATCACCGTCTTGTGCCATCGGAGACGGGGGTCGATCGCCCTGTGCTTCCGCTTCCACATTTAATTTTTTCTTATTCCGGATCCTGTGCAAAACAATGGCGGAACCCAGCAAGAGGATAGCTGCCAACAACCATGCCCAGGCTGGTAAACCGCTGTCTTCACTTTCATCCCCGGTCTCAGGCTCTTCGTGCATGTCGCCTTCGGCAGATTCATCGAATTCTTCAATCGGTGGCAGCACTTCCAGTTCGGACAGCGATTCTTCCTCCAGGTCAGGTTCATCGTCTATTGCCTGGTCATCATTTGTTTCTTCGTCTGGTGTTTCGGTTTCATCTGCCGGTTCCGGCTCGGGTTCCGGTGCGGGCTCTTCAGCCGTTTCCACAATGGCTTCAACCTCAGGTTCTGGCGGAGAGGACAGTTGCTCGCACGGCATCTCGATGATATCGATCTGCATTTCGTTCAGGATCGTCAATAAACTGTCTTTCCAGTGGTAACGGGGTGATTCTGAAGTGGACATGCTTTGCACGCCATCGGCCGAGCTGTATCCCGTCAGCCCGCCGCATGTATCGAGTATCGGACCCGTGACATTGGGCAAAGGTGTATCACCTGAAAGCATGGGTTTGTTGTTGTCCGGGAGGACGTAAACCGTGGCGGAGACATCCAGCGGAGGTGCGCCCTGTTCAATCATTTCCGCCGGCGGGAAGGCTTGCAGGCGAACGGAATCACCGTCCGCCAGGTCGCCCGTCGTAAACCGGGCGGCATTTCCTTTTAGTGAACTGACTGACAGGATCATCAGGCCTTGCGCAGGAAACTGACGAGCAATTTTAGCCGGCCGGCCGTTGCGGATGATGTCTGTGCCGCCGTCCAGCACGATGATTTCATCACCCGTCGAAGCAAAATCATCTGCTACCAGCACCAGGCCCGTGTCCGAGATCAGCACGCCTGTCGTGGGTTCGACGTGGGTAGCTGAAACCAGCCTGAGCACCGGCACGATCCAGCCCGGCATTGAAGCGGCCTGGGACAAAGTCGTCTGCGCAGGATCCTGGGAGAAGCACGGCGTCGAACCAATAGCCAGCCAGGAACAGCAAAGGGAAACGATGAAAAACCTGGCCCGCATTGCGTTAACCTGCCTTCAGGGTGCGTAAAGACGGTTAATCAGGTTATCCAGGCAGTACTGGCCGGCCTTGTTCAGGGCATTTTCTTCTCTGCCCTGTATCACGTTCTGGATAAAAACCAGGATCGCCGCCATCACCAGGGCCAGCAGGGTGGTGCTGAAGGCCACGCCCAGCCGTTCCGTCACCTGGTAAAGCATGTCGGGACTTTCCACGTTGGCGCGGTCACCGGCATAGTTAAGCGCCATCATGATGCCAATGACCGTTCCGATGAAGCCCAGCGTCGGAATCAGCCAGGTGATGTAGCGGATGATGTTGTAGCGAAGGTCGATTTCATGCAGGTACAGTTCCAGGCTCGAGTTGAGCAGCGAGTTGGTCTGATCGGCGGAGTGGCTGAGGTTGAATCCGAGTACGCAGCGCTCGATCAGGCGAGGCACAAAACAGACTTCACGGTACTTGCTGTTGCGAACCTTCTGATAGATGGGCGTAATGTCATCACCCGGCCGAAGAACGGTTTCCTCGTCCTCTGGAAGGTAGTTACGGTCGAGTTGGCTTTCCTCCAGGCGGCCCTGGCGCCAGCGGATCGAAAGTTCTCCCAGGCCAACAAAAAACGCCAGCCACAGGAAGTTCTGCACGGTAATGGGCCAGCTTGAACGATTGAGGTCCAGCATGATGGAAGCGGCGCCCGGCGGCAGGATCCGGGCCAGTAGCGCGATAACAATGACGGCTGTTACCAGGCTGACAGTGAGGGTAATGTTTCGCATAGATCAGAGCTTCCTCATTCGGTAGCCGGCGGCTACCGGTTTTCCTCGATTTTTCCGGTGATCGGGTTGCGCCTGGGATTTTTCAGAATCGTTTTTTGCCTGGGGAGCCCGGCAAACGTTTGATCGAACATCAGAGGCTTGCCCCGTACGGACCAGCCTTCCCGCAGGCGCACCCTTACCTGGTTTCCAAAAGCTTCGATCAGGCGGTCAAGCGGCACTTCTTTTTCGCCAAAACGGATGCGGTCCTGAGTTCCCAGGCCAACCTTCCTGATGCGGATCCAGCGGCCGTTCCGGTGCAGGAAAGTTCCATTGCCGGAGTTGCTGTCGTGGACGGCCAGGTAACCTTCTTCGGTGACATGAATGCTGGCATGGCTGCGTGATACTGAGGCATGATCCAGTACGATGTCACACTCAGCGCCACGGCCGATGGTTTTGATTTTCAACGGCCTGTTCCCTGCCAGCCCGGGAGTAATTGCACGGGTCTGCCATGATGCTGGATGCCGTTGTCCAAGGTCGCCATTTTCAAGATGTAATGCTATCCGGTGGGTTCAGGCAACTATGATACATTGTTAATCCTTAACGGGTGGTTAACCCGCTGTACGAGAATTGTAAAGACCATGGTTTTTCGACGCAAAAAGTCTTCTTCAGGGAACCTCAGTAAGCGTTCCGCGTCCACGAGGCCGGGAAAACGCCGGCAACGGACCGGCTGGCCCCGTATCTGCAACGGATAACCCCCTGGCGCGCCGATTCCGGGTGGACGAGGAGCCTGACACCACAGACCTGGAACGTGCGGACGGGTTCCGTGATACCTCTGACCAGGAACAAGACGTGCCCACCACGCGCATCCTTTCCGGTGATAATGAGGAAGCGGCCCCTCGCTGAAAACCGGGCGCTGAAGGACCCGGTCTCGGGTTTCCTTGCTGTCATTTCCGGTCCCGGGACGAGGCAGTGTATCCATGCTCCACTACGGTAAAAATTCAATCGGGCGTGATGTTTCACAGCGAATTGCACTGGATCACGGGGACAGCCGGATATCCCGCGAGAACCATTGCACCGTCACCTACGATCCCTGAAACCAGAAAGTTTTATCTGCAACAGGGCGAAGGGAACCAGCTCACTTATCTTGAAGGCCAGCCCGTGCTTACGCCCACACAACTGGCTGCGGGTAACCAAATCCGCTTGGGTGACACCGTGCTGCGCTTCGTGCCCCTGTGCGGCAAAGACTTCGACTGGACACTACACTAGTTAGCCAGGGCCATGAATCCACCGGAATTGGCCCGGGCCAGTGATTCCATGAACTCCACCGTTCCCCGGTATTTGAAGTAGTCCCCCACGGTGACGGCATGAATTTCCATTCCTCTGGAATTGGACACCGTAATGCTGCGTACCAGCCTGCCGGGTGACAGGCCATTATTGTAGGCCGGGTTGGGCAGACCATCGCTGATCAGGATTACGGCGTCAGCGGGGCTTGAGAAGGCCTCGTCAAAGGCATTCAGCAGGGATGATGAACCTTTGAATTTGCGGGAAAGGCTTTGCAGGAAGCCCATGGCCTCGGAGCGGGTCCTGTCCGTCATGCTGGCCAGGCCGCCACCCGCCGGCCAACGGTAGTACTTCGGCCCGGTATCCAGTTGCTGGAAACCGAGAATGCCAAATTTGTAGCCGGTTTGCAGCGAATCCATCGCCCGGATGACGGTGCGCCTGACCAGGGCTTCATGGCCTGAAAGATAGCTGTTCATGTCCACCAGGAACAGGATTCGTTTCTTGTCGGTTTTCAGTCCCAGAAACCGGAACGTGACCTCGTGGCTGCCTTCCTCGTCCAGAGTGACAACGGGACTGGGCGGCGGTGGCGGAGGTTCGTCGTGCCTTGCCTGCTGTTCGGCCTCGAGGGTTTCCAACTCGCTGGATACGATTTCCTGTTCCGCCTGCATCTCCTCATGCCGGGTTTGAGCCGCTTTCAATGCCTCGAGAATATCCTTGTTGCCCTGTTCGGTCTCCTTGAGCAGGGCTTGTGTCTTGCCGGCGAGTTCCTCGAGAAATTCCAGGTCGCCCTGCGAGCGGACCTCCTTTTGGTAGTCGGGCATGAGGATGATCGTGATGATGATGAACGCACCCATGGCGGACGCGAACAGGTCGACCGCCGACAGGGAATAGATTTCGAAGTTACGGCGCCGCACCTTCATCGGGATACCCCCACGAAGTCGCCGCCATTCTGTCTCGCCAATTCCTGCAGAAACATAACCAATCCTCGGTTCTGCGTGTAGTCGCCAATGGCCACCGTGTGAATTTCTTTCTGCTCAAACCGGTTAAGACTCGCAATATCCTGGATGATGAATCCCGGAGAATTATCCGGTTCGCCATCACTCATCAGGATGATTGATTTGGCGGGGTATTGAAGGGCGGACAACAGGGCATAATGCGTGGGTGTTGAACCCGAGAAGCGGCGCGCAAGGGATTCCGTGAATGCCCTCGCGACTTCCAGGTTTTCGGGTGTAGCCTGTATCAGGCCGGTTCCGTCCGGATAGCTCCACAGCACCGGGGAAGGGTTCCCCTGGTATCCGATAATGGCGAATTCGTTGGACTCATCCAGTGGCTCGAGCACTTCCAGCACGGATTTGATCATCAGGGAGGAATAGGCGAGCATGCTGCCGGACATGTCGATGACGATCACGAATGATTTGGCCTCCGTCGCCAGCCCGAGGATGGAAAACTCGACTCCCGGTGTCAATGCTTCCGGCTCCGGCTCTTCAATAATCTCCTCGACCGGTTCCGGTGCGACTACCGGCACCTCCGCGAGTTGGGTCTTGATGTCAGCCATTTGATTCCGGATGCGTGATATCTGGGCTTCGATGCCCCGGTTCACAAGGTCGAGTTCCTGCAATTCACTCTGTGCCAGGCGCTGGTCGGCAAGTAACTCCTCGATTTCCCCGGCAGCCAGCCGGCGCTGTTGCATAATGTCTTCAGTTTTGGAATACGCGGCGTCATCGCCGGCGTTACGGTAGTAGGGAAAGAGCAACATCACCAGCAAAATGAAAGCACCCAGGGCCGAAGCAAACAGGTCAATCGCAGATGTGCTGAAAACAGTAGTATTTCGGTCAGGAGTTCGCATGCGCTAAACAGGCAGCCAGCCGCTAAAGATAAATGCAAGCTACCAAAAAGTGGTTGGAGGGGCAATGATAGTGGCGCAATATGCGGGCTTACGGACAAGAAGCCAGGGACACAATGACAAAAAACACTCACAGGCAACCTACAGTTCAGCCGGTAAGATACCGGACCATGGGGGGGTTGTTTGTTGTTCTGTTGTGCCTGTTTTTCACGCCGCGCCCGCTTTTTGCAGCGCCTCCGGTAGAGGTCTCTCCGGACAAACCTGCAGAATACATGATCTATCAGTACCCGGGAGTCGCATTGCTGATCAGGATTGAAGCAGCCGGGATCGAATTCGAATCCCGTGTGCTCGGACCGGAGCAGTCGCTGGTATTGGCATCAAGGATTCCTGGCAGGCGCCTTGGGCCGGTCTATCAACTGATTGAAGCGGTCGAGGATCCACGCCAGCTGATCATACAGGTGAGGCCACAGGATATAAGCCAACGGTCACAGATCAGCATGGAACTTGTTCAACTGACCGGGAAAGACAGAAACAGTGCTGCTCAGCTAGAAGCGTTTCGCCTGCTTTCACTTGCTGCCGAATCGACGCAGGCTAACGACACGACAACCTGGGCGATGAAAATCTACACCCTGAAACGGGCGGCACAGGCTTTTGAAACTCTGGGTTGGGAAGAGTTGCGTTTGTGGTCGGAATATTACGCGGCCCATCTCGTATTCTTCAAACTGCACGATAGCCTTTCCACCATGGAATTCGCCCGGCAAGTGGAATCAGCGGCACACAAGGCCGGAATAGGGATCGTGGAGCTGGCGGCACTGCAACTGGAAGGCGCCGCGCTAATGGAAGCCGCCGCTGCCAGTTCGGGCCAAAATGCTGCCGCCAGCATTGATGAAGCACATCGAATGTACCAGCGTGCTGCGGCGATGGCAGATGACCTGGGCCTGCGGCTGGAAAAAAGCAGGGCGTTATTCAATGACGGACTTGCCTGGGAACGGCAGGAAAACCTTGCGCGAGCGCTTGAGCAATACGAACTGGCATTGCGCATTGCCAAAGAAGAAGGAAATGCTGAGCTCGAGAACCTGGCCAGGAACAAAGTAGCCTTTGTTTATGAGATGCAGGGTAGTCTCTCCGGCGCCATAGATATGCTGTACCAGCCAGGCGAAGAGGGTGGGGATGAATCGGAAAGTCTGCGCCAGGCGAAAAGTCTTTTTGAGAAAGGGCGCTTGCTGGCGGAAGCCGGTCGTTTTCCGAAGGCGGTCGAGGCGCTGAGCCAGTCCTTGCAGTTGCAGCACTCTGCAGGCTCAGCGAGCAAAGCAGGGCTGACCAATCTGCTTCTTGGGCAATCCTATTATGGTATGGGGCACATGGAGCGGGCGGAGAAGGTGCTCCGGGAAGCAATCAAAAGCACACCGGCCAGCGGTAATGCCTTGCTACTGGGAGATGCATTTAATACCCTCGCGGGCATCGGCCGGTTCCAGGGTGACACTGAACGTATGACCAGGGACCGCGAACAGCAAGCGGCTTTTCTCGTTTCCGGGCATGACCGGGCGAAATATATTTTTGAACAGTCACTCGACGCCCTGGTGTTACCTGGTAAGCATTCAGCAACCTCATCATCCATGTTCAGCCGCAGCCGCCAACGGGCGATTAAGGCCGGTGAAAAGGTATTGCAGCATCGCTCAATGCTCTATCTGTGTTCGCTGGCCTCTTCGGGTCAGGCGGGCAGGGCGCCGGCCTGTTCGCATCAGGCTGTTCGCCAGTCTTTTGATTTTCTTGTATCCGCAGGCATTCCAGCCTACACCCTGGAAGCAAAGTGGTTATGGTCGAAAAGCCTTGGTGCAGAAGGACGCCTTGCGCAAGCGATCCGGCAGATGTCGCAACTGGTGGAAGATATGCGTTTTTATCGATCCGTCCTTCCAGGAGTCCTCGGTGCGTGGTACTGGGAGAACCAGGGAAGGAGTATTCGAGGATTATATGTCCATGGTGTTGAGGCACTCAGCTGTCAATGACCGGGAGTTTACAGATGGGCGGCAGACTTTGGTCGCGCTGGACAGGCTGATGGCAATTGAACGCCCTGGGTGGGTTCCTTGACCGATTCTGCTATCGGGCCCGACGGGCAGGATTCAAGCGATCAGATCCGGTCTTTGCTGGCAAAAAATCAGCACACCCCGGAGCATACAGCTTCAACTGCAGAAGTGTCGGAAATCAATGCATGGCTGCGCCAGGCCCGGGATCGTTTTGCCGCGACCGGTGAGGGGTTTGATGTAAGCGGTCTGGACAAGCTGCTCAGGCAAATGAGTGCCGGCTCAGCCTTGTTGAGTTACTACTTTTCCGACAACCGGGTTTATGTCCTGGTCGGCCACAACGATGGCGTACTCCAGTTGAAGTTGCGCCCATCGCGGGATATCAAATCGAAGCTGGCCGAAGTCCGGACCGCAATGGGTAAACAGGATGGCTTAACCCTGAACCCCCGCCTGGATTCACTCGGCAAACAACTGCTTGCGCCGATTGAATCAATGTTGCCGGAGTTCGTTTACCTGATGCCAACAGGTCCCTTGAGCGGGTTTCCGTTTGACCTGCTGCGCCGCAAAGGCCGGTACCTGGCCGAGAAACACCAGGTCATTAACATCATGTCGCCAACTGCGTTGAGCAAACCAGTGGTGCGCGCAGATAACCGCGTGCCGGACCCGTTTTTCCTGGCCGGAAAACCTGATATCAGGCGGGATGTTTTTGATTACGGGCTAAGACAATCTGCCGAGATTCGTGCAATCGCGGATATCTTTGTCGGACCGTCCCTGCACATTGTGCAAGGATCTGCCCTGGGGCGTGATGAATTCCAGGGCGGCCGGTTCGAGTCGGCGAACATCATTCACCTGGCGATTCCAGGTACGGTCAACCTGGAGTTTCCTGGCCGGTCCCGGATGATGCTGTCAGGAACAAGGGACAAGCCGGTGAGTGAGTTCCTGGCGCCCGGGGATATCCGTAAAAACAAATTCCAGGCGAGCCTCGCGGTGCTCAGCGCTCTCAACATCGAAGGAACGGAAAGGTTCAGTCTGGATTACCGGCTGGGATTTGTTTCCGATTTCCTGGCATCGGGTGTGTCGCATGTCGTCACCAGCCTGTGGCGGATTCCGGACCCGGAGCGTGCACGGTTTTTTGCAGAGTTTTACAGGAACCTGGAGAACAATCCGGATATTGCCGCAGCATTAGCCAGGACCAGGAGAGCTTTTTTCGCGGTAAGTGATCCGGTGGATTACATTCGATGGGGTGGTTTTCAGATTTATATCGACTGATTTAACAGAACCGGATACCTGAAGCCCTGTTATTGGTCCGCTAAAGATGCAAAACACCTAAAATTTCTGAGTGGCTCAACCCTCGGATATGACGTCTTCCAAATCGTCCCGTTCACGTGCTTTGAACTCAGGAGCATCCTGCGACATCAATTCATCACGCCTGATTTCGCTGTCTACGTATTTGATCCACTGACTGGCTGTTCTCGCTGAGCGTTTGTCCCGGTTGGCGCGCTCAAAAGCCCGGCGGGCCTGAGTGAGGCGTTTCTGATTGAACAGGGCCATGCCGAGCATGATGTTGGCCTGGTCATCCCGTTTCAGGCCGCCCATTTTCAGGCCTTTCTGGATGGCTGTCGCGGCATCACTCCATTGCTCCAGGTTAATGTGGGACTGGGCGAGGCGAATGTATAATTCACCATCATCGGACATGCGGGCCGCTATCTTTAACGGTGGGATGGCTTTCTGGTCTTCCCTGGCCTGGTACCAGGACTGGGACAGCAGCCTCAGGTTCCGTTCGTTGGCTTCCACTACTTTCTTGTCAATCTCTACCTGCAGCAATACGGCGGCCTTGTAGGGCAGTCCGTGCATCAGGTAGAGGTTGGCCAGGTTGGTCACGTTCGAGGCGTTGTTCAGCATACCCTTTTCATACAAAACTTCGGTCAGGGCCAGTTGTTTCAGGGTGTCTCCCTGCTCGCTGTAGATGCCAGCCAGAGTGAGGATGTAGGTGTCTTTCGGGTAATACTGGAGCAGTTCCTTGACCACTTTGAGCATATTGTCGTAATCATTTCTCTCGAAGTAGATCACGCGCAGCAGGAGCAGCCAGTTTTCCTTCGGCGGGCGACCCTGGTCGCGGTACATGTTGATGGCGATTTTGATCGGGCCCAGGGCTTCGTCATATTTTTCCATCTGGAACAGTGCCTGCCCTTTCAGCATGAAAATATCGGCACTCGGTTCTGCGACTGCTTTCATCAAGCGATTAATGGTTACCAGCGCCCCTTTGTAATCCTCTTGCGTGAATTGGAGTTGCGCCATGGTTTTGAGTGTGCTGAGCACCAGGGCTTCCGGCAAGTCTGGTTGGGCCAATACCTTTTCGTACGACTTGATGGCTTCCGGGTAGCGTTCCTGCAGGTAGTAAGAATATCCCTCGAGGTTATAAATCTGGGCCCGCTCATAATCGCTCAACTTGGATTTGCCTTTGCCC
>PVMK01143952.1_pt1 | contig 16002 bp, 16 predicted proteins | sample 1853481 | NCBI WGS metagenome assembly PVMK01 (sample SAMN08533507, study PRJNA380276) | Marine sediment metagenome, whole genome shotgun sequencing project.
TAGGCCATCGATTGCAGACTGCCCTTCAGCTTTAGAGGCCATCTCCACGAATCCAAACCCTTTTGATTGACCACTACGCTTGTCTTTTATAATGGTGGCGGATTCAACCTGCCCGAATTGTTCTAAAGCCAGCCGCAAGTCCTCTTCGTTGACCTCGTACGACAAATTTCCTACATAGACCTTCATTCTAAGCTCCTTTTGTAATAAATTATAAATTTTCACATCGCCTAACGCTTCAAATCAGCGGCGCTTCTGCCCGGGGCTATTTCTGGTTATGTCCATCGGCTTGTTGAAAACGACAGGTCACCGATTATCTCCTCTCAGCGCATTCCTTGAAGCTCTATCCACAAGTGTAAAAAGCCTATCAATATCATCTTTTTGATTCGATACCTGATGTCCACGCACTTTAACCAATTCACAATCCAACTGATCGATCATTCTATAAAACTCCTGATACAGCTCATAATTGTTGAGGCGTTTATTTTTCTTAGAACGATAATCATTTTGCTCAAACCGATCACGTCTTCCCTGTAACCCCATAATGTTTTGAGAATCCGTATACACAATCACCTTACTCCCCAATGCTTGAATATCGCTTAGCGGAATGTGTCAATGAAAATGAGACACACACGTTAATAAATTAGACTCTAATTGATCAGTTTCCGGCTTATTAATCCAGGCCGCCTTTGGAAGTGATTTCGGAACCGGCAGTTGGCCCTTAAACCGGTTCGGATTCTTTTCGAAAGCGGCAGCCAGTACATCGGACCTATGTTGAAGAATCTGCTTATTCATACCATAATGGACTTGTTCCGGTGTCATCAGGGCGATGCCTGAATGACAATGCTCTTTGTTATACCAGTTAAAAAATGTCTGGCAAAAGGATCTGGTATCCTGAATTGAGCCGAACCTTTCGGGGAACTGCGGACAATACTTCAGCGTTTTGAACTGGGCTTCCGAATACGGGTTGTCGTTGCTCACGTGCGGGCGGCTGTGGGTTTTGGTTACCCCCAGATCGCTGAGAAGATGTGCAACCACCTTTGATTTCATACTCGATCCCCGATCGGCGTGGAGCGTGAGCTGCTCGGCTTCGATTTGCTGCTTGGTACAACTATCGTTGATAAGCCGTTTGGCCAAAGCAGCCTGTTCACGGTGGGCAATCATCCAGCCGACCACATAACGGCTGAAGATATCCAGGATCACGTACAGGTAAAAATAAGTCCACTTCACAGGACCCTTAAGTTTGGTAATATCCCATGACCAGACCTGATTGGGTTCGGTTGCCAGCAACTCCGGCTTGACGTATTTGGGACGTTGAACATGTTTTCTACGTTCTTTGACACCTCCGTGTTTAGCCTCAAGGATCCGGTACATGGTGCGAATTGAGCAAAGATACCGGCCCTCATCGAGCAGCTTGGCATATATTTGATGGGGAGCATCGTCACAAAATTGTTCGGAGTGCAGGACATCAATGACTTTCTCGCGTTCCTCGGAACCGAGGGCCAGCGGAGGTGCCGGCCGATCAGTTGCGTTTTCACATGGCCGTATGCTCGCAGAAAGATTTCTGTAAAATGTGGCCCTGGGAACCTGTAGCGCCTCACAGGCAGCTTTTTTACCGACATGAGGACTTAATTGTTTCGCAACAGTTATCATTTGCGCTCGTCGCTTTCGTCCAGATTGTGAGCGATTCCCAGGATCTCTGACATTTTTTTTTGCGCCTCAATGATCAGGTCAGCTTTTTTGAGTTTTTGTTGAAGTCGCCGGTTTTCTTTTTCAAGCTGGGCAACCTTTTTTGCCAAAGGGTTTTTTACTTTTCGTTTACGGCCACGTTTTTTTGGCGTCATGGCCTGTAAAATGCCTTTTTCTCTTTGCTGTCGCCATGTGGTCAGGTTGGATGAATAAAGCCCTTCACGGCGCAGCAGGGCACCCATTTGCCCTGGCTGTGTACATGCATCGGCTTCTGCCAGGATGCCAAGCTTGTATTTAGCTGTGAATTTGCGCCGCGGCTTTTTTTCAGCAACTTCGGGATCCGGAGCCGAACTGACCAAATGAGCAGAGGCGCCAGTCATGGGGATAATTCCAGTCGCCCTACGGGCGCCTTCCATTGGCCCTATGGCTGAGGTGCTTTGATCCTTGGTTGTTCTTGGTTCTTTTTTTGTTGTTTCCATTGGTGATACTCCTACCCGCCCTACACTAATTTTTCAAGGGGTAAGTGTCTCACCTTCATTGGCACAGAGGGAGCGCCCATAATAATGTCTGCAATTCCAGTTTCGTTGAAGACGTATGCTCAAATCGCCTCACTTTCACGCGCGTCCTCAACGAATCCAACGAAAGTCCACGTTCAGACACAGCGAGGTAAGCCCCATATCCAATTTTTGACTGAATATTCACACTTCCATCCGTAAGTAGCATCAGTTCATCCATAAAAATATTACTTTATTTCATAACAAGTGATTATATAGTTTTTTTCCTTGACTATTACCGTTCATAAGTTCTGGATAACATGCATTTTGTAATGTTATCCAGAAACAATCTGGTATTATTTATCGGCATTAATTATTCTTTAACCCAATCTTCGGCAGCTTGAAAATCAGAGAAAACTCGAATCTCGAAGGGAAGGTCTTCTGCAATTTGCCTAAAAGATTCTGCCATTCTTGACTGGAAACCAGATTCGACAACAATTGCGGTTTTGTTTATTTTGACATCTTTGGGGTAGTTTTCTTTAATGAGGTCTTTCAACCTATACAAATCATCATAGGAAAACTTTTCTTGACCTTCACGGAATACCCAAATGCCATTTTTCTCTGGAATCCCGGACGCATAAAATAACCTTGCAACGGCTCGACGTATCTCCCGGTAATTGATACCTTCTTTGGGTTCGACTAAATTATAATCCTTATTTATGGTTATTTCTGGTGACATTATCTGGATGGCATTGATGGGATTTACCTTCGTTATCGTTAGGGAAGGAAGATCAAGGGCCTAAATCCGGCGATTGGTGAAACGGTGCCACACACATGTCGGCGCTCCTGATAACAGGATTAAGGCCTTTTTAAAAAAAGAGCATGTCCTGACGCCCCGGGGCAAAGACATGATCCCGGTACTTGGACCCGTGGTCACCGCTTCACCGCAAGCAAGCTATCATATCTCTGGGATTTGAGCAACGTGATTTTTATGCTGGTTAGTGAAGGGCAAGCAATAGGATGCTGCCGAGGGGTATGAGCCAAGACCTCACTTGCCATAACATGAATGTTCGGTGGTGCACCGATTCCTGCGATATTTGTTTCATATCCAAATCCAAAACTCAAGAGATTTCAAAAAGAGTACACCACAATATATAGTGTTCTGCCACTTTCGGATTGAGTTATGGATTGCGCATGAAAAATCTATACTTTTTTAGCGGTTCGTTTTGTTTACATTTCGTGCCTATATCGATCATAGCTAATTAACTAAATTTATTGTGTATTTGTTCAGATAATCTATCATTTTTTGGTGTGTATTTACAGAATGGATGTATAGCCGACATCCACAATTCACCAAAAGAGTGGGTTGCGTTTCGCAATCCAAAATTTACATACTATTTTCGTTTTTTAGGTCGTTGAATATAGATTGCTAAAATCATCTTCAATGATCGCTGCGGTGCCCGCTCCCTGCAGAACCGTCTCGAATCAAGACTCTGCTACAGCCACCAGCTCAATCTTGGGCTGGACGATCTCCGCCGGCAGCCGAATGGTGAAGGTGGACCCCACCCCCAGTACACTCTTGACCGTAATATCCCCACCCAATATTTCGCAGAAGCGTCTGGTAATCTCCAGCCCCAGCCCGGTCCCACCATACTTGTGGGTCATCGAAGCCTCGCCCTGCGAGAAAGGCTGAAACAGTTTCTTTATCTGCTCGGGGGTCATACCTATCCCGGTGTCGCTGACGCTGAAAGTGATCCAATCGGCGCCGTCAAATGTTTGCCGGGCCGCATCCAATCTGATCGTACCATGCTCGGTAAACTTGGAAGCGTTGCCGAGCAGGTTGACCAATCCCTCGCGCACCTTAATCAAATCGGTATACATGGTGCCAAGATCATCGGCACTGTGGATTTTAATATTGTTCGCGTTCTTTTCAACCAGCGGTTGGATGGTGCTCACCACATCCTGGATTAGATGCATAACCTCGAAGGTCTCCAGGTAGAGCTCCATCTTGCCGGCCTCGATTTTGGAGAGGTCGAGAACATTGTTGATGAGTGACAGGAGATGCTTGCTTGCGGTGTGAATCTTTTGGAGGTCGGGGATAAATCCTTCCTGGCCCTGGTCTTCGGCATCTTCTATCAACATCTCGCTGAAGCCGATGATAGCGTTCAGCGGGGTACGCAGCTCATGGCTCATGTTGGCCAGAAATGTGCTCTTGGCACGATTTGCGGATTCGGCGGCTTCTTTGGCCTTTTGCAGCTCTTGCTGGGCCTGCTTAAGTTCGGTGATGTCGTGGTAGATGGTGAGCGAACCAGCATATGGATCTTTCACATCGATCGGTGCGGCTAATACTTCCACTTCAACCACCGTCCCGTCCCGGCGGCAGCGCCGGGTAATGGCATGGACAAGTCTGGACTCCCCTTTCGTTTCCCGAGTGAAATCTTTAGCTTCCTCCAGCATTTCCGGTGTTGTTGTGATCAAAACATCCAGGTTAAACTTGAGGGCTTCTGCCCGCGTAAAACCGAACAACCTCTCCGCGGCCGGATTCCACGACGACACATCACCGGCTTTGTCGACGGTAACAATGGCGACTGGGCTGTTTTGCACCAGAGATTCGGAATACCGCTTCTGGCTTTGAACTTCCGCAAACAGGCGCGCGTTCTCAATGGCGATGGCGGCCTGATGCGCGAACAGGTTGATCAAGTGCACGTCGGCCAAATCGAATTGCCGATCCAGGTCAGTGGTTGCAATGGTCATGACTCCAACCAGCCGATTGCCGACTTTAAGTGGCGCAGCCAAACAGGCATGTATGACTATTTCATCATACTGTCGCGCGCGCCTCTCCCAAGTATGATAGTCTTCAATGATCAGTGGCTCGCCGGTTTCGGCAACACGGCCCATGGCACCTTCGCCGAGCCTAAGGCGCATGCCGATGTAGCCTTGCCCCAGGTTGTGGTTGACGACGATCTGGATTTCCCGACTGGTCTCGTCGTAAAGGCCCAGTTCCCCCCCCCATTGCGTCCAATAGTCCGGCAGCACGCTCCACGATGGCATGCAGCAGATTCGATAATTCGAGTTCAGAGGTGATATCGGTAATTGTGGTGCGCAGCGCCTCCAGTTCATCGGCACGCCGCCTCTCTGACGCGAGCAGCCGGGCCTTCTCGATGGCAAGACCTGCCAGCTGGGTAGCCGCGGTAAGGATCTCAAAATCGTTTTGATTGAATGCGTCGGGCTTTCGGTTTTCGGCAATCAGCACGCCCTGCACCTTTTCCCCGATTAGGATGGGTACATCCACTTCGGAGCCGCGCAGGTCGTGGATATAACGGTGTTCTTGGGTTACATCCGGTGTATAATGGAGTTGGCCATCCAAGAGCGGACGCTCACTCAATCCCTGACCGCGCGGGATGCGGGCCGGGAGATCGTCTACGCCGGCGCTGGCGGCAAGTAGGCGGTCGCCTGTGGCTTCATCTGCCAGGAAAATAGCCACCAAATCGAAACCCAAGGTGTCGTGTAGGCCGTTCACCACCCCCCGGCTCACCTCTTCTTCATCGAGCGTAGCCGCCAGTTCTGCACTCAGCCGAAACAGAGCAGCCTGTCGTTTGGCCTGGGCGCGCTCGGTCACCAGCAGACGCTCCCGCTCGGCTTCTGCGCGCTTGGTAGTGAAAAGTGTCAAAAGAAAAAGAAGGCTCAAAGCGGCTGATCCCAACAGAAGAACTTTTCGCAATGATGCTACTTTGCCCGCTGCTTCTTCATCCATCAGAAAAACAGCTCTGTTCATTTCCTGCAAGAGTAATACATTATTGTCTTTTAAGTATGCAAGAGATGAGGCTTTCTTTTCATTCAAATATCTTTTGGCAATTTCACTGAACGAACTCCATATGGATTCCACCGTTTTTAGTTGCGTTACCACAGTTTTGGTTTCAGGTGCCGGTAGTGTTGTGAATGTTGTCTGAACTAAATCAAGAGGGGCTTTCCCGCCATAAGTGAGCGCCTTCAGGGTCTGATGAAACACGTCGATGGTGTTGAGAACCTTTTCAACGGGAAAAACGCCCTGGGAAAAAAGAAGTATATCTTTGGTGATTTTCTGGCTCAGCATCCGTTGACGTCCAGCCAGATTGATGACAACACTGTCATGATCCTGCTTTTCCTGCATGTAAAGGAAGACAGCAAGAAGTGATATGGCAACTAAGAACTGCAATACGGTCCCGAAATAAAGTTTGATTGCGGCCTTCATGTTCTTTCACCTGATATAATTTCTGTGACCATTAATATTTTTGCAATTATCTTTTTAAACTATAAGCGTAAAAAAGAATGATGAATTCATCCTAATTGCCTCTTTGGATACTCTTGTACAACCAGCAAGGTAATATCATCACTCTGGGGAGCATTTTCAGTATGCTTGAACAAACTGGTCTTGATGCGCTCCAGCAATTCAGAGGCTGAGGCGACAGGCTGCTCCAAAAGTGATTGCAGCCGTTTCTTCGTATACAACTCACCATTTGAGGAGCGCGCCTCCGTAACGCCATCAGTGTATCCGATCAAAATGTCACCCGGTTCAAGCTGAACGTGCTCGATTTTAAACCTGGCATCAGGCATCATTCCTACGGCGGGCCCTGATGGTTGAAGACTCACTTTGACACCGTTTGGACCGACGATAAAGAGGGGTTCATGACCGGCATTGATGTAGGACAGCAAACCCGTTTCGGGGTTTAGAACTCCAAAAAAGAGCGTGGCAAACATGTTCATATCACTGTGATTTTGTTCGATGTAGTCGTTGGTGAGTGCAACAGCGATGAGTGCGTTGGTCTGCTCAACGTCGATAGTTTCCTGCTGTATTATCATATCACCCGCTCTTTTCTGGCTGGCAGCAATGAATGATTCGCACAAGTGAGTTTGTCCGGAAAAGACCCGAATTAAGCTGCGGAATAGAACCATAAACAGGGCAGAACCTACGCCTTTGTCGCACACATCCGCAATTACCAATCCTACTTGTTTGCCGTTGAAGAGAAGGAAGGTATCGTAAAAATCGCCGGTAACTTGTCTTGCGGCCTGAAAGAAAGCAGCGATTTCCCAGCCTGGCAGTTGTGGTAAAGCATTGGGAAAAAAGCTGCGCTGAATCTGCCGACCTATCTCCAGCTCCAGTTCCATACTTTTGGCATAAAGCTGCTCCATGTCGCGCAGCCGCTTCTTCTCCAGGCAGGCGTTTATCCTGGCTTTCAGCAACACCGGATTGAACGGCTTAGGCAGGTAGTCTTCCGCCCCCATTTCGATGCATTGCACAACGCTGTCCATTTCCCCAAGCGCTGAGATCATGATAACCGGAATATTTTTCCAACTTATGTTACTCTTCATATGCGTCAGCACTTGGTAACCGTTCATCTCCGGCATCATCACGTCGAGCAATACCAGGTCGAACTTGTCTTTCTGGATCATCCCCAACGCCTGGCGCCCGTTTTCCGCCTGTGCGACGGTATGACCTTGGCTTTCAAGATGACGGGCCAGCAGGTCGCGATTCGTCTCATTGTCGTCAACAACAAGCAAGGAGCCCTGTTCGCTCGCCTTTGTCCAGGCCGCGTCTTCCGCCAGCGGGCGGGTGGTGCTAACCAGGTCTTGAATCAGGGACAATGTTCCAGAAGACGAGGTAAGGGTCACGATATCTGTATCCATCTTACCAGACTGTATTTTTGAGTGCTTGACAATGTTGTTGATTAACCCCAGAAAGCGCTGGCCAGCTGCATCTATTTTTTGGAGATCCGGAATAAAGTTCACCTGACCCTGTTTTTCTGCATCCTCCAGCAGCATCTCGCTGTATCCGATGATGGCGTTTAACGGAGTGCGCAGCTCGTGGCGGAGCTTGGCTCCAAAGGCCTCTAAGTCAAGGTTTTCCAGAGCAGCGTCGATTTTGGCAGGCTGGAGAATTTCATCAACAAGCGCAAGAAGCTGTTTGCCGGCTGCGTGAATCTTCCCCAGGTCGGAAATATAGACCTTCTTCCCAGCGTCTTCAGCATCTTCCAGCAACATCTCGCTATATCCGATGATGGCATTCAAGAGTGTGCGCAGCTCATGGCGCAGGTTAGAGAGGACGGCCCACGGGGTCCGATCGGCATCGTGCCCCTGACTGGGTGTCTTCTTGAGATCCTGGGATGCATCCTGGGGTCCGGTCTTGAGTGATTTGCGTTCAGTTTTTGTCATGGCTATCATAATTGTTCAATAGCGCCTGCATCTTTTCCAGCAGCCGCGGTAAGTCGATTGGCTTGATATCATAGTCGTCACAGCCCGCATCCATACATTTTTCCATGTCCCCCGCCATGGCATGTGCGGTCAGTGCGATGATGGGAATGGATCGCGTTTCTGGCATAATTTTGATCCGCCGCATGGCTTCCCAACCGTCCATCACGGGCAAGCGAATATCCATCAGAATCAAATCTGGCGCCTGCGACTGGGCCATTCTCACAGCCTCTTCTCCATCGAGGGCAATGACCACCTCGTAACCGTTTCGCTGAAGCCGCCGCGACAGCATGTCCCGGTTCATCTCGTTGTCTTCTACCAAAAGTACCTTAAACATTGGCTTCATCCTCTTTTAAAGATTGAAGACAATCACCGAATACTATTTGTTGAATGCGGTTCTCAGGCAAACTCTCCAATATGAATTGAAATCATATAAGTTTGGGCAGATAAGAAACGAAAATTCGTCAGAATGAAAGCTGAGATTCCGCTGAGATATTTCACATGAAATCGCTTTTCAGATCTGAGGGAGTATTGAAGTCTATGAGATAAAATGTACATTTCTATCTATAAGTGACCTAAATTACTTGAGAAGTGAGATACAGGAGATGCGAAGTCAATTCGCAATCCCCAAAAATCCTTTGGCGGATCGATCCTAAAAGGCGTTTTTAATAAAATTAAAAATGGGTTGGCGGCCATTTGGGACGAAATCCTTTCATTATTGCCAACTTTTTAACCTGCTCTCATTTCAGTCCCTTCCTTCCATTTATAGGGCAACTCAATAATAACGCCCGGCTCTTTGATGGACTCCAGGGCGCGGAATGTATCCAGAAGGATCATCTTCTGCTGTTCCTGATCAAAGGATTTTCCTAAAGGGTGACCCAGCGGAAACTCCAGGGAGACCGCTCGAGGCACTTTGACTTTCTCCGTGACCCAGGGCATCAGGGTAATGCAAATAGTGAGGACCCCGGCATCTTCGATAGCCCGCTGAATCAGTCCCACGGACTGATGGCAGATGGGTCAACCAGCGGTTAAAATGGCAATGTCTATATCCGCATTTTTGACTTTTTGGGCCACCTCCTTCGCGGTATTCTGCCGCAGGGGAGTCGGATTGGGGATGAAGCCCATGAACCCGTAATTCACCTCCGCAAGTCTATCGATAACCTCTTCATCCTCTAGTTCCCTCAAGCGGTCGATGGGGAAAATGCAGTTGATGTCCCTGTCGGCATCGGTATGGTCATAATGGGTATGGGTGACCATTAACTCTGACGATGGGAGGTCTCTTGAGATTTCCCGGTAGCTCCAGTCCCCCTTTTTGCTTTCCACATCAAAGGGCTCCTGACTTTTGGGATGAACCCCCGCAGTGGTAACCAATGCAACTTTAGAGTCATTTAGCGGTTTTTTAAACGGAGTCCAGGGGATGCTTTGATTCTCAATAAAGGGGAATCCTTTGAGCTTGCGCGTATACTCTTCTGTGAAAAATTTGAAACTGTCCATTACCTATCCTCCTGATAATTAGCTATTTATTTGAAAACACGACAGATGACTTAAATTAAAATTCAGGAGAGGGGAAACTCGCCCACTCTCCTGTCGGCAGTTATCTTAATTTTATTTCATTTCATGAGCTTTGCTGAAAGGGTTCCCACCGCGTTCTTCATATTTGCCGGATCCCCATCGGGGTGCAGCATGATCATCAACATCTGCCATTTCCCAAAAGGAGAAGCTTTGAGCCCGGACTCATAGGTTCCGGCTCCGGCGGAATCTGTCTTGAACATATAAGGGGACTTTCCTGCTCCCGCGTGCGCCTTGGGCTTCATGTTTTCACCCATGTTTACGAACCACACCGTATAGACCGCACTGGGTTTAAGCCCTTTGGCCTGAATGCTCAAACTCTTATCACTAACGCTGGATGTTCCACTTGCACTTGGCTGCATCTTAGTGGCCATCAAAGGAATCTTGGTTCCCCCTGCGGTAGCGCAGGAGAGGACCCCGAAGGCCACTACGACCAAGCTGACTGCCAAAATAATAAATCTGTTTTTAGGATCCATGATGATTCTCCTTTGCGGGGTTGGTGTCCAAGGAGAGAGCGACCCCATCCGACTCGTCTCCTTAATTTGCTTCTATCCCATTTAGCGCATCTCAATTAATTTTTTTGTCGTTTGAGCGATGAAATACTTACACAGAAATTAGGGTGCCACGACCATTTGTTGCGTAAATATACGCTAAACTCTATCTATGGAACATGTAAGTCCGATTGCTTGTGATAACAACCAGTGGTCTGCGTCTATCCATTTGAAGATCTAAACGAAGCCATCTCAAAAGCCAATGCTTTGCCTTTTTCGTTTCAGGCCTCCGTTTTTACCAAAGACATAGAAACGGCCATGCATTGTTATAAGCGTTTGGATGAAGCTGCGGTAATGATAAATTTTTATTGGTATTTTGGAAATTATCGAACGAAACATCTTTGGAATTCTTGAAGCAGTCTGGTTTTTATAGTCTTATTATCGGGTAAAAATGATTGGCTTGTTGTCAAGTCAAGTAAATCTTAAGTCTGAGTGCTGTCAGATCATCTTCGACGAAGGATAATTTAAATTAACCCGTTATTCAAATACTTTACTCCTATACCATACGGATAAGAAGAATCATCATCGGTTAATTGCTTGCGCCATATTACCTTGGCGAAGTAATAATGAGGGGCTGAAATAAAGGGTAGATTGTCAATCCTAATTTGAATCTTTGCGTCCGGCCGCGGTGCATAATCAGATTCAATATACATACCGTCGCCGCCGAAGTTATACATGATTCCGTAATAACAATATCCAGTGCAACCATCTTCAATCATAACTGTGGCTTGATGATGAAAGCGCCTGCTATTTCTATATTCAGGATTTGGGTTCATTTGGCACCTTCCAATTTTTTAAATGAGGAGTATTTTGGGAGAACTAGATACTGCAGCCTTTCTCCTTTAAGGTCTTAAAAATTTATTGAACGAGCCACAACATATTAGACTTAATTACAATTTTTAAAACTTTAGATTTGGATATAACCTCTTTGCACATTCTGAACAAATACCATGCGTGAACTTTGCTTCAAAGTTCTGTCCAAAATGAGCATCAGCAGTTTCCCAGTTGCCATTATCATCACGAATTTTCTTACAATTGCAGCAAATAGGAATGAGTGAAGTACGTATAGACTTTTTTGTCTTCAACATAGCATCATCCTCTCTCTTGGGAATTCTTTCGAATAAGATAATATCTCTATTTCCACATATAAATAGAATCCGAAAGAAGTAAAGATCTCAATACTTCTTCAGCATCTTTCTCAGAGGCCTGGTTCCGAAAAAACAATTGAGAATGGACCAATGGCCTCAACTGTAATAGCTTATCCCAAAATTTCAAAAATAGAACAATATCTTGATTGGGTAAATTTCTATGCAGTTGCAACTATCAATTGAAGAGTATGTTCATCCACTTCAACATCATACCAACCCAATAAATGCAAACGTCTGTTTATTTCTCCAAGGTTCATCTGAGCATCGATAGCTAATGTGTAGGTCAAGTCTTTGATAAATCTGGGTATGATACTGGGTGCGATTCCTTTCATTGTTAAGCGTTGCAATAAAATATCATTCAATCGTTCCATATTGTATTCCATGAATTGATTTAACTTTCTGAAATCATAAATTAATTGATTGGCTTTGGAATTTACCGGTATGGGTAGAAACTCCAGCTCATTATTCATGTCGCCCCTTTGCGATAGGTGATCATTTTTAGATTTCCAATCGGCAGGACTTTTTCCAATATCTGGTGATCTAAGCAAACTCATCACGTCCCTCCTTTCTTTTGTAAAGCTGTTTGAAAAACGTCACATCTATAAAACACCTATAATTATTCAAGTGGAATAGAAACTGTTGCTGCTTTCCCCGGGGACAATTTGCAGAGCGGATTGATGCGCGCCGAATGCCGCAATCCTCAAAAACTAGATAAGTTCCGATTTCAGCTGAATTACCTATTTGAGAAAGTCTCATAGCGATTGTCTCTGTTATCTTAGCGGGAATGGTGTTCAGTGGTCGGATATCGCAATTCTGCCATTTTGTGCATACCAAAGGCCAGAACCCTTGTCTGTCAGGAAACCTTGACAGTTTGTGTAGGGAATTTTTGAAAAATGACGTTGAGGTTTGGAAGGATTCACTCCACAGAAGTCATCCCATGCTGAATGGCAAACTTTACAAGGCCTGGAAGGTCTTTGATGCCCAACTTATGCATCAGTCTGCTACGGTATGTTTCTACGGTTTTGGGAGAAAGAAAGAGATTACTTGCGATCTCAGCGCTGGTTTTACCTTCAACAACGAGCTGAAGTACCTCTCGTTCACGTGGGCTGAGTCGTTTGATAGGACTCTCCTCAGAATCAGCTATTCGCTGATGAATGTAGTCTTCGATTACTGTTTGAGAAATGCGGTCGGATAGGAAACGGTTCCCGGCATAAACCGCTCGAATAGCCTTAACCAATTCTTTGCCGGCAGATTCCTTCAGTAGATAACCCTTTGCTCCAGCCTCCAATGCACGAAAAATATGCTCCTTAGTGGCGTGCATTGAAAGAATTATTATTTGTGTAAATGTTTTCGAATTTAGGATCTGCTCTGTAGCTTCAATTCCGTTAAGTATCGGCATGGCGATATCCATTATAACAACATCGGGAGCTAACCGCTGAATCAGGCGGACGGCTTGGCGTCCATCGGCCGCTTCACCGATAACGCTGATGTCTCTTTCCGCCTCTATAATAAGACGCAAACCTTCGCGCATCATTGCATGGTCATCTGCAATAAAGACCTTTATCGACATGTGACTATCTCCTAAATTCAGTGATGATCTTAGTTCCTTTGCCCTGCTCGGATTCAACACGTACCCACCCGCCTAAGGTGGCAGCTCTCTCCTTCATTGTAGTGAGCCCCCATCCGGCCTGCTCTTTTGACCGGTTTCGAGCTGTTAAGTTAAATCCCCGGCCATTATCTTCGACGGTCATGCGCAAATGCTCTTCAACATCTTCCAGCGTTACGGCTGCCAAGCTGGCACCAGAATGCTTGGCTACGTTGGTTAAAGCTTCCTGCGCAATGCGAAAAAAGATAGATTCGATGACCGGCGACAACCGGGATGAAAGCTCTTCTCCATATATTTCAACATCAATTCCAGTTCTATCAGAAAAAGGCTCGCAATACCAACGTAGCGCAGCCAACAGTCCATAGTCATCTAGCACCTGGGGGTGCAGTTCAGCCATCACATCCCGGATATGCACTGTGGTTTCCTCCACAAGACTCATAGAATCCTGAAGCCGGCCTCCTATTTTGGTATTCGATTCATTGGACAACTGACTTGTAATGACGCTTAGGTTTAAGTTTAAGGCCGATAGACTCTGTCCAACCCGATCGTGAAGTTCCTGTGCCAAGTGTTTTCGTTCGGTCTCCTGCACCTCCTGGATACGGGCTGCCAGTGCGCGGAGTTGTTTTTCTGATTTTCTTAAGGCCTTCTCCATCCGCCTTCGCTCTGCTATCTCCTGTTTAAGGTGCACATTGGATTTTTTAAGATCAGATGTACGTTCTTCAACCCGTTTTTCCAGATTGTCATGTGCTTTTTGCAAGGCATCTTCCGCCCACTTTCTATGAATAGCTATTGAGTAAATATCTGCGATCCGTTCAACCAGTTTAAGATCGCGCAGTTTATAATCTCGATCCGGGTTGGCAAGGGCAATTTGTCCCACTATATCGTCACCGAAAGTTGCCGGTGCAGAAAGAAAACGATGAATCTGCATATGACCTTCAGGGGTACCAGCAGATCTGGGGTCTTTCGAAGGTGAATTGGTCAAAATGGGTTTCCGGTTTTTTAAAACCCACCCCCAGAGTCCATGATATGTTTTAAAGATGATGTTTTTTTCTTTTACTTGACAGCTTTCCCAAATATCCCGGGTCATCGTTGGACATATAAGATAACCTGTTTCCGGATCAATATAGCCTGCATACCCCAAGGAGCTGGCTGCGAGTTTTTTTGACGTCTCCAGCACCTGAGAAGAAATATCTTCTATTGACGATGGTGAGATGAGTGTTCGCGACAGTTCTGATAAAGCGTTGTTAATATCTGCCTCCCATGCCAGTGCCTCCTCTATGCGTTTGCGCTCGGTGATATCGCGTACAATGCTTTGAAAGACCTGTCGATCGCCGTACTCTATGACCCGGCTACTGATCTCGACCGGTATTTTAGTTTTATCTTTGCGCAAATGCGTGTGTTCAAATGTGACATGACCGGCATTTAATAATTCACGGATAATATCATCGCTGTGTTGAGCTGCCATGGGGGTGTCTATGTCATCAATTGTAAGTTGCAAGAGCCCCTCTCTGGTATACCCTAATCGCTTGGCCGCGTTTTCATTGACGTCCAAAAACTGACGAGTAGACGGGTCTATTATAAAGATCGAATCGTTCGCATGTTCGAACAAATTGCGATATTTCTCTTCCGAATTCCGCAGTGCTTCCTCCGCCAATTTGCGCTCTTCTATTTCTCGCCCCATCTCATCAGTCATTGTCTCCAATTTCACGGTTCGTTTTTCAAGCTGCCTAATCAATGGGTTGGTAATCTTAATGAATAAACTCGCACCGGCCAACACAACGAGAACGGTAAAGAGCCCTGCTATTGCCCCAGCCTTTAAAAACGGCGCGCGTATCTCTGACAGGTCGATTTTGGCCACGATACCTAGGCCTAACTCAGCCACAGGCTCATGGGCTGCCATAACGACTTTCCCGCGGTAATCGAGCCCGATCACCGTTCCTGAGAGGCCATCTAAGGCCCGCCGCATCGGTTCAGCCAACTCCGATTGGAGAGGGACCGGCCGTGGTTGATCAAGATCAAAGTGCCGATGACTAAGCAGGAAAACAATATTATCCCCTTCTTTCTTTGATAGGGTAAATTCTCCTGTTTTACCAAATCCCCCATAGTGTTCATGGGCATCGATGATCTGACTTAAAGTCGCTGCCTCCGAGCCTTCAGGATAATCTTTGCTGTATTTCTCATCAAATCGAGCAACGGCTTCTATGAGGCGTGCTTGACTTTGAGCCGTCTCCACCAGCCGCGCCTGTTCTTCTTTAAAAGCTGTGCGATAGAGCATGGTAATTGCAACCCCAGCGACAATAAGTGATGAAGTCGCCATGATGAAAATCAATGAAAAAATTCTCTTCTTTTCACCCATGATACTCCCTCCAGCGGATCGTAAAATTGAAAGGGGTTTTAATGGAAACCAAATTAATCTTTAACAGGGTATACGACTTTAAGTCAAATATTGAGATTCCAGTTGAGTCGAAGATGGGCGCGGTGGTTTTAGGCTTCCGCTGGCTATTGGCGTCTCTTTCGAGACACCGCCTCAGTCCGGCTTGCCATGACTCCGTTTCCCATCCCCGCTCATCAAACCGGGGGTGAGGAACTTGGCCACAACTTCCTGACCTAACAAATCTGCTTAGCTGTGCATTTCATCGGCTAACATAACAAATTTAGACATGTCCAAAATTAGAGATTCCGTGCCATATGTTGCGAGTTGTCTATCCTGCTGAAAATTTGTA
>PVMK01127407.1_pt1 | contig 16000 bp, 15 predicted proteins | sample 1853481 | NCBI WGS metagenome assembly PVMK01 (sample SAMN08533507, study PRJNA380276) | Marine sediment metagenome, whole genome shotgun sequencing project.
ACCTTGTCACGCGCCATGGACGCGGAATAAGTGACCACCGACGGCGTGATGGTGCCGCGATAACCCCCGCCCCCGGCGGGACCGCAGCACAGCAGAGACTCCACCTCCCACAGAAGCAACTCGGCCCGCTCGGCCGTCGATGCCCGCTGGGCACAGTGCAGCCGCACGTCCTCGGCCTGCTCATGATAGTGATCACTACGCGGCCATGGCGGAACAACTGACGGCCGAGTACTTGAAGCGCAGTTTCGGCGCGCTTCTCACCGGTGAGATCACCCGCTACGAGCTTCCCCGGCTCAATGGTTTTAATTTCGTCATGCAGAAAGCGCTGGAAGGCGGCGTCAACGAGTCCCTGAACCTGGACGGACACGGCAAGTCCTGGAGCAGTCTCATCCTCGGTCTTCAGGTGGATATTTGAAGACAGCGGCCCTGATCGCGCCTCAGGTAGATTTACTTCCTGCCAGCGTCACCTGGAAGCTGCTGCCGCCGCCTTCCCGCGGTAGACAACGCGCATCGCCACCGTGGTGGCGGGCGATCTCGCGTACCAGGGCAAGACCGAGTCCGCTTCCGCCATCCGATACACCGGCGGCGCGATAAAAGGGTGTGAAGATGCGCTCCCGTTCGGCCTCGGGAACCCCGGGCCCGGCATCGTTGATGACGATACGCGCCAACCCTGTGGCGGTGATCTCGACGCTGGCATCGATGGGCGCCCCCTGACCGTGTCGCCGGGCGTTCTCGAACAGATTTCGCAACATGCGTCTCAGTGTGCGCGTATCACCCTGCACTGTCGCAGGGGTGCCGGTGACATGGGCACCGACCCGTGCACCTTCCTCGGCGCTCAATGCCAGTAGCTCCACCGGCTCGCTGATCTCGAGATCCTCTCCAGCTCTCAAGCGGCTGGCCAGCAAGAGTTCTTCGATCAGCTCATCGAGTTCACGGATATCCTTGGCTATGCGGGCCCGCAGCTCCCTGTGGTCATCACCGGCCAACAGCTCGACGCCCATGCGTATGCGCGTCAACGGTGTGCGCAACTCGTGGGAGGCGCCCGCAAGAATGCCCCGTTGCACGTGAACCAGCTTTTCGACCCGGTCGGCGGCGCGGTTGAAGCTGCGCGCAAGCTGCGCCACTTCGTCATTGCCCTGCACCTCCACGCGCACGCTCAGATCGCCGGCGCCCAGCTGATCGACGCGCTTCTGCAATCGTTCCAGCCGGCGCGTGACGCGCCGTACCACGGGGTATGCTCCGAGGGCCACGGCAATCGCCAGGAGGACGAGCATCGCCAGCCACGAAGCGCCGCGTTCGTGGGGGCTGCGGACGATCAGCCAGCGGCCGTCGGCCAGGTGCAGCGCGAATCTCGGGCCCTTGCTACTGCCATGGATCCAACCGCTCTCTCTGTCCGACAGATCCGGTGCGGATATCACTTCACCCGCCGCCGCCAACAGTTGTGCGTCGGCGCCGTACAGGGAAAGATCGGCGCCCAGTTGGCTATGCAGGCGATCCAGAGCGGCCTGCGTCTCGGAGATCGGCCGGTTCTTCGCCGGCAACAGGTCGCCCAGCACCGCCGCGCCACCGGTTATCAACCGCTGGCGATCTTCGCTGGGCGGCAGCAGCAGCCAGGTAGCGAATACCAGCACACCGAATAGTATGAGTATCCCTATCAGCGCCACATAGATTTGAACGTAGAGGCGGCGCATGGGCGTCAGTCGTCGTCCTGGCGGCGCGCAAAAACGTAGCCCGCGCCGCGCACGGTGATCACGCGGCGTGGATGCTTGGGATCATCTTCGATGGCATTGCGAATGCGTGATATATGCACGTCGATGCTGCGGTCGAAGGCTTCCAGGTTCTCACCCCGCAGCCGGTCCATGAGCGTTTCGCGGGACTGCACGGTTCCGGCGCGTTCCGCCAGCGCGCAGACGAGATCGAACTGATAGGCGGTCAAGGGCCGGTTGTTGCCATCCACACGCACGGCGCGAGCGTCGCGATCGATCTCCAGACGACCGAATCGCCAAGTGCCCGATGATCGCACTCCCGGTGCGGTGCGCCGGCGCAGTATTGCCCGCAAGCGCGCCAACAGCTCCCGGGGATTGAAGGGTTTCGGCAGGTAGTCGTCGGCGCCCAGCTCCAGGCCGACGATGCGGTCGGTTTCCCCGCCCCGTGCGGTAAGCATGAGGATGGGAATATCCGAGTCACTGCGTATGCGACGGCAAAGCTCGAAACCATCGGCGTCCGGGAGCATGACATCGAGAATCAAGGCGTCGTAGTGACCATGAGCGAGGGCATCCAGACCCGACTGGGCGTTCGCTTTGGGTGTCAATTCCATACCCAGAGGTGCCAGATACTCTGCCAGCATGGCGGACAGACTTTCGTCGTCCTCGATCATGAGAATTCGCTCGCTCATGGCGCCAAGAATACGTGCTGGTGGAGGGCGCGCAAAGCAGCACGCGGGCCGAGAAGCTCCCTCTCCCCCATGGGGGGAGAGGGTTTGCGGCGGATGCTCAATGCTGGTGGCGGCCGATCATCGCGGCCAGCTCCTGGCGTTGCTCGGTGCTCAGAACAGTCGTGATATCCATCATGGCGTTCAACAGCGTCTTCGATGCCGAGCTTGCCAGCGCCAGCCCGTCGGCGCGGATCCCCTCCAACGCTTGGCGGTCCACCTGTGGGCGCGCCAGCTCCGTGATTAGCTGACGGCGGTAGTCCCGGTGCTCTCCCCGCAAGGGGTAGAGATCGCCGACCAGCGAGTTGACGATGTCGTTGATGCGGGTCTCCTGCTCCGGGGACGCGTCGATGCGCCCGAGCACCCAGGCGGTCCTGTCGGCGGCCCGCTCGCGTACCTGTTCCTCGGTCTTGGCACCCATTCCATGGTGGCCGAGGCTGTGCCAGCCACCCATACGCCCCGCCTGTGCCGTGGCGCCGGCGCCGAGCACGGCGCCCACCGCCACCAGGGTCAACGCACCGATGGTGAATCGAAGCCGGCGTCCCAGCCGGCTCTTGCGGTTCCCGCAGCAGCTGGATTTCTCCTCTGCGACTTTTTCGCTCATGTCCTGTTCCTCGAATGATTGCTGAATCCCGTTGTAGGACTCTCGCGGAACAGGTTAGCCCAGGGGCTTTTCCCGCTTCTGTCTGCAAGGTAAAGATATGTTAAGCAGGGGCTGGCCATCTGACTGGTGGTACCATTCTGAACGATGACATCAGGCACGAGTTCTAGAGCATTCGACCAGGTCGGCCGCGTTCCCGCGCCCGGGGACAATGTCGCCATCGCCACCCGGCGCCTGGAGGCGGGCACCGTCATCAATCGCGGGCAGCGCGAGTGGCCCCTGTCCCACACCGTGCTGGAGGGTCACCGCTTCGCGTTGCAGCCCATTGCAGCCGGCGAGCCGTTGCTTTCCTGGGGATTGCCCTTCGGACTCGCCGTACGCGATCTGGCGCCCGGTGACTACGTGTGCAACAAGAAGATCCTCCAGGTGCTGGCCGAACGCGACATCGACTTCGCGCTTCCCGAGCAGGCGAACTTTCGCGACCATATGGAAGTTTTCGAATTCCAGGCGACGAGTTTCCAGCCGGGTAAGCAGGTTGCCCGGGCGCGCACGCGAGCAACCTTCAGGGGATACCGCCGCGCCGGCAGCCGCGGTGTCGGTACCCGCAATTTCATCGTCGTACTGGCGACCACGTCGGACGCCGCCGCTTTCGCGGAGTCCGTGGCGGCGTCCTTCACCGATGTTGCCGGGTCATACAGGAATATCGATGGCGTGGTGGCGGTAACCCATACCGAGGGCGGCGGCAGCCGGCCGCCCAACAATCTCGCTTTCGTGCTGCGCACTCTGGCGGGATTCATGGTGCACGCCAACGTCGGCGCGGTGCTGGTAGTGGACTACGGCAGCGGCAGCTTCGACAGCAATGGCTTGCGCGATTTCATGGCCCGGGGTGACTACGCTATCGACGACGTCGCCCACGCGTTCATGGAACTCGGAGCCGACTTGAAAACGGAACTGAAACGGGCAACGGGCATCGTGCGCGAGTGGTTGCCGCAAGTGAACTCTTGCCGGCGGACCACCGAGAGTGTTGCCAGCTTGCGCCTGGCTCTTCAGTGTGGCGGTTCCGACGCCTTCTCGGGAATTTCCGGCAATGCGCTGGCCGGTTGGTTGGCGAAGGAAGTTATCCGCAACGGCGGCAGCGCCAATCTCGCCGAGACCGACGAGCTCATGGGCGCGGAATCCTATGTGCTCGAGAATGTTCGCGACCAGGCGACGGCAAGACGCTTTCTCGAAAAGATCGCCGAGTTCAAAGCCCGCGCGGCCGATCACGGTACGTCGGCGGAGGGTAATCCGTCCGGCGGTAACAATTTCCGCGGGCTCTACAACATCGCGCTGAAATCCATCGGCGCGGCCCGAAAACGCGACCCGCAGGTGCGGCTCGACTATGTCATCGACTACGCCGAGCCCATGACCGCGGGCGGTTACTATTTCATGGACAGTCCGGGTAACGATCTGGAAAGCATCGCCGGGCAAGTGGCCTCCGGCGCCAACGTCATTCTCTTCATCACCGGCAACGGGTCGATTACCAACTTCCCGTTCGTGCCGACCTTGAAGTTCGTCACCACCAGCGGCCGTTTCGCCCTGCTCGCCGATGAAATGGACGTGAACGCCGGACGCTACAACGACGGAGAGTCCATGGAGGATCTGGGTGCGGAGACCTTCGAGCTGACGTTGAAGGTCGCATCCGGAGAGCGCAGCAAGGGAGAGCTCGCGGGTCACTCCCAGGTGTCCATCTGGCGGGACTGGCCGCAAACCGATGGAAGTCGCCTGCAAGCCATAAGAAGCGCGCCTGCTCCCAGGGGCGAACCCTTGAAGGTTACGCCAGCCCGGCCCGCCGATCTCCAATTCGAGGCCTACCTGACGCCACGGGGGCACGCCTGCGACCAGATAGGCCTGATCATGCCCACCAGTCTGTGCTCCGGACAGGTGGCGCGCCTGGTGGCGGAGGATCTCAACGCGCGGGGGCTTGCGGGTGTCAGCCGGTTCGTGGCCCTGGCCCATACCGAGGGCTGCGGGTCTGCCAACGCCGACCACCTTTATCTGCAGACGCTGCTGGGTCACATCGAGCATCCCAGCGTGCGCCGCGCCTTATTGCTGGAACACGGCTGCGAGAGAACCCACAACGATGCGGTACGACATTACCTGAATGCCCGCGGCATCGGCAGCGATCATCTGGGCTTCGCCAGCGTGCAGATGGATGGAGGCCTGGACAAGGTGCGCCACAAGATCGGTGAGTGGTTCATCCAGGAGCTCGCCGTGGATTCTCATCTCATCAGCGAGCCCGTGGGCGCGCACGCCCTGCGTCTGGGCCTTACCACGCTGGGACCGGTTCCTGAAAACCTGTCTCTCGCCCTTGCCGGGTTGGTGGGCGGACTGGTGGCCGGCGGGGCCACCGTGGTCATGGCCGAGAACGCCTCTGTGCTGGCGGACGATGGTTTCTGCAAGGCGCTCTTCGAGGGTGGTGAATGGCGCGCCACTCTCGCCTACGGCCAGCCGCCCGAGACCGCCGGTTGCCACGTGATGGAGACGCCCACCGAGAACGCCGCGGAAGTTTTGACCGGTCTCGGCGGCACCGGCGTCGGCGTCATGCTCGCTCACGTCTCGCGTGCGCCGGTGCAATCCCACCCCATGATCCCTCTTCTACAGGTGAGCAGCACAGGGCTCGCCTGCCAACGATTCGAGGCCGACCTGGATCTGTGTTTGTCCACTGAGTCGGCCATCGACTCTCTGGAAGAATCGTTGATGTGCCGAATCGCGGACACTGCGACCCGGGACTACGTACCGAAGCTTTACGGCCAGGGCTACACTCAGTTCCAGTTGACGCGCGGTTTGCTCGGCTTGTCGCTCTAGCCGCACCCCGCCGGACGGTCAGCCCATGCCGCCCACATCCCGCGCAAGCTTGGCCGTCCCCCTGCGGGTGGTCGCCATCGCCGTTTGCATCCACATCCTGTGGGGCGGCAACCCGGTTGCCGTCAAGTACAGTCTGCTGGCATTTCCGCCTTTGTGGACGGCCTTCTTTCGCTTCACGATTGCTATCGTGTGTGTCGCGATCTGGGCGAGGATAAGTGGCGTGCCCATCTGGCCGGCGCGCCACGAATGGCGGCCCCTGGCACTCATCGGCGCGCTGTTCACCGTGCAAATCGCGGCCATGAACATCGGCTTCGATCTCACCACCGGATCCATGGGTGCGGTCCTGATCGCCACCAACCCGATATTCGCGGCCCTGTTCGCGCATTTTCTGATTGCCGGCGACAGGCTGCATGTGGTCAAGAGCGTGGGCTTACTGGTGGCTTTTATCGGCACGGCCCTGGTGCTCATGGGCGGCAGCACCGATCTGCAACCGAGTCAGGGCGGCTGGGGGAACGCGATACTGCTGATGAGCGCCTGTCTGCTGGGTGGACGCCTGATCGTCAGCGCCAAGGTGCTGCAGCGCATGGACGGGGGACGGGTGGTTTTGTGGCAGATGATTTTTTCACTGCCGCTTTTTGCATTGGGCGGTTTTGCCTTCGAAACCATCCGCTGGCAGGCCGTCGCCTGGGAACCCCTGGCCGGGCTGCTCTATCAGGGCGTGATCGTGGCGGGCCTGGGTTTCTCGATATCCTTTTATCTCATGAAACGCTACGCCCCCAGTATCATCATCAGCTTCAACTTCATCTCACCCATCGCCGGCGTTCTGCTGAGCGCGTGGTTGCTGGGCGACGTGATTAGCGGCCACCTGTGGACCGGCATGCTGCTGGTGGCCATGGGTCTTTTCCTCATCGCGCGCCGATAGTTTGGTGGCAAAATAGCATTCCCGGCCGACCTGCCGGATACCAGGGGAAAACCATGGCAACGATAATCACCGACGACGGAATCCGGCTTTATTGCGAACAGGCCGGCGAAGGCGTGCCGATGCTGTTCGTTCACGAATTCGCCGGCGATCTTCGCAGCTTCGAGCCACAGATGCGCCACTTCGCCAGACGCTACCGCTGCATCGCCTTCAACGCACGGGGCTACCCGCCCTCGGAGGTTCCCGAGGCGTTGAGCGCCTACTCCCAGGATCGGGCCCGGGACGATATTCTGGCCGTGCTCGATGGTTATTCCATCCAAGGTGCGCACATCATCGGCATATCCATGGGATCCCTTGCGACCCTGCATTTCGGGCTACATTATCCCGATCGCGCGCTCTCCCTGGTTCTTGGGGGTTGCGGTTACGGCGCCGAGCACAGCCAGCGTGAGCAGTTTTGCACCGAAGCGGCTGATTTCGCGGCGCGCATCGAGGAGCAGGGCATGCAGAAGCTCGCCGGGGAGTACGGCGGCGGTCCGGCGCGGGTGCAGTTCGAAAACAAAGATCCGCGAGGTTTCGCGGAGTTCGTGGAAATGCTCTCCCAGCATTCCTCCCTGGGTTCGGCAAACACGCTGCGAGGCGTGCAGATGGAACGGCCGTCCCTGTACGATCTGCAAGCGTCTCTGGCGGAGCTCAAAGTACCGACGCTGATCATGGCAGGCGATGAAGACGACCCATGCCTGAGCGCGTCACTTTATCTCAAGCACACGATCCCGTCGGCCGGCCTGGCGCTGCTGCCCAATACCGGACACGCCTTGAATCTGGAAGAGCCGGATCTCTTTCATCGACTCGTGGACGACTTCCTGCACCAGGTGGACGCCGGCCGCTGGCGTCTACGGGACCCGCGTTCCCTGGGCCACTCGATCCTCACCCAGGACCACTAGCTGTAGGAGCGAGCTTGGAGGGGACATAGCAATCGGGGACACTCCCCAATAGCTAAGTGCTTGATCGGGACAAATCAAGCACTTAGCTATTGGGGAGTGTCCCCATTTGCTAGGTCTTGGGGAGTGTCCCCATTTGCTAGGTCGCGCTTGATGATAGGAACTCGTGCATTCGTTCCAGGGCGTGGCGGATGTTGTCGACGCTGTTGGCATAGGAAAAGCGCAGATAGCCTTCGCCGTAGGCGCCGAAGCTGGTTCCCGCGATGGTAGCGATACCCGCCTTCTCGAGCAGGCCCGATTGCAGCTGCCGGGCGTTCATCCCTGTTCCGGTGATATTGGGAAAGGCGTAGAAGGCGCCGCCGGGCGTCCGGCAGCTGACGCCCTCCAGGGCGTTAAGGCCGTCGACGATCACATGGCGGCGCTCGTCGAAAGCGGCAATCATCGTGTCGACACTGTCCTGGGGGCCGTCAAGGGCCGCGATGCCGGCGTATTGGGTTGCTGCGTTCACACAGGAGTGGCAGTTGATGGCGAGCCGGGTGGCGCCTTCCACCAGAGACTCCGGCCACACGGCAAAACCCAGGCGCCAACCCGTCATCGCATAGGTCTTGCTCCAACCGTCCAGCAAGATAAGGCGATCCTCGAGCTGCGGGTAGCTCAACAGGCTCACGTGCTCGCGTCCGTCGTAGGTCATGCGCGAGTAGATCTCGTCACTCAACACCGCCACCTGGGGGTGCTTTTCAAGTCCCGCCACCAGGGTGTCGATGGTTTCCCTGGGCGTCGTGCCGCCGGTGGGGTTGGCCGGCGAATTCAGGATCAACAGCCGTGTGCTGGAGCCAATGGAATCGAGCACCGCTTCGGCGTCGAAGGAGAAATCCCGGTCCTCCAGCAGAGGAATCGGAACGGGTGTCGCGCCGCTGAACTTGATGACCGACTCGTAGATTGGAAATCCGGGATTCGGGTAAAGTATCTCGACGCCGGGTTCGCCGAACATCATGATGGCGAAGAACATCGTGACCTTGCCACCGGGGACCGCGACGATCCGATCCGGGCTCACCTGGACGCCACGGTATTTCTCGATATCCCGACACACGGCTTCGCGCAGCGCCGCAATACCCGGTGACGGCGTATAGCCGTGGTGGCCGTCGTGCAGGGCTTTGACGGCGGCTTCGACGATATGCGCCGGTGTCTTGAAGTCCGGCTGGCCGATGCCGAGGTTGATGATATCCCGCCCCTGGCTGGCCAGCGCCTCGGCTCTGGCCAGCACCTCGAAAGCCGTTTCGGTGCCCAGCTGCGACATTCGATGGGCGGGTTGGATCATGGGTGGCTCCGATGCTCAAGCGGTTTCGCTGGAATCTACCAATATAACCGGCCCGGACAATGTCCTCCCGCCCACACACCCGGTTGAACGGTGGCACTGGACTAGGCTACTGTCCCATTCCCGGTCCATGTCCGGTGCGGGCCCGGGATCAGGAACTGTATCCAAGCAAGAGTATTTTTACACGTGAAAATCGAGTTGACCGAAAACGAGTACCGACTGCTTCTCGACTTTGTCTTCATGGCGAACTGGATGATTCATTCCCACCATCCCGACGGACGCGGCGACGCCGAAGAATATGACATGTTGCTGCAGAAGCTGTATTCAGTTGCCGGAGAAATGGGCTGCGGCGAGTTCGTTCACGCTGACCGCCAGACGAATGAGTACACCCCGACCCGGCATTATGAGGAAACAACCAGAGCTTTCGAGCTGATCGAGGAGTACGGCGACGACACTTTCTGGGATGGGTTGATCAGCCGGCTCGCAGAGAGAGATGTTTACGAGCAGGTGGAAACAGATAGACGTGATAGCATGGGGATAGAAGAGTACTGGGAGCGATCCGAGCCCATCGAGGAGGCTTATTCCAGGAGTTCCGTCGCAACGCCCTGGACCGTCTGCGCCTGACCGACGGCTGACATCGGTTCGCACCTGATTTTCTTGGATAGGGTCCCGGGTATGAGCCGACTTTCACTTCTCGCCGCGTCTATGATCGCGCTACTCGTAGCTACGCCAGTGTACGCCGGCATTCAGGAAGGCGTGAACGCCTTGGGGCGGGGAAACTATCCGAAAGCGTTGGAGATTTTTCAACCACTGGCCGAAGGCGGCGACTGGAATGCCCAGGGATTTCTGGCACACACCTACAAGATGATGGAAAACCACCGTGAGGCCTACGCATGGTACTACGCAACGGCAAAATGCGGATCCATAGATGCGAAAATCGAGCTATCCATGCTGGAGGGTAAGGTGAGTAAGAAGACCAGGGAGCAGGGGCAGAAACTGGGCGATATTTACTTCGACAGGTACTGTCGATGAGCCACCGAAACCAACGCTAGCAGCCGTGCTCGAGCTACGTCCCGGCTGCGAGGCCTGCGGTAAGTTACTGCCGCCAGATTCCACCGAGGCCATGATCTGCAGCTTCGAGTGCACCTTCTGTCGCGCATGCGTCGAGGCGCTACTCATGAACGTGTGCCCCAACTGCGGCGGCGGCCTGAGTGCCAGGCCGATACGGCCGAAGGCCAAGCTGGTAAAGAATCCGGCCTCGACACGGATGGTCAACAAGCCGGTGGATGCGCAAGCCCATGGGGCTTTTGCCGCATCCATCAAAGACGTGCCACCCGAGCTTCGCTGAACGGAGATTCCATCATGGCGGCAAAAGGCAAAGTCATCATCACCTGTGCGACTACGGGCTCGATCCACACGCCCAGCATGTCGCCCCATCTGCCCATCACGCCAAATGAAATCGCCGAGCAATCCATCGCCGCGGCCGAGGCCGGCGCCTCCATCATTCATCTGCATGCCCGGGACCCGGAAACCGGTCGGCCGACACCGGATGCGGATGTCTTCATGCCATTTTTGCAGCGCATCAAGCAGTCCAGCGAAGCCGTGATCAATATCACTACCGGGGGTGGGCACGGTATGACGGTGGCTGAGCGCCTCGCCGCGCCCTTGGCAGCCAAACCCGAGATGTGCTCCCTGAACATGGGCTCCATGAACTTCGGTCTTTTCCCGATGCTCGACCGCTATAAGGAGTTCAAGTACGAATGGGAGCGCGAGCATCTGGAAAACAGCCGCGACTTCATTTTCCGAAATACCTTCAAAGATATCGAATATATTCTCAAGGAACTGGGCGAGGGTTGCGGCACGCGTTTTGAGTTCGAGTGCTACGATGTGGGGCATCTCTACACCCTCGCGCACTTCCTGGAGCGTGGGCTGGTCAAGCCGCCGCTATTCGTCCAGACCATCTTCGGCATACTCGGCGGAATCGGCGCTGATCCGGAAAACCTTCAACACATGAAGCGCATCGCCGACAAGCTGTTCGGCGATGACTACTATTGGAGCGTGCTTGCGGGCGGCCGCCACCAGCTGCCCTTCGTGACCATGGGCGCCATCATGGGTGGAAACGTGCGGGTGGGCCTCGAGGACAGTCTCTATGCCGGCAAAGGACGGCTCGCCACCAGCAACGCGGAGCAAGTGACCATTATTCGATCCATCATCGAGAATCTGTCGCTGGAGATTGCGAGCCCGACCGAAGCCCGGGAGATGCTACATCTGAAAGGCGGCGATCAAGTCAGCTTCTGATTGCACGCTCGCGGCATCTACTCGTAGTAATCCGGCACGAAGGTCTGATCGGACATGGGTGGCCGGACGTATCCTGCTGCCGACTGACGTTTCGGCAATCTGATTCGCTCCGGCGTCAAATCCTCGTACGGAATCACGCTCAGAAGGTGTCTGATGCAATTCAGTCGTGCCAGTTTCTTGTTGTCGGATTTCACCACGTACCAGGGCGCCTGCTTGATGTCCGTGTGAGAAAACATGTCGTCCTTGGCCCGTGAGTATTCCACCCATTTGGCGCGGGACTGCAGGTCCATGGGGCTGAGTTTCCAGCGCTTGTGCGGCTCCTGCAGGCGACTCTGGAAGCGCCGCTCCTGCTCTTCGTCCGATACCGAGAACCAGTACTTGATAAGGACAATGCCTGAGCGTACCAGCATGCGCTCGAACTCCGGACAGGAGCGCATGAATTCCTGATATTCGTCTTCGCTGCAGAAGCCCATCACGTGCTCGACGTTGGCGCGGTTGTACCAGCTGCGGTCGAGCAGGACCATCTCGCCGGTCGCGGGCAGGTGCGCGACGTAACGTTGAAAATACCATTGGGTGGTCTCGCGTTCCGTTGGTGCGGGCAGCGCCACGACCCGGCAAATGCGGGGGTTGAGATGCTGGTTAATCCGCTTGATGACACCGCCTTTGCCGGCGGCGTCGCGGCCTTCGAAGATAACGACGACCTTCAAGCCTTTGTGCTTTATCCACTCCTGAAGCTTCACGAGCTCCAGCTGCAGGTTAAACAGCTCCTTCTCGTACGCCTTGTTTTTCATGACCATTTTCTTTGTAGATTTTTTCGAACCGGCGCTGGCGCCGTTTCCGGAGCTGATCTTCTTTTTCCCGGTGGATTTCGCGCCGGCGCTTCTCAGTACCTTTTTTCGTGTCGGGCTCTTCTTGGCCATGATTTCAGCCTCTGGTGCACCGCCGGCTTGGCGGTGCCGGTGGTGGTGTTTCAGGGGATATCGCTTCTTTTAGTAAGGCGGAACGCCAGCGACTGGCTGGGACTTTCCACGCGAAATGCCGAACCCAGTATCTCGTCACGCTGGAGCTGACCGTCAACCTTAATCGACAGCGTCTTATCCGCTGATCCGAACAGCGTGCGCGGAGTTCCGTGATAGTTGATGGCGAGAGACATGCTGAAGTCCTCGCCGGGGCACTCGTAGGTGCCGATGGAATAGTGCTGCCGGCCGCCGCCCAGGGCATGCCCGTCGCGCAGCACGATGACACCGGCATTCTCCCACCCGTCCTGGCCGTGAATCTCGGCCGTCCATAGTCCTTCTATTGACACGATCTCGCCTCCGCCGTCAGCAGGTGTTTACAATCTGAACTACCCGGTCGGTAGCCGAATGTTGCGGCGTCCGATGGTTCTCGGCTTACGTCGCTTGAGACGCTTGGCTTCCTTGTCGCGCCGTTCCGCGGCCGCGGCCAGGCGTTCCTGGACACCGGTCATGTCCTCTTCTCCGGCTGGTTGGCGTTGAACATAGGTGCCATCGGATTTCATGTCCCAGGCGCTTCGCCGGTCGTTGAGGTGCAACTCGAGCATCTGGCGCAACTCCGCGCGCAGTGATGGCTCCTCCACCGGAGCGAGTACCTCTACGCGGTGTTCGAGATTGCGCATCATGGCATCCGCGGAGCCGATGTAATATTCCTCGTCGCCGCCGTTGTGGAAGTAGTACACACGGCTGTGCTCCAGAAAACGACCGACGACACTGATGACGCGTACATTGTCCGAAAGCCCGGGTATTCCGGGGCGCAGGCGGCAGGTATCGCGGACAATGAGGTCCACTTGAACGCCCGCCAGGGAAGCAAGATAGAGTTCCCTGGTGATGTCCGGATCCTCGAGAGCGTTCATTTTGAACTGAATGAGGCCGGGATTTTCGGCACTGTGGAGGGAAATTTCCCGTTGGATCTTGGTGATCAGCGCTCGCTTCAGATGCTTCGGCGCTGGCAGAATCTTGCGGTACTGGCGTTTCGGCGTGTAGCCGGTAGTCAGGTAGTTGAACAGCTCGACCACATCCCGACCGATATCCTCGTCGCAGGTCAACAGGCCGAGATCATCGTACAATCGCGCGGTGCCCGCGTGGTAGTTGCCGGTGCCGATGTGAGCATACAGGCGCAGCCCGCTGTAGTCCTGGCGAACGACGAGGATGACCTTGCAGTGGGTTTTGAGGCCCACGACCCCGTAGGTCACGTGAACCCCCGCTTCTTCCATGCGATTCGCCCAGCGCACATTGGCGGCCTCGTCGAAACGCGCCTTGAGCTCCACCACCACCGCTACCTGCTTGCCGTTCTGCGCTGCATCGATGAGGTAGTCGACTATCTTGGTACCGACGGAGGTCCGGTAAAGCGTCATCTTGATGGCGCGAACCTTCGGGTCGCGGCTCGCTTCTTTGACGAAGCGCTCGACGGAGGTCGAAAACGACTCGTAGGGGTGCTGCAAAAGAATCGAACCGTGATCACGAATCAGGTAAAAGAGATTCGGCGCATCCAGACGTGGATGATTTACCGGATGATGGGTCGGGTAGTGCAGTTCCGGATTGGCGAGTCCGGCGATCTCCATGAGATCCCGCATGCCCATCATGCCGTCGGTGGTGAACACGTCCTTGTTCTCGTCGAGACCCAGTTCTGCCGCCAGTAGGCCGCGGCGGAACGGATCCATATCTTTCTCCACCACCACACGCACGATGGGCGCGAAGCGCCGTTCGCGAACCTCCGATTCGATCATGGCGAGCAGATCATCGGCACCACCCTCGGTGCGGGTGGTGTTCGCGTTGCGGGTTACGTGGAACAGCTCGCAGGACTGAATATCCATCTTGGGAAACAGAAGGTCCAGATTTTTCGACATAACCTGCTCGAGCGGAACGAAGCGATCCGACTCGCCGATCCGCAGAAAACGCGGGATTCCGGATCCCACGGGCACCTTTACCCGTGCCCGCACCGCTTCTTCCTCACCGGTGTATCCGAGCGTCACGAGGAGATTCAAGGACAGATCGGAGATGAACGGAAAGGGGTGTGCCGAATCCACCGCCTGGGGCGTTACCAGCGGGAAAATATTGGTAATGAAGTGTTCACGAAGTTGTTGCTGTTCGGATTCGCCCAGGGATTGATACGATTCAATGCCGATGCCATGTTCGGAAAGAGCCTCGAGAATTTTCGGAAGCAGCTTGCGAGATGCCGCTTCGAGTTCGCGGACAGTGACGTAGCATTCCTCAATTTGCTGTAAGGGCGTACGTCCGTCGACGGTGAGATCCTGTACGCCAACACCGACCTGTAGCTTGAGCCCCCCGATGCGCTTCATGAAGAATTCATCGAGATTCGAGCTGACGATGGCGAGAAACTTCACCCGTTCGAGCAGCGGCGTGCGTGAATCAGCCGCTTCATTCAAGACGCGCTCGTTGAAAGCAAGCCAGGTGAGTTCGCGATTGAGATAGAACTCCGGCGAGGTCAAATCGAACGCAGCAGAGGACTTGCTGGAGGACTCGGTGCTTGGAAGGGGCGTTTCGGGGGACTTCCCGGGGCGCGCCTTCGCCCTGGACGTTTTCGTGCGTCCGGTCTTCGGGGGAGTTTTCGGCTGGACTTCCCGATCCCCACGGGATTCCATCCTGGTCCCGGGAGTGGCTTGCACGTCGATGACGTTCTCGGTGCTCTCGACCACGGATAGTGCGACGCGATTGCTGTCGCCCGACGGGGGATTAGCCATTGTGTTCTCCTTCGGTCACACCGGACCATCAACAACCACGATGGGGCGCCGTGCCGACGTCCGCCGCGATTATGATCATGCTGATTTATTCATTTTGACGTTTTTCGGATATCTGCCGTATTGATTTGTATCAATAATCTCCGAATTACTTCCCGGTGATGCCGGAGCACGTCGAGGGACGGGCAAGCCCTGCCGGTGGCAGCGGCCCGAACAGTCGCTCGAATCGTGCCCGAATATCACCAGCCGAGAAACGCTCAAAAGAGTTGGCGAAGCGCCGCCGTTCATTGCCTTGTTGACGCACGAGGTCGTCCAGCAGGTGCGCCATCGCGAGCCGGCATCGCGCCGATGCCGGCTTTTGCGCTTCCATCCGGGGTACAAAGCGCTGAAGCGTGCGTTGCTGCACTTCGAGGTCGTTGAATTCACCAAGATTGCTCTGCAGTCGCTTGAGGGATTTCAACAGTGGCGCGATCTCATCCTCATCGTAGAGGTCGCGAAAGAACTCCAGCAAATAGCGCAGCTTCTTGCAGTCGATGCGCAATTCATGGAGGGCCTCGGCAGATGCATCCTCATCGATATTCCGGTCATCTTGGTGGACGAGTCGATAGGCGCGCCAGATATGTGCGCAAGCCACATCCACTACCGAACGCCGTGCATCGGCGGGCGGTGAATCGCCGGTTATGCCGCCATCGAGAAACGCGCGCCAGTCGTGCACGAGTTTGCCATAGCGCCTGGATCCCAGCGCGGTCAACAGCCGGCGGCGTTCGGCGCCACGCTGACGGCGCAACCACTCGCTGAGCGGCGCAAGATCCTCGCTGGAACCGGCCGGCAGCGTGGCGCGGTATTGATCCATCTTGAGCAGATACACATCCAGGTCGCGCACAGTCCCTGTAAGGGACCCGAGCCACTTGAACTCGCGGCGGAAGCGAGCCGCGG